>Ga0307518_10000292_pt1 | contig 37956 bp, 45 predicted proteins | sample 25_EM_MG_FD_203889 | JGI IMG/M metagenome (GOLD analysis project Ga0307518, IMG submission 203889) | Populus trichocarpa ectomycorrhiza microbial communities from riparian zone in the Pacific Northwest, United States - 25_EM | ecosystem: Host-associated > Plants > Roots > Unclassified | place... | reverse complement strand
CTTGTTCTTCTTAGTTTCACCGACAACATACTTGGGGCCGCTAATGGCTTTGTTTCTTGAGAATTCATCTGCTTGTTTTGCGAGTTCGGATTTCAACTCAAAGAAAGACCCTACGCTGACGCCTCCAGCCTTCCCCTTGCTCGTGGGTGCCATTGTGCAGTGTGTGGGTATAATCTGTGGTTATAGTCGGTGCGTGAAGTGAAATTGGCCAATCGAGTGGCAACCCTTTGCTTACATAAAGTGCAAGGGACAAATATATTGTGTTTAAGTTACAACGAGGGCGCGTATGCTTCGGTCCATTGGTTTACAGTACAAACGCTGCTCATTTCCTTTGTGACAAACGGGCTACTCTGCACTGGACCTCCGCCATACCTGTGAACAAATCAGTTTGAGTAGCACTAATTTCGGCCTGAGTGCGAAGGATGTAAGCATTTCGGTTGATCAGCGTCTGCATTTGATGTTGAAGGTCTTCGTGGGGAGTCCTCTGACGCACGATGCAGATGGGAGGCAGTTGACAGGCTGCACGGAAATTCTGCTGACCGCGGACGTTTGCGTGGGGGAGCGCATCAGAGCCGAAGAGACCCTGGTACTGTTCTGAATTACTCGATGGACCGTTCGCAGCTTTAGTGCGCTTGTTGCTTGCCTTGCCCTAATTTTCCGTGAAGTAATACTAGACTGTGCGTCTACGAAAAGTAACACTCACCTTACGTATGTCCAGCGGGTTGGAGCATTTTTTTTCTTGCGGGTGCAGTACATACCACGCGTGTCAACTAATTTTCGGACTCGTGCAGATCATGTCAGCCGCCTTGTACGCGTCGCACTATGTCTCAGGATAAATAGCCAATCCCAGCATCTTTGGGTTACTGCTGTGTTCGTGCAGCTTGAACGCGAAAGCCATGGACTGTCAGCTTGCATCTATTGTACAGTCCTCGTCGAGGAGCGCCATAACCCCAAATACCGCTCGCCGTCGCGCGCCTTTGCCTGGTGGCATTAGTATTATGAACGCTGAGGAGTACAAATAGTGCCTACCACAAAGCTTACGGTATTGCTGGCCAGTGCCTTCGCCATCGCCTTGCGACGTGGTGCCTTCTTTGTCTCGTCAGTTATCGTCCCGCAGGGATCGTCTGCATGGCACCAATGCCAGGTAGGTGCAGTCTGGCCATGTCACGAGTTTCGTCACCGCCTTCGAAGCAGTAGACGTATTCGTGCGAGTGTGTCCGGTAGTACTCGACTGACGTTAAGCTGTGCCCGGATGGCCTCCGGGATCTCGGAGGACGCCAGCTCTTCATCGGTCTCTTTGGAGAACGTCACAATTGCACGCTGTAACGTACGGGGAGAGATGGCGGGCGTATGCGCACTACGACATGCTGCCAGCTCAGATGGGTGTTTATGTCATAGTACTCTCGCTATCGTCATTTTCTATGAGCCTCGCGGTTGCCACGGCATCTTGTAGCAAGACGTTCCATCGCTGGGCGATCCAACGTTGCGCTATTTCTGCATCTTGCTTGGGTCTTTCAGTTGGCATGCGCGACGCAGCGAGACACCTGACGAAGCCGGTAAATATTTGCATGGTCATGAAGGACAGCAACAGTTGTCTGGCTGGCTGGAATAGCTGTAATCATGGAGGTCATTGTCGTGCTCAGTGATAAGCATGGTTGACTATATATGGTCAACCCCTCCATATAATCTTACATAATTTCTCCACACGCCACATTGCAATTCACGGATCGAAAGCCGAACCGCTTCTTGTCCAGCGTTCCGCGAAGTCACCAAAATTATGTTGTAGTCAATAAATGGAATCAAGAAAAGGTGGAGGGAGGGGGGAAGTGTTGAGAAAATCACGACTGAATTTGATCAATCTGATACATTTTACAGGTGGATGCAGTTGCGGAGGCCTGAGATTCGATCCTTCTGAATGAACGACCATCTTTCCAAGTCCTGCATGACTCAGTCTGCTGTAAGAACGACCTTACACGTACTGCTATGATACAACTGTTGCGAAGATGTCCTCGACGCCATAAAAGCAGTCTAATTTAACATTCACGCGATATGAGCATCGCATGTAACTGCACGTCGTTGCTATCTTAACAGCTACAACGACAAGCCGAAAGCGCTCGCCGTCCCAAAGGCTCACCGCATGCTTGCACTAGTATAGCTGAACAAAGATTATGTCAGTTCTAGGTCTGACACAGCCGTCAAACTAGTACACACGTTGCATCAATCTGTGTTAGCTGAGGAAGTGCAAGCATTATCTTTCTTCGATAGTTTGCCCCTTCAGCTTCTTGACACGGATTTCCCTCAAGATATATCGTCTGCAGCGACCCCAAATGCTTAAGCTGAGGTTCTAGGGCATTGAGATCGGGGATCTTGTTTCCGTTCAACTGAGTGGCGGAAATAACCTGGTCAACAAGGGTTTCCTTTTGATATGAACAATGGACCCACCCAGAGCTCCGCTAGGGATGTGAGATGGGATATGTTTTCGATGGCTGCAACGTAGTTGGCCCCAACGTCTAGTGTGTTTAACTTCGTCTGAAGGCACTTGTCAGAATACAGCCGCTAGAATATTGTTAACCTTACATTATGTTCTAGTCCCTCGAGTTTCTGTATACCATTGTGGCTGAGATACAGCTCTTCAAGATTTTCCAGCTTTTCAAGATTTTCTATCTTGGTTATCCGGTTGGATTGGATGGATAAAAGTCTGAGCTGCTTTAGACTCTCCAAGTTCTGTGCACCCATCAGTTTCGCATGAATAACACGTCGACAGTGACCTTACCTCGAGTTGAGTGATCTTATTCTTGCCCAGCCAGAGTTGCTCAAGATTGACTAAGGCATCGAGGCCTTCTATGCGCTAGAAAGAAACAAAACCACATCAATAAATCGTTTCTCGAAACAAATGCGATGTCCACCCTAATCTTGTTTGCCCCCAACTCAAGATTGGTCAGTGTCGCACCGATGCTTTGCAACCCGGCAATGTGTGATATGCGATTCTGCACAAAGTACACCGACTTCAAAGACGTCAAATGGGACAGCGTTTCTGGTATTTCCCGTAGCAGGTTAAACGAAAGATCCAGCGACCTGAAAGACACAAAGACTGAGATTCCACTGGCACCCTTGCAACCACGCTGCGTGCCCACCAGAGGGAAGTTAGTCGGTTTAGCGCCTCCCCCACATATTTTATCTTGTTGTCGTAGAGGTCCAGTTCCTCCAACTTGGTCAGCGTGGAAAATATTTCGTGGTCAAGCTCAGTTATTGAATTTTGTCTGAGGGATAGCCGTGAAAGGTGTGGTGCAAACCGCTGCAGCCTCAGAGGGGCTAGCGACGTGATCCGTAAATGTTGGAGTTCCAAATCCTAGAAACCCGCAAACAATAGTTGTGGCACGAACGCGGGGATGAGCCGCTACTCACGTTCGTCTCGTCAGGGAAATTACTCAGAAAGTCTTCGTCGTCCTCGTCTCCGTTCCCCTCGATGTCCCCCGTGCGCTCATCGGCGACTTCATCGTCGCGATCATCAGCGTCAGTGGGGTCATTAGATGGTAATAGCACCCTGGCACATGGCCTGTGGCAGCCCACCACGCACGATGATGAATGGATTGAGTAATGTCGTCGAAGCCACTCGCTTACCGTTCGTTCGCCGCAACGGTCCCTTTAGCAGCGCCTGACCCGTCCGCGTTGTCAATGACGGTCGATTGCGACATGATAGGCAGGCCGAGTGCCACCAACGATGGGTCGACCAAATGGATCTTCCAGGTTCCTCGTAAGTCACTTGGCGGAAATGTGGGGGACGTGGTTGTTTCCACCCTGAATCACCCTGAGTTATGTAAACGGAGCACGAAGCCGTCTCGATACGCTTTGGTGGCTGTACACTACGATAATGCTCACGAGAACGCGGGACGAAATACCCCCGACACCTCGTGTTTATGTACTTCGCACTTGCACTTGCTCGACGATGTCGGGCTCAGACCAGAGCCGATATTGCTTGGTCGACCTCGTCTAACAGCTTCATCAGACTCGAGAACGGACTTACCCACAAAATTCGCATGACCCTTACCTTGTCGAAGCCTCGAGGAACGACCATCAAATCAATTCGATCATACATTCAAGTCGTCCAAATGATACCGTCTCGACGACCCACCACATCCGTTTGACCACGTTGCTCGTATTTTATTATAGGGCCAGTAGGATAGAAATACATTTTCAGAACTACCTGAATACTATTTTTGTTTGGAAAGGTCCGGTTGAAAGGGATGCTGATCGGATGAGACATGGGTCTTATAGAATAGGACTGTAGAGTAAACACGGGCATACGCTAACACACTGGAACTCACGACACACAGGCAGGAAAATAAATCTCGTCGACAAAACAGCAGTTTTGTTTAAATCATGTCGTCAGTGCCTAGCGCTGCATCGCCATGGTGAATCGCTCGTATTTTACATCCGAGGATGCAGCAGAGGAAGGCATGTATCTGTCATCGGCCCGCTCTCGCTCATGCGAGGGTAACGGCGTGAGACTTCCCGCTGGCGACGTATTCCCAGAGGCAGTCGAACTGACATAAGTACCATACGGCCCCAAACGCGAAGGAAGGGCGGTTGCCTCTTCGTTTCCCCTATAGCCACGGTGCGGCGATTGGCTGGCGAGTGGAGATGGCTGGAAGGAGGTAGGGGGAATGAACGATGCACGTCGCTCGTTCCTGGGCTGGACGCCGCGCGGAGGCTGGGGAGCAGGATGCGAATAATGTACAAAGTTAATGCTGCCTGTAGGAGGCGACGGTGAGCCCTCCGTAGCCACCGGACTATGCTGAGAGTACGCTTCGCTACCAGAGGCGGAGCCAACCGAGCCGCTTTCAAATGCGCTAGATCGGGTGGTGGCACCGGCAATCGCTATTGGCGAAGATTGAGACTGAATGGGTTCCTGTTTGACACCCAACGACGTCGATTTCTCCTTCTTTCGGCGCTGCCCCCCAGCCACGTGTCCCTCTTTCTTCGCACGAGAGCGGGCGTAGCGGAGGCCACACCTGAGCCACACCACCCGGTCAGGAAATTGTCTGTCTCACGCAATAAAAAAAAACCACGTACGCATTGCAAAGTTCTTTCTTGCCAGTGGGCCCCTTTCTCCATTCAGGGCTCGACGTTACCTTGCAACTGGTGCACCTTGAAACACCGACTGGCCGATTGCTAGTGCGACCCAACGTTTCGCGGGCCGCACCCGGGCTCACACGATGGCGAGGAGGTGGCACGATATCTGGGGCAATGCTCGACAGTGCGGGAATTTCGGCTCGCCTGTCTATGTAGTCCAGATTTGGGCTGGTTGTAGTCTGATAGCCCTGCTGTGGCCCACGCAGGTCGCCAAATGTTGGTGATTCGGCCTGCCTGCCTGGAGACGGCATTCCGTATGGCGATTCGCGAACGGGGCACGACGCGGATAGCGGAGCCATCGGGTTTGTTGGACTGCCGTTGGCTGTCCACCTGTTGTAATTCAGTAGCGAAGATGACTCCGGGTGACCGGACCAAGGTTGGGGTGGATACTGGGATGCAAGAGAACCACTAAAATGAGTATAAGATGGAGCGGGCGCAGAAACGTGTGGTAAAGTATAAGAATTTGGTGAGATATCGTAAGGGTGCTGGGCGGGGGGGGGTACATGACCCTCGTGTGGTCGCGGAGCGTACTGCGGATGAGACGGAGTTCCACCACCATTACGGGGGCTGGACTGAATCGTATGACAGGCAAACATGATTGTGCCTACGTTGACCGTAAGAAACGCATGGTGTGACGTCAAGCAAAGCACAAACCATGAGGAATGAAGACGCTCTCTACTTCTCCATTAATCGCAGGCATTGTGCCACCGATCCTCCACCTCTTGGTGCAGCTGGTTTTGGCGCTGCTATCGTGTGCGGGTGGAAAGACACCTTCCGCGCGCCTCGCAAAATCTTTTGCGGACGGCTTGTTGGAGTACTCATGACTGGCGTCTGGTGGCCAGCTGAGTATAAGCCTGTGATCCTGATGGCTGGAATTGGTCAAGATCTGGAAGACCTTGCTGAGCACGCCTGGCTGCGGACAGGAGCATTGGAGCCGTTGGTAAAGAAGGTGCAATTGTGTGGGGGTCATCGAAGGTGTTCCACACCAGCTGGCCCAGGACGTCTTGTAGTGCTCGCCGTTATCCGCAGGACCGAGATCATCGACTGCATGGATAAAACATAATACGAGACCTTCGGCAGCCCAGCTGATCACGATATCGACGGGCATGTAGTAATCATCGGTGCCAATTTTGTCTGCCTCACTCCAGGATGGACTTTGCCCAGGATACCCAAGAAGGCGGCGGACCCTGGAGAGCCGACAGTATCGCACCCTGAAAAGGGGGAAATCTAAGTACCTGAAATGCATTGAAATGAGGCGGACGGACCTTGTTACACTGCCATGTATGGTTTTCTGCTCGAGCGCGTCTGCCAGGTCGGTGCGCGCGGTGTGTTGTTCGTCAGGATGAACAAAAGACAGAAGAGACTTTCCGATGAGCAAAGTGGCCTGATCTTCTAGATGGCTCGCAAGGACGGGATCCAGATAGATGAAGGTGAGGTCTGATGATAACAAGGACCAGTCTGTAATCGAAAAAAAAAACATGAGTGCACGGTTCCGCAATGGTCGCAAGGGGGGGACGATCGGGAGGCGGACTGGCGGAAGATAATATGTTCATCGCTAGGACAGAGAGGGGTACTCACAACAGCGAGTTTCTCCTAACTTTGGGAGATGGGCCATCGGATCGCCTGGCATGGATGGTACAAAGGAGGTGGACGGCATGGTTGGTTGAGGGTACCCTTGAAAGGAAGAAAGGGGCAAATGCGATCTGCCTGTTTGGTTATGTACGGAAGAGAGGTCAGTCAAGGTTTGCTGGGTTACATTGATCAAGCCTCGTTGCGACGGCACCGTGAGGAAGCTCATGCTGAAGATGGCACGGCTTCGGTAGGGCGAGGACCAATAATAGTATACAGTATGGTACACCGCCGGAACACAGAAGGGACGGCGAATGGAAGAGAGGGGATCGATGAGGAAAAACGGCCAAGAAACAAGCAAGGAGGAATTTAAGTAAGAGCCAGAGGAGGCTGGACTGGGGATTGAGGCCAACCCAGCTGAATGGGTCAGAGAGAGTTTACGGGACGACTTTAAGTTCGGATTTAGTCACTCTCTCCTCATCTCACTAAATATTTGCGCTGAATAATGTTACTGATTTTTTTTTTTTTCGACTCCACAAAAATTCAGGTGGTCGGTGCACCGCAATCTGAACCGCACAGTCGAGGACATGAAAAGATGCTCATTCATGGAGAACCAGGTCGGTATATACAGCCATTTCATGCAGTGGATGCTCTGGACGCACTGTCGCTGGTCATGACGGTGCCGAGACAGGGAAGTGGCAAGTATTCCGATCACTGGAGATCCGGCTAATATAGATCCCCAACTCACCTTGCACCGCGGGTTGCTGGGATTTCCTCGGTCCAGATGCCACGGCGAGAGATGGAACTATCGGCCACCTGCACAACGGGCCAGCAGCGACCTGCTTGGTGGCACCAGGGTGTGCTGGTGAACACGCAGATCATGGCCAACTTGACTGTTGGACACCCGCTGCGAACGAAATATGTTTGGCCCCATTTGTGTGCACTTCCCAGTTTGGTGCACCTGTCACAAGATAAAATGCTGCTGATCGCGATCGAAGGCTTCTATCAAACTATCACCCGTTTACGACCAGCCTTACGCCATCGACCCGATACTACTAGTACTACTACCTTGTTCCCTATGTCGCCCAAGCAGAAAAACATCTGGGTCGCCGCGGGCGACGGCGATCCACAAAGAGTCCAAGTGAGCCAACATCTCTTGTGGTGCCTTGCCAACTCAGACACAACCTCGCCAGGAACTGGTCGAGCGAGAATGCATGTCTTCACCGGTTTCCATACACTCATCTTAACCGGGATCGTCACAGCAATCTCGCCCAATGCTCCCGATCCCTTCACTTACACTCCAATGCATGCGGCCGCCTCTTATAGCCAGATTCAAGTTCTGTCCTATCTCGTCAGTCGCGGTGGGCACTCCCTTCTAGAGCCCTGAATTCTTTTCTGAATCTTGCACACAGGAGGTGATGTCAATATCACTGATGGGGACGGTGACACACCCCTATACACGGTTGAAAACATCGAAACCGCTCAGTGGCTTATCGACCACGGCGCACTCATCGACCGACGTAATAATGATGGCGTTTCTGTGAGTTGTCCCGTATGTGTCAACGAGATCAAGGTTGATAGAGTAATGAAAGCCGGCTGAGCATTTAGAGGAAGATTTCCCTGATCTCGCCGCATTTCTGAGGTCACAGCTGACCGGAAACTCTATTCACCCCAGCGAGCCGCCGGTCTCGCTGCCATCTCAATATCAACAAGACGCGGCATCCGAGTCATTGACGTCAGAGTTGCTGTTGTCCGCGCAAGATATTATCCAGCGCGCGGAAGCCGCCGGAACGGATCCGGATGAAGGTCTCAGGGAGGTTGTCTGTCGCGCCGTGCTAGGGGGGGTCTTGAAGGGGTACCAAATGTCAGACCAGCGTGATCAGGAACCCCGAGGAGAGTCGGGGTCTCCCAAGCGCCCGAGGACAGACGATGGCGCCGCTATGTAATGGCACGGATAGACTTCCACGCTGTTGGTGCGTCAACGTTACTGTCAGGTATGTAAATACAACGGAGTGTCTATGTAAGTACTGTCCGCCGGCGCCTGTGATCAAGTGATCAGATTTCTGTTGTCTGATCATGATCGATCAGGACAACAGTTGTCACCATCGCAAATCCTGTTCAACTAAAGTTACCAGCCCCAAAGTGTGCGTATTTCTCTTTTCAGCCAACTATTGCCGCCCTATAATACCTCGGGCATCGTAGCACCTCGGAAAACGGCGCAATGGCTGTAAATGAAGGTGACCACCAGACAGACGCACACGTCTTTTGCCAAGCATCTGTTTATGGGTACATACTTGCATGGGAGTGCCGCTTCCGCGGGCGTTTAATTCATCGTGTATCCGCAATCTGTAGTGGGTAAAAGCTGTCAGAACTGGTGTAACAAAGGGTACCCCGGGCATCTCCAGAACTGCATCTATCAAACTGGTATTTTCAATTCGAAGCTGGCTTCAATAAACGGAGCTCGCTACGCATGCCAGCAACAGTCTATCCTCATGACCCGCAAAGTAGTCAACCGGGTGGCTTCTGGACCAATGGGGCGACTTGCTCTCACCCTTTGCCTCGGTGAACCTGTGTTTCTTGACAAATACTGTCAGGTGCGCACCCCTCCAGATAAGAAGACGCCAGACTCTGGCTGCGGCCAGACCGTCCAGCAATTTGGTGGAGTCTCCGCGAGGTTCGAGCAGGTACATATGCATAGCCCCGAGTTCATCACAATAAAGGAACAAACGTTAGAATGGCCCACGTACCCCCAAACCCACGACCAACGCCTGGGAGTCCAGGAAACTCCGGGAGCCCGAGCGGAACATGCACCCAACTCATGTAAAAGGAACTTGCCTTTTTTGGACTTAAGTGATCCTTTATCCGCCACATTCTCTTGTGTGCCGCATACCCCAAAGAAAATGTCGCCGTTTGCGACGCTGGCCACGACGATTACGCTTGAGGACATTCAGAATACCGCTGCTGGCCTACATGAACCACATCAGACACCCATTCTACGCATCTCGGCCGACTGCCAGGCCGGGGGCTATCAGGCGATATGCTTGCCACTAACAACTGTCAAATGGCAGGAGCGGTGGAAGAACATGTGCATCATGCCTTCTGAAGGAGACGCAGGCAACGAGGCCACGATAGCTGCTGAGAAGGAGGCCGAAGCATGGAGGAAGTCTCCTTCATTCTTATTGGATGAGGTGACGATTACACGGCTCGGTGAGATATCCCATCACTACGGCGTGCGTCCGATGTGCCACTGAGAAGTAGAAAATGATAGATGAGGCGGAGTTCGTCCTCGCGTTGGCATCTGAATGGCTGCGCCTCGACTCAGATGATGATTGGGTCCGTCACGATTCTGGCATCGTAAGTTCTCGACATTTGTGACTCCTCTCTCTCCGCCGCGCCTGTCTGTTGTATGTGTTTGGACAAAATGCAGTGACTTTGTGGGCGTACCCGTTTACTAATGGATATCTCCGTCAGGCTCTCAGACAGGAGGTGGCCTACGCATCCTATCTCAATGTGCCTACAATTATCCTCCCCCCACCTCGAAACCGATCACAGGTGGCATCCTATGCACGCGTCATCAACGACTGCCTCAAAAATGTACCATATATGCAATTCTCTATTCGGCTTCCCATCTACGATCCCGCTGTATTTCAAACCAGGGAATCGTCTTCACCCAAGTCCCACGGGGATCACGGCCCAAGTGGAGCGTCGTCGTCGCCGCCACACACACCCAAAACACCACCAAGGCTTGCGATATCGAGCTCATCTCCAACGGGATCTTTTAGATCCACCAAAGCACCCGAGGGCGAGCTCAACGCAACCTGGGAGATGTGGGATATCATACGCACCGTCTGCGATTACAATACGCGTTTGACTCTGAGTGAGGAGATCCATTTGCTGACTGGTTAGATGGCCCCTATTAATGTCGTCAGCATTGGATCTTACCCCGCCGCTCCCGGCCAACACCGGGGTGCTCAACCGATGGACGGCCGAACCAGTACAGCATATCTTCTTGCCTGCGTCGGCGTTTATTGCAAACGTCAAAGGATACCCTGTTTTACCAAAAGGCACCCAGGCGTTCCTTCGTCAAAGTATGATCGTGAGTCGTTGCGTGGTCTATCATTACATACATCCGACTCGCGCGCGCAAATTAGCATCGGCCCACCTTTATCCTCTCCGGAGTCAGATCTGCCCTTCACGCCAGCGGCGGCGAATCTGCCTATGCACAATACCTGGGACACCTCGAGAAATCGAGCCCGCCTGTCCAGGCTGCCAAGACTGAGGGGACGGTGGAGCATTTTGCACAAGGTTACCAAGATTACCTCCAGAACCCGTTACAGGTAGATCCGATTAGCTCCTTTCATGGCCAGATTCTGATCAGCGTGGCCGGAACAGCCACTCATGGATAACTTGCAATCAATTACGTACCAAACCTTTGAGCAGGACCCCGTCAAATATCGTAATTACGAAGAGGTAGGGGCCACATCCCGCCCAAGATTGAATAGGCTTATTGATCAGCGCTGTAAAGGCCATCTACCGCGCTCTTATCGAGTGGCCTGACAGCGAACGCATGTAGGTACTCTTTAATCATCGTCAAGCGGAGGTCCAATAGTGCATAGCGTGATATGTGTCGCTGGCGCGGGGCGTGGGCCCCTCGTGTCTCGTAGCCTCAAGGCTGCTCGAAGGTCCAGGAAAGCAACATTTATCTACGCGCTCGAAAAAAATCCTAATGCATGGATCACGTTTGTCCTTTTCATTGCAACAAAAGAAATCACTCAATCTCACTGTACCGTTCAGTCTACAGGACAGAAAGGCAAAGGACTGGGGCTCTGCGGTGCAACTTATTTTTGGTGATATGAGACGTGTAGATCTACCAGAGAAGGTCGATATCTTGGTCAGCGAGCTGTTGGGCTCCTTTGGAGATAACGAGTTGAGCCCTGAGTGTCTTGATGGCGCTATGAGGTTTTTAAAGCGTAAATATGCACGACCTTTACTGACCCGTGAATTCACACTGACGATCCACTTAGCGAATGGTATTTCAATACCATGCTCATATACTGCATACCTTGCACCCCTGTCTTCTTCGAAGCTCTACAACGCTGCGAGGGAAAGCAGGGAACTGAAGGGAGTGGAGACCCCCTATGTGGTGATGTTTCAAAATGTTAATATCCTGAGCGGGGATGGCGGTGGCGTCGGCCACCGTTGCGGTCCCAAAATCCAAGAGTGTTGGGACTTTGAGCACCCTGGACGGGACGTGGCAGTTGACGATAAAGGTTAGCCGCATTCACTCACCCGTGTGTCGAGTGGGTCTTGAGTCGTGCAGGGCTTCCATTTACCAATAGCCACAACGTTCGGGCTGCCAGACAACGCTTCCATATACCACACGCTGGCGTGATGCATGGATTAGCGGGCTACTTCGAAGCCGTCCTTTATGGTGATGTTGGGCTCAGTATCCATCCACAGCGGAAGGATCACGTGTCGAAAGACATGTTGAGTTGGTTTCCATTGTTCTTCCCACTGCGGGTACGCGCGTTATACATGCCTTGTGGTGACGAGGATCTCACGGATCTTTTCTTCCATAGGAGCCCCTATATTTGCCTAGTAACTCCGAGTTGCAGGTGTCTATCTGGCGCCAGACAAACGACCGGCAGGTGTGGTACGAGTGGTATGCGGAATCATTCCTTCCGGTATGCAACGCTCCATTACCGTCAGATCAATCCGAGGACATCATGACACCGGATGGTTCTTTCTTCGCATCTGCCTCGACCCACGTTGCGGTGCCCAGCCCCGTGATTGATGCGGTAGACGTGTTCCCGTTGACGCCGCGCTCCGAAACCTCCAGAGCGAGTAGCGAGCTGTCTAGGTCAGCTTCTGGCGTTGTGAAAGTTGGGCAGACTGCTCTGCATAATCCTGGTGGGCGGAGTAGTTGGATAGGGCTGTGATGAGTTGCTACCACCCGGGAATCTTTGACCGATTAAATCTATACATTATAGGAAAAGCGGACATGTGTTTCGAAGGAGACAATTAACTTGCTTGGTCGGTTCAGTGAGCTCCAAGTCTGATACCGATCATTGTGTTAAGATGTTAGAGCGCCATATAGATCATAGGGAAAGCTCTCTTCTGCCTACCCCACAAAGCTTCGAGATGCGGCTTCACCCCGTCAACGCCGCTACTACCGACGTCGTAACCAAAAATAATGTATTGACCTTCCATTCCCGGAAAAAATACGTTTACATTCGAACTCCGACGGTGTCGTTCGTTTTCTCGTTTCCAACCCGTCTCTTTAGCTTTTCAGAGAAGTCATCCACTCGCTCTCTCTCGCTCGTTCAGCATGAAACCTGTTGCTCTCCTTGCTGCCATCGCTGCCATCGTGCCAGCGGCCTTCGGGTTGACTGTTAATACCCCGTACGTACCACACTTCGTCCTTCATCCGCTTTACTGACGCACACACCCAGTGGAAACGTCGTTGAGTGTGGTCAGTAGCTTCCCTCAAGGGCCAGAAGCGATGGGATATAACTCCTTTGTGCGTACACAGAACCCACCGAGTTCGTATGGTCTGGTGGCCAGCCGCCTTACTACATATCCCTCATCCCTGGTGGGCACTCTTTGTTTGACGCGCCGTCGACGTGCTGACCATGGTTGCCTACGCGCAGGTGGTCAGATTTCGGCTCCTCCGGTGAGCGTGCTGCGTTTCCAGTTGGCCGCTCTTTATTAACACCGTGGTCGCGTTTTAGCTCAAGCAGTTTCCTAATCAGCAGGGTACATCCTACACTTGGCTTGTCGACCTTCAGGTCAACACTATCTTGTGAGATTTCCTCTCGTCCTCCTGCTACATGGTACTGAGGGACGAATGGAGCAATTTTGCATTGAAGGACAGCCTTGGGGCGACTTCCTACTCAGACATTATTACCATTCAGGCTGGTAGCAGCTCAAGGTATGTTATTTGAAGGGGATGATCGAATCTAGGAGACTAATCGATACTCTAGCTGTGTGAACACCACAGTGCAGGAAGGTTCTTCGGCTTCGCCCAGTGCAACCGCTGCCTCGTCCCACTCCGGCACGTAAGTGTGATCCATAATTACTGTTGTTCACTGTCTAAATTTGTCGTACAGTGCTACTGGCACCGCTGCGGCTTCTACGGCAACCCATTCGAGCAGTGCTGACCGAATGATCGCTACTTCGGTGTTCGGTGTTGGCGCTATCTTGGGTGTTGTTGGCGCTGCCTTCCTCTGAGTGCTGTGGGCGTTGTTTTGTTCTTCCATCAGGTCAACTCTCTGTGAGACGAAAGACGGATACCCGGATTATCTATTTCAGGCTCTATTGTCTTCCATTGTCATGTGAAGTTATGTTGCTCGAAATATTTCTCCAACCAGACACCAAGCACATGTGTGATGGTCAGTGGCACTATGAGGTGAGGGCGGATAAGGTGAGATTGGATGAGTTGATATGACCCAAGATTTCGAGTGCTTCATGAATGGTAGGATAAACAGGAGTGAAGGTTAGAGCCGCAGCAACACTGTAGTAGCTAGACATTGAGAACTATTGGAGATTGTAAAGCTTAGGTTTTTGTCAAAATCACCACCTATTGAGATGTCCACATCTTCCACTTCTGTCAGTCTTGTAAATGAGGTGATACTGATCATTGTTCTAGTATGAGAAGATGTCACAGCATAGTCATGTCATGTAAAAATGTAGCAGATCCTTTAGACAAAGCACATTGATATGGAATACATGGACTCATTGGTTAAAGGAATTTCCTTGCTGATTGATAGATCATTAAACACATTAAGTGGCCTTGAAGAGGATCAACTTATACATATGGTTGTTAAGAATGATTTTGGTGATGGCAGATGTCAAGGCATGATGGACATCACCATGTTGCTCAATGGTATGTTGAAGTGCATTGAGAACAGCAGCTTGGGTGCCAGATCTTTCATATTCCTTCACAGCAAGGTCAAGAGCATTTTTAGCATCCCTATTTTGCTGTAGGAGAAAGTAAGTGTATTCAAAAACAAGAATACATCCTTTGCAATCTTTACTAGGCAGCATGTAAAAGAAAAATATGTTGCTCACCAACTCCATGAATGATTGAATTATGCTTAGGGGAAGCCATCAAGGAAGGACACATTGATGATAGTGCAAGGGATTTAGCATCAAAGTGAAATGGATTCTTTTTGGGTCATAAGGCATGTGAGTTATGCTCTAATAAAATGGATTTGCCCAATCAATGCCTGTAATAGTGGTAGAAATCATTCTGTCTTTCTGTCAGAGAACTGTGTGTTGGAAGATGCCTGGGAACCTGACCCAATGGCCAGATGCTGGGACAGGCTGGGACCAATTGAACATTGTGCCTGTCATCTGATGACCCTCAGATTGATTGAAAACTTTCTGGTAATCTCTGCTGCAGTCGATAACTCCTTGAGAAGTATTGATAAAACAGTCGGTGTCACACAACACCATAGATTTGCAGAGCTTACAGCTGTTTGCAAAAGATCACAGAAAACACAAAAACCAAATTCACCTGGTGGGAAGGACCCCAGAGGTAGCCCTAGTAGTCATTATTATTGGTGTAAAGTACATGGGACTTTGTTGCAATGTTTGCGGCAGCTACCGTATTCAAGTGGTGTGCCATCCACGGTAGTGTGTTCTACCAGTAAATATTGCAACGTACTGTTGCATCCTTCATGCAAACCATCTGTTTGCCATTGCAATGTCTCAGCTCCCATTGCAACACATCCCTCGCCCCCAATTTAAGTGGTGCGCCGTTCATGGCCAGTAAATATTGCTGCATCCTTCATGCAATCTACCTGCCTGCTGTTGCAATGTCTTGGCTCCCATTGCAACACATCCCTCGCCCCCAACTGTGTGCAGCCCATTACTTAGGTGTCCACAGTGCAACTCAGCCCTCTCCCATTGCAACGAACACAATGCAACTCTCTCTGCCCTCTCCCATTGCAATGCCACTCAGTACTCTTTCATTGCAAAGCCCTTTTGTTCTCCGCTGCATTGCAATGCAACCTGGTTCTCTTTCATTGCAAGGCCTCTCACCCTCCATTCTCCCATTGCAATGCAACTCAGTTCTCAGTTCTCTTTCCTTGTTCTCCACTGCATTGCAATGCAACACAGCTCTCTCCACCCTCTCCTGTTGCAATGCAAGTCGGTTCTCTTTCATTGCAAGGCCCTCTCGCCCTCCATCCAGCCTTCTCCTATTGCAACCTCTCTGCAATGCAAACCAGCTCTCTCCTGTTGCATCGCTCTCGTCTTCCATTCAATGCCACTCAGTTCTCTTCCACTGTAATGCTCCCTCACCCTCCATGGCAATGCAGCCCAGCTTTCTCCGGTTGCTACAATCTCATCCCCATTGCAACACAGCACAGTTCTCTCTCGCCCTCCATCCAGCTTTCCCCCATCTCGCTGCCCAGTGCAATGCAACCTGGCTCTCCATCAGCCATCGGATCGCATCACCATGTCTGCCAGTTTCCTGTGTTCAACATGTTTGATGCCGTTGGTCTGCCATGTAATTAGTAGTAATTCATTATCTTGTGTAGTACACTACCAGTAATTCATCTTGACCACAATGGTGTATATATAGCTGGAGCATGCAAGGAGTGTCTCCACCTGAGAGATCAAGTTATGTTGTTGGTCAGTACTAGTACCAATCAGGGTTATCAGTAGAATTTGGTTAATCTAACTTGACCGGGTGGGCCTGACCAATAGTAGCAATTATAAATCTCGTATAAATCTCATATACAACAGAAAAACATGAGATGGAGATCATACCCGCATTGTTACCCTGATAGTACATCGGAAGTGATTAAACAATTGTGATTATCTGGTTCTACCAAAGGCAACCACTACTAATGTCATGCATGGTGCAAACATCCAGGTTCAAGTGCATGCATTTCACATTCAAATCAGTACAGCTATACATATGTACTTCTCAAGTAAGGTCCTGTTTTGTGGCTGCAAAGGACATTAGCCCTCAATTCATGGTGTGAACTATACTGCTGCTGGACAGCACAGACGGTTGCAAATCCATTATATGGGAACTTGTATCTTCAGAATAGATTGAACACGAGGAAATATCATATCCAGTGATGGTACATAAGTGTATTCTAGTAGGCTATCTAAGACACTGAAGTTACTACTCCCCAGTAATATCTGCAACTTCTAGAAAACACTTCGTATCCCTCCATGTATGAGCAAATGACTGTCTGATTCGATCCCAGAGTTCAGCCTGATGCTTGGCATATGCACGGCGTCCTTTGGAAAGCATTTTGTCGGTGGTTACTATTGTGCCAGTTTGGTCCATCCACCATTTAGCATGCCATTCTAGAAACTGAAGCGTCCTCTGCATCTCCTCGAACAGCAGTGTGACCTCTTCTTCCCAATGATGTGCCTGTGCCCGTGCCTTGCACCATTCAATGCGAATAGCTAGTACAAAATAAAATAAGCATTGTGATTAAGGTATCTGAAGCCATGTACCTTCCTGGAAACCATCATCCGATTCATTATCTGTGGCCTGCTCACTGTATCCGCATACCCGCCAAATCCAAGATACACGGTGCCTTCCCTCCCCTGGACAAAGGTCATACCCAATTGATAGTGCACAAATGTCATTGTCGGCAAGTGGACGAAGATGACCTTTCCAACCAACTTGTCCCAGTAATGGGCCAAGAATGGATAGCGCATGATATGCTACACGATACCTAGTAGCTGCGGTGTTTATCTTTGCATCAAGGGTTTTGAGGCAATTTTGAGCCTGCGTGTTGGCTCCTTGACCACGTAAGAACCGGTCTTTGAACTTGAGCATATAAGTGCATGATCGAAGTCCTTGGCATAGATCATTTAATGTGTCGTGTGCTTGACCTTCTCTGAGTCGAAATTCAATCATGTTCAACAATCATGGACATGGAGCCCTGCTGTTAACTTGTGACGGAAGGAATAAAGGGATATCCTCCATGGGGGGAGGTCGGTTCATCGAGTCAGACCAATCACTCCGCAGAGTACTTACGCTGGGCATAAAGAGGACTTGTACTTGTTGCCAAGCCTCTATGCGCCATACAAGCAGGTTGCTATGCTGCTGAACACATGCTTGTTGTGTATCCGTGGCACCTGGTCCTAGTTTGATAGCATGGCGCAACTGTCATCTATAGTTTTGGAGTGAGAGCAGTAATATACAGTAAGGGCAGCTTACTGTTGTTCCTCCAGGTCAATTCCAGTACTGATGAGGATACTTGGGGTTATGTCTGAGTGTAGTGGAGGTTCCTTACTCTCGTCCAAACATATTGTTGCCTCATCCTTTGCCAGTTGTAAGCGCACACTGGCTTGCGTGATTCCTGTCAAAGTATGGCATAGTGAAAAGGACAACACAATTTTGTTGAACTCGTACACACCATCATTCTTTACCTCAAAGGGATTAGGATTGGATGGATCACTTTCCCATTCCTCGACTTGCTGTTTCCATAATGCAAGTTGTTCAGGATATTTGTGTTCCAGCGATTGTGTAAGTTCTTTGAAGTCTGCTTGGTGTTCATTACACTCAGGGACAGCTTCCTTTACCTTTTGAAAGATTGAAGCACCTATACAAAGGTTAAGTTCTCTGTGGATCGAGGGGAAGAAGGAACAAACCCAGCCTGACGAGTTTCTTCCAATTCCAATCACCCATATAGTCATCTAAGGTGTCTCGACGGTGGCCAGGGCCCATATCCTTGGTGCTTGAAGCAGCTGCGTTAAGATTTGCCCAGCCATGTTCGGGTTCTTCACCATCCATCCAGCCCACCCCTTTTGTCCAATTGAAGGAAAATGACCACTGGCATGACATGATATGAGCGGGGAGGTGAAACTTCGGCACTAAAAAGGAGACACTCCAGTCATGCAAGTTTAACTGGAGTGAGGGTGGCATGTTGTCCATCCGTTGGTGTAATTTCTTGTGCCATTGACAAGCAATATCGTATGAAACCTTGAGCATATTCACGTCCGAGTGACGCAACGCTGATGCAAAAGCATAGTCCATGTTCGCGTATCTGATGATTTGTTTCTGAAAAGTACCATGTGAGAAGCATATGAAACCATGTACCTCTCTCCGTATTGCAGATTGGCTACACCATTAGGGAGCCTCATGCCATGCCTTGCACAAACTACCATACCGACGCCGGTTGCATCGCAGCTCTTCTTCATTTTCACATCAGCCATGTTCACTGCATTATGATTTGAACATGAGCTTTCTGAACCACAGTGAGATTGTGGAAATCTGACTATTGATGCATACCTCTTGGGTATCATTCTTATGATCAGACAAGTACTTCTTAAAAGCGGTGTCCTTCACAAAATACGCCCATCCTTGACTAAGGCTGGGATCACTCGCATTGCTCGAAACTGCATGGTGTCAAAGGCGAAAATTGGCATCCAAAGTGACAAACAGTGCATCAATATCCCTGCAAGATATATCTACCAGAACTGAGATGAAAACTAATAAGACAACTTACCTCACGGATGATAAAACAGCTATGTTTTTTCCCGGTTGTGGACATGCCAGACATAAAACCGTGCATTCACCTTCCTTGGTATTTAAAATGCCAGCAGGGTCGTGTCCTCTTCCCGAGCATTTCAGCATCTTGAGGTGATGCCACTGCTGCACTAGCCTCAAAAACTGTTCATAACGTGCCTGACCTGGCTAAGTATGCAAATCAGAAGATAATGTGAAAGGACACACTTTGGGCAGGTTTAAGCTGGTGTTATCTGTATGCTGTGCCAGGGCATTGTAAAAATCGTAACATGAAAGCTTGGACTCTAATGACAAGAGATGGAAATCTTCTAGGACACAAAATGTCGTGGCAGTACGTGGTCTGTCGGAAGTCGCAGGGAGCCAGCGCACACGCAACAGCTGTCGGTAGTGTGTTTCTGCGGTCTCGCATCTGCAGAAAGTAAGACTAATGATGTGAATACTGTTATTGTGCACAACAATGAATCCTTCCTTTGAGATGGACTGTGGCCTAGCACACCTCTCGCCACCAGGATGGCCCAACTGCACGTTCAGGCCCATCTCTTTCAATGTTATGTGTTGGAAAAACCTGCCATTCCATTTCTATCATGAGTATAAGTACACTGCTCCCTTGGCGTTACTATCACTTACCTTCAAACAATGTAATGGGTTACCTGCATGGTGGGACACTGAGCATTCTTGACAGTACATGTCAACCTCCAAACAGTCATTACATCTGAAGTGAGCCGACTGTATCTTGCAGGCAGGGCAAATGTCTGAGACGTTACATCTACCCTCCAATCTGAGCATTTCTGATAAACAATCTTCGTGGTCTGGTGTCAACCATGTGAGGAGCAGGGCATCCTAATCGATATTTGCATCAGTTCAAATTGTGTGATCAGCCAGATGAAACTCACAGATTCCCTTGGTTGTCTGGGTTCTATGTCCAAAATACCAAGATCCACCTTGGGCAGTAGTCTATCCTTGCAGTCAGGGATGGCCAGGTAAGGCGAGTGTGTGGAATGGTCTGCGAGGCTCCACTGAACAGCAGTAGCTTTGTAAGGGGTAGTGAAGACTTTGGTCGTCAACTGCAGGTCTCCGTTCAGAACCAAGTGGATCTTGGTGTGGCGGCGGGATTCCACATTGTCGGCCTTCCACTTGTGAATGATAAGACCAACTGTTTTTCGGAATTGAAGGGAGCCAGCAGGTCGAGACAGCGATGGCCCATTGCGTTGGTGCGAGTCCTGATGCATGAATATGAAAAGATACAGAGCAGACAGGGATGATTGTGCTTACCATACTGCTGCCAGGTATTACAGGCTTGTCCAACAGATGATATCCCAGCAATCAATACCAAAGGACATGTGCAGGCTCGTCCAACAGACAGATCTCAGTAATCTCCGAGCGCTGGGACCACTGCACTGGGAGATCTCTGATGGAGAGAAGCAACAGTGGCAACTCACTAGATTTCTTTTAGGTGCAGAATCTGGAGGACATATTGGGGATAGAGAGGGCTTGGGGCTTGTTGTCTGAAGGACTTAAGTCGTCCAATCCTTCACAAGAACATTCTGGAGATGCTAAACATTCAGCTCATGATATAGACTGTATCGAATGTCACTCAGCGGTTGAAGGATCCGTTACTGCAGAGATTGGGCGCTCTGGGAGGCTCCTTGAGGAACTCGTAATCATATGGTAGCGTGAACTTCTGTGCAAGTTTGTTGAATGAATCTTCTGGAGATGCTGGTCATTTGATCTGCATTGAGACATTAAAGGCAACTCACCGATTAAAGGCTCCACACCACCACCGACCAGGGGTATCCTTGATGCCATTCACAGCTGCATCTGCAATGCTTCACTGAGGGTAACAAGCCAAGTCCATTTTGGTGATGAGAACAAGCCTCGCGATTTGATGGTGTTGACCTGTATCATATCAATGTCTCATATAGTGTCACATACCAAGTAAGTGTTCATAGTAGAAACAGTGGAAGAGCAATGGCAGAGGATGAAAGCTGCGTGCGCTGGCAAAGAGATATTGAGGGGAAAACAAAGAAACACAATGTAGAGGAAGCTTACCAAGCATCCCTCAGTTTCCAAATTCAGACATCAAACAGTATTAGCCAACTATTAGACAAATCTTGGTCTAGGTTTTGTCTCACTTGAAATCTAACTACATAAAAATTGCGCACAATCCTGCACAATCACTTAAATGTACAGCAGAGAAAGTAGTATTTACTGCCAAATATATTAGTTTTCATTTGGCTGCCATCCTCTTCGAGCGCTTCACAGGGGAAGATTGGGAAGTACTAGTACAGCCAACGGAGTTGGCTTCAATCCCCCTCTTACGCGTCTGAGTTGGCTGTAAATACACCATAAATCAGGATATCCTATGCATCAATGTGTTATGCTCACCATGTCAAGCTCTACCTCCTTGGTTAAAAACATGCATGTAAGTCAAATCATCCTGCACAATGACATGTAAAATTTACCAGCTCCTCCCTCTTAATTATTGTCGACCTGGTGCTTCCTTTTCTTGCTTTTCCTTCTCTGCTACCCTCTGGATTGGTTTGTGATGCTTTAGATGACACCAAATGCCCAGCATGTGGAGGATATCCTTCAGAGTCACCAACAAGGATCTGAAACTCCTTGAATGTGGTGAGTCTGTTATCATGTGTGAATTTCACCACACTTACTACAGTGACTGGGTTATCATAACGACACCCAATGGCCAGACCACTTAAAACAGTGTCATGTGGCAGAAGGAGCTTGATGCACTTGAAGTTCGTTGGCTCGGGCATGGTAGTGTCACAGTAGGTAGATGTCAATAACAGCCATGAGACAATAGAGCTCAACACTCACTCTCCTCGGTGACAGCCTTAAATACAATATTGTTGACTGCTACAAATTTGAATCTTGGATTGGTGGCTCCCACCGAGGCAGTACATGTCTTCTTTGGTATCCGAAAATGATCCTCCATTGGACCTTCAGGTAACCCTTACTTGGTCAGTGAGTCAAACTTCCTTTCCTTTACTACAGAGGAAGGATTGCATTCTGACATGCAATCAATCTGGACGGCAGATTCAAGTTGATCTCCACAAAGACCGCACAAGCATAATGTCTGGCAGGAGAGGCCGCAGTCGTGGGAGGTGTCATTGAAATATCTAATTGTATGTCTTTGAGATTTAGTTACATGTACATCACACAGGGGAGAAAGGGTTGTTGCATTCGTACATGGATACATTAATGTGCTCCAGGCCTCTAGCTTTCAGGCTCAAGTCATACGAGTAATACATTGCCTGAGATAATCTCCCTCATGTGGTCGACAATGACCATGGCAGTGCCCCAACCTTGAACAAAACAGCGATCATTGTCCAAAAGTAACATTGCAATCCATGCTTGCATGGTTAAATCAGTATTGCTGTTCATATATTATTAGGGTTGAATTTACTGGGGTTATCAATGGCAGCTGGGAATAAGCTAATGATGCTGCTTGACAATATAATACGAGGGACTTCTGTTGTGAACACCTCTGTTGCGAGTATCATCGGGTGCCCATCTTGTTGGTAATGTACTAGTACAAGATGTGATTGACTTAATAATGAACAACAACATAATTAAACTCACTGAAGATGAAGGCGCTTGTGGACATGTTTCCCAGCCAAGTTTGAGGGCGAAATGGTTGTGAGATGATGGGGAAGCCAGCGCACCATTTGACCTCACTGGGTTGTAGTTTCCCCCTACCTAAATCCCAACAATGGGCCTAACTTCTGGCTTAGTCTGAAAGAAGATGTCATCAATGCATTGGAGTTGTGACTCAAAGAAGCAACGCTGATCTTCCTCCAGTCTCAAGCTACTACTATGGAGTGCCGCAGACTGATGATATCCCCGCATTAATCCAGGCATTGCAACCCATGGCATTCTGACTGTTGAAATGCCTTCAAACATTGCAGTGCCAAGCCCGAGCCTGTCACCTTAGCACGGAGTAAACTCCAAATATCAGCATGGTAAACCTCTAATCAGCTTCTTCATAGTTATTGCTGAGTAGAATTCGAGGCCGCATACACCATGGGACAACCAAAGTTATACAAAACACAAGAAGAGAGGGTGCTGGCTGCTCGGATATACTGAATGAAATATTATCAAAGGTACTGAGCTTTATTCTTTCACTCCAGACATTTGGACTCAGGCTATGCAACTTCGGTCACCGTGATCAAACCCGACTCAAGTTAAAGGCAAAGCGCAATAAGGTGAAGAATGCTATCAATTCTGACAAGTCTCCTTCGTAATGAGTATTCATTGGCTAGTTGTCACCCCTCCTGACTCAATTTTATAGGTCTAATGTGACTACTTTATGCAATACTGAGATCCATTCAACCACAGAAACAACGAAATATTGCCTTGATGAGCCACAAGCACCAATGCACAACACCAATGGTCCTCACCCTGGTGATCCCGCTTCACTAGATTTCAAGGAGCCAGATTCCATCAAGCAGATCAACAAATCACTCCAACAAATAACAGGGAAGTTGTGTCATTTGCTTATGGATACCTTATGTCAAGAGTACATTCAGAGCGGGGACTACTCAGAAATTTGGAACATTTTGCGCAAAGTAGAGGGGCTGGAATCGCGGGTGTGCAAACTGTACTGGCAGTACCGGGATGGCTCCTCAGATGATCCTACCAAGGATATATTCAATCATATACAATCAGTAGCACGCATCCTCAAGGACTTATTGATGCATGCGATGGACGGCACAGATGTGGTGAAGATGTACACGAGAGGGGCCTTTCTTTTCCAAAATTCCCCGACCCATACTATACACTGACCACACACTCTATGCAACCAAAATAATTATTTTGCTGTGAATACATCGCTTTTGTAGACTCTGTAATAATTGAAAATCACACAAGCACTTCCTGGGATCTTGCTATTCGAGCCTGGTGGCCAAGATCTATCGAAATGCACCATTGACGCTGCATGCACTGATGTGCCATGTCAACAGCATCAAACGTCCTGCTGTGACAGAGATCCATCAAGATGGATCAGTGACGTGTTGACTGGCTATACAATGCATCAACAAATCAATGGTCTTACTGTGATGGAGATCCATGGAGATTCATCGGCGATGCATTGACAGGCTATACAATGCGTCCAGGTATATATCAGTTTTACATTTCAGAGTCTGCATCTCCCCCTGTTGTGTCTCTTACCTCTCTCCCCTTCATGACTAGAGACAAACCTAGTGTGTTCAGTTCTATTGCGTATTATGTTCCAGGCATAACGCACCTCAACCACCAGGTATGCCCAGAAGGGAGTGGACAACCCCTGAGCAGAAGCAAATTTCTGCAGGCCGAGTTACTGCGGTACAACAGCATGAGCACAAAAGAATACAACCGACACTTTCCGATGTTCTTCCAAGACTGGTGTGAGCATTGGCCTGAGAGGGCTATGTTCCCCGAACTCCTGGTCAACGCACAGTTGACCAATGAGCAAGAAGAGGCCTTTGTGGAAGCCCTGTCCAAATGTCGAGAGGTAAGTAACGTCATAGAGATCAGACAGAGGTACTAACCCTTCATTGCTTGTGCAGCAAATATGGCAGTGGCTGCGCTGGCACTTGAAAGGCAGGAAAAATAGGTCTGCCAACAGGAAGACCTTGAATATCCTTGACAGCCTAATGAAAGGTAAGAGCCACATGAAATGGCCAGTGGAGATCTATTCCAAGATGTACTACGCCTCGTGGGTCAAGCCTGACAACTCCCTCGACTCACTGGCACAGAATATAAGCAGCCTTCGCAAACAAATTGAGAAAGAATTCAAGGATGAACCTCAAGAGGTCCAAGACGAAGTCATGCATATCCATAGCGAACAATCTAGCAGTAAGAACAACATGTTGGTTTTGGATGATGAAGATCAAGCCCACCTTGAGCTTGACGCAGAAATGCGCCAAAGGTAATTACATATTTTGCATCACTGGCGGCGGCTGTGCTCATCATCTCCCTAGCAACATACAACAGTGTGGACCAGTGCTGAAGGACATCCTCGTCCACTTATCCCGCAAGACTGGTTGGTCCTTCTCAATCCTGATGGGTGGGCCCAATCCGACCGATCCCCAAGAGAGGTGTGCTGTTACAAGGTGAGTACCCAGTTCTTAGTACTAATCCAAAACACAATTATCTCACCAGCTGCACTAGCCTCCACTTTGGGAAAAACAAACTGGGACTTAACTTCGCGGAGAGCTATGCTGCATTTGACTCCACTGTTGTGGAAGCGTATATGGAGTTCCTGGATTCCAAGTACTGTAAGTGACATTTTCAGTAAAGCAATCTAATATAAAACACGACCTAGATGGGGAGAGTGTGCCAGTGGTGCACAAAGATGATAGCATCCCCGCCAATGCATGTACTTCTGTCGATGACAAGGCTGGAGTCGAGAATGTCGATGGCACGCAAAACCTGGATGACAGCGGTGATGATGAGGCTGGTGATGATAAGGATGAAGATCATGTTGAGAACAATGAGGACAAGGATTGCAAGATGGCTGGGGGGCCAGTCAGGTTGAGTATTGTCCTTTTATACCATTCCATATTCTCAGTCTGTTTGGACAGCACTACTGATGTTGCAATGTCTGTTGCAACATATCCAAGCATTGCAACTCCTCCAAGCATTGCACATACTCCGATGTGCCTGAGCATTGCAACCCTTCCAAGCGTCACAGTCCTGCCGTTTCAGACTGTTGCAACGCCTCCACATGGTGCAATGCTGAATGCCTCACTGTCCTCCACAATACCCACTGCCCCCAAATTCCAACCGTTCATGTAATAGCATTGTAATGAAAACCAGTACACTAACACCTCGTACTAGCACACAACATTTTGACTTTGGCTCTTTTGGACCAGGATTGGACTTCATGCTCCAAGCGGGGTCTATGGTAACGTCTCCAGGACAGTGGGCAGTCTCGACAACTCCCCAGTGGAACTTCAGTGGTCTAGGTTCAGACACATTTTTTTCTGGCGGCATGACTGCCAATACTGCCACCAATTTCTCCCCTTCTAGTCTGGTTCCACCACTGGACTACTCGGCAATGTCAGCTCACATAGGACATGAGCTACCCATGCCCTCGCCTCCTGTATCTCCACAGTCAACTAACAGTCTCCCATTGTTACCTCCCCCGCCTTCGATTGACAACTTTACTCAGCGACTTCAATCATTTGCATACACCGGGCCAGGCAGTACACCTAACCGTCCCCAGCAGCTGGTTGTGCAAAACTCTGAGGTCCCCGAAGGTCTTGCGCTAGGCAAACGCAAACCAGTACCGTCTTTGCGTGCCCATAGGGACAACAAGATAGGCAGTCTGAGTAAGGAAAATAGCATGCCTGTGGCTGCACGGGGAAAGAAGGGGAAGGGGAAGGGTCTTGTGCCTGATGCGGATGAGTCTCGCCCTGGAAAAAGGGCAAAGTAAGTCGAGCATTGGTGTCAAGTACCCATTACTAATGATTTCTGCAGGAATACCAAAACTACGACCTGAGTGATTTGTTTACTCTCCGTTTCGAGTATTCCTTTTACTGAATGACGTATTTAAATGTTTACTACCGTTTCCTTGCAATGCATAATCTTTCTGTGCTAGTATCAATCACTGATACTATATACAATGCAATGCGTGAAAGGATTGCAACATGACAAACATTGCAAGGTGCGTTGCAATGGTGCCATGTACCATTGAATGCCTCAGGCATTGCAGCATTGAAAGAACATTGCAACATCACGCCATTGCAAGGACAGGAACATTGCAAGCAATGCCACACCATTGCAAAGGGACATTGCAATGCATGTTGCAACACCATGCTATGTATATGTCATTGTGTTGCAACAAACATTGCAATGGGCGTTGCAACGCTACGTTACGGTAAACAGTGCACCAAGTTGTTACGGTACTTACCGCATTTCATTGCAACAAAGTTACATGAACGGCTCTATTGGTAATCTGTACTAGTCCTACAATTTGTTAAGAGTAATGTGACCAGACAGGGAATTGAACTCTAGACCTCCTAGGTCTATACAGTAGAACTTCTTATAATGCATGGTGTCGGGTGGTCCAAATTCTTGATGCACTAAGAGGATCATGCACTGAGGGGGAAGTGTGACAGCTGAATAATCATGTGACTACTGTGATGACCCCTTATCTCCAAACCACCTTCCCAATGTTGCTTGCTTCAATTATGCCAACTCATCTGTCTCAGGCTCTCAGCTCAATTCTAAGCTTCCTTATGCTCCTCAAGACACCAAGTGAAGTTTTGTATTTGATGGATCTTCTTGCACAATTGAATCACATCACTGTAGGTGAACACAGTTGATGATCCAGTCATCCAGGGTTTGAGGGTTGTTGGGTTAAATTTTGACACTTTTTCTGACTTCAACTCTGGGCTTCTGGGCTTTGTAGGTGCATGACTGAGTCAAGGCTTGCATCTACACTCTGGCCCAAGGAAGTCTTGTTTCATGGAGACAGAAGCAGCAAGGTTAAGGCTTAGTTTTCATGCAAAACATTGTAGTTATGTTATACCTGAGCATAGTTAACCAATGGCCCAGTATATTCCCATCTCCATTGTACACCAATAATGCATATTTGGGTGAAAATAATCAATGATTATGTGGTATGCATGGTCCTCTGCCGCCCAACTCGGGCAGAGCCTAAATCTGATGCATAAGGAGAATCATGCACTGCGAAGTTATGCGTTCGAGAAGTTCTACTGTACCAGCTGCTCTAACCACTGAGCTATATGGTCAAGGGTACATGGCTTACTTGGGGGGGTTTGACCCAAGTACTAGCTTGAGAATTAGTGAGGTGAGGTGCTGAGATTACACCACTCAACAGCCTCCCCTAATTCAGCACATCACCATTACAAAGTGCAGGTGTGGGAATCCATTGCCTAACTGGGTCCATTGCCTTTGATGGTAGGTCTTACTAACCCCATGGGGGATGCCTTCCCTTAAAGGGTTTAAGAGGACACTGGGACTTATCAGGAACATCACCACTTTAGCACACAGGGCTCATAACCTGTTAATATAATCCACAAAGGAGCACACTTGTGCCCAGTGTCAGAGACTGAAGAGAAAAGACTCTGGGCATGAAAACTTCAACTAAACAAACAAAGCAAACAAGGGAAAACAGTGTAACACAAAAGCCACAAATCACCTGATCAACCTGGAAAGGAAACAGCTGAAGTAATCACTGAAAATGTGTCACATAGGACCATAAGAGGTGCACAAACACCCAATATCAACACTCCCCCCTGGCTGTGCATCTCTGCAAATCACTAACTCCCCCCAGATCCACCAAGTCCCATCATCTGACAGAACTCCCTCACCTTGGGTGTAGTCAACAGTTTGGTGAGCAGATCAGCAGCTTGCTGTGTAGTAGGGACAAAGATAGGCGTCACAGCCTGTTCCTGTACTGCATCTCGAAGCCAGTAGTAGCAAAGGTCAAGTTGCTTCATCCTGCCATGCTGTTCTGCATTCTTGGCCACAGAAATCACAGATTGGTTATCGAGGAACAGAGTGGAGGTGCCAGGAAGGGGAATACCAAGTTCATGCATCAGATTGTGCATCCATTTGATCTCCTTGCCTGCCTGGACAGCTGCCATATACTCAGCTTCAGTGGTAGACAAGGCAACAATGTTTTGAAGCTTAGAAGACCAGGAAACCACACCAGTACCCATCTTGACCACATATCCACCAGTGGAGCGACCAGTATCCTTGCATTCACCATGATCTGCATCAGAGAATGTGATAAAGGCCTCAGGCTGAGCAGGGTCAGGGGAATAGGTGATAGAGTAGTCGAGGATACCCTTAATATAGTGCAGAAGATGTTTGAAAGTGAGCCAGTGGGTTCAGCCAGGATTGGAGTTGAATATGGCCAATACTCTGACAGTATATGTGATATCTGGACAAGTAGTGGTGGCAAGATACATTAGAGCACCAACAGCAGAGAGATAAGGAGTCTGACACATAGTTTCAGTTTCCTGTTGATTCTGGGGGCTCTGAGTGCGAGAGAGGCAAAGGCCAGGTTCCATGGGAGTGGAGATGGGCTTACAGTCAGCCATACCAAACCTATCAAGGACATCAAGGCAATACTGCCTTTAGGAGAGTGAGATAGAGTGGTTGGGATGATCCCTGGGAATTTTGATGCCTAGAAGCTAAGTGGTAGGCCCCAGATCATGGATCTTAAAGTGCTGGCTCAGTTGGGTGATGAAGGACTGGATGATAGGTTCAGATTTCAAGGCTAGGGTCATATCATTGACAAAGACAGGGAGGATGATAGTTACATCATCCTTGGAGTAGATGTAGATGCTGGCATCGGAGTAGGTCTGCCTGAAGTCAAGGGACTCAAGCACAGATCACATCTTCTTGCTCCAGCAGTTTCCACCCTGTTTACTACCATAGATAGCCTTCTGGAGCAGACACACCTTGGCTTTGGGATCTCCCTCCACAAATCCTTCTGGTTGTGCCATATAGACCTCACAGTCCATTTCCCCATTCAGGTAGGCATGAGAGATGTTGAGGGAGTGGAGGTGGAGGTCCTGGAGAGCTGCAAGGGTGAGGATGACTCGGATGGAAGAAAGGCAAACAGTAGGGGTGAAGACTTTGAGGTAATCAAATCCAGGGCATTGGTTATACCCTTTGGCCACCAGTCAAGCCTTGTAGAAATCAACAGAGCCATCTGTGTTGTGCTTGACCTTAAATACCCACTTTGAACCAATGACCTTACTCCCAGCAGGTCTAGGAACAAGGGTCCAAGTACCATTTCTCTGGTGCGCTACCAGCTCATCCAAAGCGACCTGTCTCCACTTATCAGCATCAGGATGAGTGAGAGCCTCTGCAAATGTGAGTGGCTCATTAGGAAGAGATGCAGACATGGCCAACTCATCATCACTCTCCTCCATCTGATCTGGGTCATCCAATTATGCAGGGGAGAGCTTCCACCACTCCCTAGGCTTATTCCTGGTGTGCATAGGCAGTCTGGCACCGATTTCAACAGGGCTAGCTGGCCTAGGAGGTGGATCTGGAGATGGAGTGCACACAGGAGGTGCAGAAGCTTCATCTGGAACAGCAGGAGGTTCTGGATTAGCAGGTATAGGTATAGGCTCCCCCCCATGATCCAGTACCTCATTGCATTCACTCTCAGAGTCCAGAGTTGCACCAGGGTTGTAGTATTCAACTGGGGGCAAAGTTGGGACCATAGTAGACATGATAGTAGGCAGTGGCTGGGAGGGTGAGGATGATCTTTTAGACATTGGGAAGTACCTCTCATCGAAATCAGCCCTTTCAGAGATCAGAGTATGCTTGGAGGTGGGATTATAGAATTTCCAGCCTTTGTAACCCTCAGGATAGCCTAGAAAGACGCACTTCTCCATATGGGACTTCAGAGGTTGCCTCTTGTCCTTCTGCACATGCACAAGGCAGTACAGCCCCAAACTCGAAGGTGGGACACATCAGGCTTACACCCATGCCACAGTTCATAGGGAGTAGCATTCTTGACAGCTTCAGTGGGACATCTATTTCAGACATGGACTAGAGAAGCAAGACAATCACCCCAGAAACCTTTGGAAAGGCCAGACCCATCCAACATTGCAGTGATCCACTTGGATAGAAGCCTATTAGCATGCTCTGCAACTCCATTCTGCTGGGGTCAATTTCTGACAGTATGCTGGCAAAGAATGCCACATTGGGTGGTAAAATTGATGAAGGCATTGCTCATATACTCCCCTCCCTTGTCATCACACAGGATCTTGATTTTTCGCTTGCTCTGGTTCTCAGCAAAGGCCTTGAATGTCTTGAAGGCCTCAAAAGCTTGTGACTTGGCCTTCAGAGGGATAACAAAGTGAAATCTCAAGTAGTCATCGATGAAAGTGATCCAGTATCAATATCCAGACATGGAGAGGTGGCCTACATTGTGGACATCACTATGGACAAGTTCCAGAGGTCTGGATGTGCACCATGAAGAGCTAGGGAAGGGATTGGCATGCATCTTACCAGCCAGGCAGGGTTCACAGATGGGATCAGGGGCAGTCTTCAAGTCTATGGCCATACCAGTCACCAGATTGTGATGCAGCAGGGCCTTCACATCAGCAAGATGATGGTGGGCCAGCCTCCTATGCCATAAGTCGAGATCTAGGGGAATAGTGGTGGTTGCAGATGCAAACTCGACCAGTGGGGCAGTTTCTCCATCCAGAAAGGTGCAGTTGCTCGTCCCTATGTTTGCCATGAAGAGGACAGGTCCAGGGTGATGTCTGAAGGCCATCTGAGTTGAATCAATGCTCACAAGGAAGCCCTTGCTTCAACACAAGTATAGCACAGAGAGTAAATTATTTCTCAGGTCAGGAACATGCAAGACATTGGTAAACTTGACAGGTTGCTGCTTTCTTCCTCCAATGACTGGTACAAAAACTACTGACCCCACCCCAGCTGAATAGATGACCTTATTGTCTGCCAACTTCACAGGGATGCATTTTGGAGTATAATTGCGGATCCAGTGGCGATGGGGGGTCATATGAGCAGTGGCCCCAGTGTCTGCATTCCAATGGATATCAGCATCAAGTTGGAGAGGGTACAGAGGAGAGGAGGGGTCAAGGGAATGAAGACTTGCATTTCCTGCAAATTTCATGGCCTGGGAAGCAGACTGGGAGCCAGAAGACGACTCAGCAGGTGGCTGGGAAGAGCTAGACACATCAGAAGCCTGATTTGCAGTGTTACCACCCTTCTTAGTACACTTGACCTTCTGGGACAAGTAGTTGGACTTAGCCTTGACCAGATTCAGATTCAGATTTTGGCATTTGTGGATGCAGTGATTAGAGTACTCACAGAAAGAGCAGGAGACAGAGGGGGGACACTTGCAAGTGCTGCCAGATGTGAATAGGACAGCCTCAGATGCAGTAGTGGCCTCAGGATGCTGTATATGCTGCAATTCCTCCACTAGGAATGCTTCCTTGAGCCTATCCTTCTCCAAGGACTGGAACAGGAGCAGAGAGGATGCAAAATGGGAGTAGTCATCGCCTAGGGAGTGCACCATAGCCATGCAGATGAGCTCATTATTGAGGTCCTTGATGGTATAAGGGCTGGAAGCATTTTTGGGGCAGAGCTGTTGGATCTTGGACATAGAGTCCTCAATCCTGGCAATAAGGGAGGTCAGGGACTTGTCCTGCTTCTTCCTAATAGAAAAGAAGTTGTCCCAGGCATTGAAGTGAGCTCCAGGACACTGTTGGAGGTGGATGGACTCAAGAGTGGACCAAATCTGTGCAGGGTGGTCTTGAACAGCATCTATATGGGTCCTCTGTTCAGTAGACAGTGAAAGATACAGTTGACCTGTCACTTATCTGCTCTAACATCCCATTTGGCCTGGAGGTCAGACTGGGAGTCATCAGGACGCTTCTCAGCACCACTGACAATAGTCCAGAGGCCCTTGTATGCAAAAAAGCCTTCATTTCCCCCTTCCAGGTCGAGTAGTTGGAGGAGGAGAGCTTTGGGAAGGAGGGAGTCAAGGAATTGGTAGAATCGTTGCCCATGAGGACAGGAATGCAGCAAGGATGTGATGGGAGGACTGGAGAGTGAGTTCTGAGTCTGGAACAGAGAGAAGGAGTGTGGAAATCAATGTAGCAGGAGTAAAAATCGTGCAGGAGCAGGAAGGTGGTCTAAGAGGTAGTCCTAAAGTTCCTGGAGCACAGGGCTCATAACTTGTTAAAAGTAATGTGACCAGACAGGAAATTGAACTCTAGACCTCCTAGATCTATACCAGGTGCTCTAACCACTGAGCTATATGGTCAAGGGTACATGGTTTACTTGGGGGGGTTGACCCAAGTACTAGCTTGAGAACTAGTGAGGTGAGGTGCTAAGATTACACCACTCAACACAATTACAGTACAGGCAGGCTTTCCCCCCTTCCACAATGTCCTGCCCATGCCTCGCAAAGGCGCCTCAGAGGACCTGAAGGCTCATATCCCATTCCTCTATCATGAGGGATATCCTGTCAAAGATCTCTGTCACTTGCTTGGTATTAAAAAAACACTCATTTACAATGTTCTTGGCCAGTATCAACAACTTTTCACTGTCTCAAATCCTTACAAGTACTCATGCACAGTGGGTTGCCCTTGTGCCCTCAATCAGGCTGACTATGCCTTCCTGTCTGCTATCATCAATCATTAGAGATCAATTTACCTTGATGAATTACTGGAGGAGCTGCAGCTCAAACACAATGTTCAGACCACTCTTTCAACCCTCTCTCACACTCTCAAGCAGCTTGGTGTTACTCACAAGATGGTTTCTGCTTGTGCCTATGAATGGAATCAATTATTGTGGGCACTGTATATGAATCAGATTGCCGAAGAGGTTCCTGACATGAACATGCTGATGTTCATTGATGAGGCTGCAAAAAATGAATGTATGTGTATGGTATTCAGGAGATTTGGATGCTCAAAATGGGGCATTCACTGCATCACTCAGAGGTGCTTCATCCATGGGACACATTATTCCATCATCCCAGTCCTCACACTCAATGAAATCATTGCCCATGACATTGTAGAGGGTCCAGTTGATACAGAACAATTTGTCAAGTTCCTTAAAGACCAAGTGGTGAGTTCAAGAGCTTCACTTTACTGATTTTGTTGATGAATGATTCAAATGTAGATCCTGTTCACCAACCCCTACCCTGGCCCTCACAGTGTCCTTGTTATGGATAACTGCTGCATCCACCATGGTGACAAAGTTCGCCATTTAGTTGAGGAGGGAAATCGTAAGTTACAGTTACCCTTCTGAACATGACAATGATCACACTAATTTCCTAGTTTGCAAACTCATTTATCTCCCTGCTTACTTGCTGGACTATAATCCAATTGAACAAGCTTTTTCAGCCATCAAAGCTTACCTTTGTGGTCACTCCCATACTAACCCACCTCTTATGTCCATTGTTCACATGTGTCAGAACATCACACCAGACAAGGCATCAGGGTACTTTACAGCATTGGGGGTACATTGTCTAAACCTAGCTACATATGTACTGTCGTCTATGTGAAATTTAGTGTGCACATTCTGTTCTGAGTGGTTCAACATGTGTTTGTGGCAACTACTAGTATGACATGAAGTAAAAAAAGAGTGCAACAATGTGACTACTTCTAATCCACTTGTGGCTCCTTCTTATCAATAATGTACCCAGGTGGAACAGGGAGCCACTGTTTCTGTGTATTGCAGAAGTAGAGAAGGTCATAGTCATGATCTACTGGCCCAAACCCATCATCATCATCATTTTTTTGCATCAGAAGGCCACTGAAACAACAGCCACCTCCATCATGATACTGCTTGTTGTATGATACTCACTTCTTGGCAGGCAGGTCCTGAGTCTCAGGGACTGATGGGACTGATGCTGATGTGTTGCTTCGCTTGTGCTTTGCATTAGGTCCATTGAGCCCATGAACCTACTTAGGCCGTCTTACACAGCCACCTGAGGGTGAAAATCAGCCAAGTGTCACAGGCCAGCAGAGGGGAAGCCAGGGATTGACTGTCATGGTGTAACACAGGTTGGGCCCAGGTTGGATTTTGTCACCCTGTGATATGGGTGGGCTATGGTGCTGTTTAAGGGAGTGGATAAAGGTGTAATCACCATGTCACATGTGTGGGCCGAGATATTGCTTTAATGCAAGGTAATGGGTGGGCTAGGAAACATTAGTACCAGTAAATATAGTAGGGCTGACCTGCTGGGAACTAAGGGGGAACTACCAATATAACTGTGGGTTGACTACTCTGGGACTACCAGGGTTTGACTACCGCAGGTCTACCTTGGGTGGACTACTACCTCAGGTTGACTACTGTGGGTTGACTTGCAGGGATTCACTAATGCAGGTTGACTGCTGTGGGTTGAGGTCTACTGTAAAGGGAGTAATCTCCCTTTACTGCTGACCACTAGATGGTCTATACTAGTTTAGTAGTGCCTCTGCTTATGTAAGCAGAAGTGCCCATATATATAGCGCTGGTGCTAATTACATAAGCTATCTACCTTTTAACTACTCTATCACTGTACTATCACCTACCCTCAATACAACACAGGTTGTATTCTTGAGGGTGTGACTACCAGTTATCAGAGCCAGCAACCACTTACATTTTTTGAACAACCTGGACATGAGTGTCATAGGTACTAGCATGACAACATGCAGGATGACCTTGAGGAGCACCACAAGGTCTGGTGAGCCTGAAAGGGCTTGTGAAAATTTTTCCCATGGCAACCAAGTGCCCAACACCACTGACAGTGGTATGAGGCATGTTCACCTAGAGGAAGTAAACAGAGCACTTGCTTGTGAGGAGACCAGTGGTCTCAACAACATATATGAGATGCCTGAGCTGAGGCATGACCTCAAGAAGTGCTACAAGGACAGGAAGTCCTCTGACCAGTCTGCCAGCGAGCACACCAGTCATGGGAGAGTGAGAGACACGACTTCATGAGCTTCATCATGCTTTCTATTTCACCACCCCATTCTTTCAAGGACCATACCCTCCCTGTTACAGTGAGGTTCAGGAATCCATGTGGGAGTTGATGAGAATGTTTGCTGAGGACTGGCGGAACACACCATATGAGGAAAGGGACTACAACCACAGGTTGGTCCCAGGAGGAGACCAAGCAGCTATGTTTGACAGCCTCTGGGTAGTCCTTCTAACAGACCCTTGAAATGAGAACACATCGTGCAGGGATGTCTTCTTGAAGAGCCTGACACCAAGATTCACTGTCAAGAGTGAAATCAACAAGGACAAGGAGCAAGACCGCTTCTCTGTCTTCAACACTCCCACTTGTGGGATGGGTGGGAGACAAGTGACAACAGCCAGAAAATGATGGGGCATCAAGAGATGCCTGCTCTCGAGACATTCCACCCCACTTGACTTGGCATGAAGGTCATGAAGAAGCAAGGGAAGTCCCTCGATACAAGTAAGGCTTGTTTGGCCAAAGGTACCAGAATCTTCTGCCTCTGCCACCACCAGGAAGGGGAGGAGGAGGACCAGAAGGGGGAGGACCAGAAGGAGGAGGAGGAGGAACCGACTCCTCAGACAATGACAATGACAATGATAGAAGACATCGTCACGAGCACAGAGCAGCACACTCAGTGCGAACTCCAAATCACCCTGAGTGATTTAATCAACCAAGCTATACAGCCCAGACTCAGGGGCTGACTCCTGGAATGAGTGGCTATACAGGCACTCTGCTCGACCAATACAAGCAATGTGTATATGAAGCAATCAGTCAGCCTGGCGACCCAGCAGGTCTGGAAGTAAAATCAATGAAAATATCAATATCCCAGCCCAAAGCTTATAAGGGCCAGGACAACATCAACATCTTTGATGAATGGGTGAACCAGATTTTACACTGGTTCAGAATTTACAAGGTGACAGGCCCCATCCACGATGGAGACAGAGTCATGTACGCGGGTGCCTGTGTGGAGGACCTAGCAGGTCAATGGTTTGATCAGGAAATCCATCAGGAAATTGGTGAGGGAAAGATAATCCATTATAACTATCAGAGGGGGTTGACACTGGATGATAATCCTAGATAAACCATTATCTATTATTGTCAAACCCCCTTCGGTGATTATAATGAATTATCCTTCCCTCACCAATTTCCTGATGTCGAGAGTCCGGATCATACAATCTGCCACTGGACATTTGAAGATCTTGTTTGCACACTTTTCATGTGATTTATTCACAAAGCATCTGCTCAGAATGCAGCTGAGAAGTACGACAAGACGAGGTACTCCTCTGAGCAAGGGGCCCTCATGTTTACAACAATATGAGACATTGTGTGGCTAGGATGGTCCAACTGCCAGATGACTACTCCATGAGAAGGAAGTTCATCAATGGTCTCCCATTATCATTGGTGGAAGGAGTTGTGAAGGCATGCAGAATTTCTGCAGAACACTCAGCCATGGAACAAATCCTGGCTGAGGTTCAGAAGATGAAGAGTGCACTGAAGATGATCAACAATCACTCTCGAACTCAGGTGGTGAAGAGTTCATTTAGAGGGACCAGTGCAGGTGTCCCTGTGAAAGAAAAGTTGAGTCCTGAGAACTCTGGCAACAGGCACAAGTATTTCCACAGGGGAAATGTGCTGTATAAGAAAGTGCTGTCCTGTCACGACCGTGACATCCGATCACCCTGTACCCTATTGTCCGATCGCGTCCACGTGTTCGCCGTCTGTTTATAGTATGTACTCCCCTTTTCCGTTTCTCTCTATCTGTCTTGTAGCGCCACCGATCGGTGAGCGCGCTGTCCGATCTGTCTCTCTGTTCGATTACTTAATGTGTTTCCTTTCTCGTTTCTGGTCACTATACGTTCCCGTCCCATTCCATTACTAATACGATGTCTATCAGTAACCCGGTTATCGCACTTACCATACTTACTCAGCGCGCAGTGCAACTGCGCTCGTCGCTCGTCGGTAATCCCGACTTCCCGTACATTGCCTCATCCGTTCTACTTAGTATAAATACCTAGATACTCGGTCTGTTGTAGTTTCAGTTCGAATATCAAATAAGATACTTCTCCTCTGTTCTCCCTTCGCACTCTCCATCCCTGTCTCATGCAAGCACTCGGTCGTAGACCGCTTACCCTCGGACACTCCGTATAAACCTCGGTCGGCCTTCCTATCATTCGGGAAGCGCGACTACGCTACATAGCATCTCGGTCTTACCGCTAGACCAACCTCTGACCCCCAGACCCCTCGTAGAGATCAGATCGGTGAAGAACCGGTCTTGACA
>Ga0307518_10000291_pt1 | contig 38238 bp, 17 predicted proteins | sample 25_EM_MG_FD_203889 | JGI IMG/M metagenome (GOLD analysis project Ga0307518, IMG submission 203889) | Populus trichocarpa ectomycorrhiza microbial communities from riparian zone in the Pacific Northwest, United States - 25_EM | ecosystem: Host-associated > Plants > Roots > Unclassified | place... | reverse complement strand
TATATATATATATATATATATAGTTTTGATGTTTGAAACTCGTTTGAGAATTTACATGGGAGAAGAAAAATATTTTTTTTAATATATAATTTTAAAAAATTGATTTGATGATTAAGAATGTATGTTTTTTTAATTTTTGAAGTTCAAATGTTAGAATTAGTTTAATTTATTAAATTATTTTAAATGTATTAAACTGATGTGAGAGTTGCATTTTTAAGATTTATCAGATATTATTTAATATTTAATTAAATGAACTACAAATAAAAAAAATTATGTTATTTTTTTATATAAATACAGTAAGAGATATATATGAGTAAAAATATTTGTTTGTGTATTAATAGGATATTGACTTGAAAGTTTGAACAAAAAAGTGGTAAATTAAAATTGACAGAACATATTTTTTTTATATTCAAAATTAATTAAACTAGTGAACTATGCATAAACTATAAAGTTGTGAATATAACAAAACTATACGATCATATTTATTTATACGGTCATGTTGTGTTTTTTTATTTATATGATAGAAGTTATTTATACTATAGTTTGTTTACTAAACAAGATAACAATTAACAAGAAAGGATCATACAGAAAGAAAATTTACCATTGTCTAGGGAAGTGAGGGCAGCTGCAAAGGTGAAGCAGCTTCACCCCCACCTCAAAACTCCGGTCCGATCTATCTATACCCTGCCATGAGGCTCGATTTTATTCATGACTCGGCTTGTGTATTTTTTTGTGCACCTCGACTAATCTTACAGGCTCTGAAGTTAATGACCATGTAAGTCTCCAGTTGCTATCATATGAGCAACCATAGGGCTCGAATCTGAGACTATAGAGGGAGCAAACCTCTTGGTCCCAAATTCTTACCACTAGACCACCATCTAGATGGTTACTCGGCTTGTATACTTGAATCATAGATTAGTGAGGTTAGGCTGTGAATAAGGATTTATTGGTTTTTTTAATAAAACATTATTATTTTGAATAATGTTTTAAAAAACTAAAATGATACCATTCCTTATATTTTTTTTAAAAAAAATTGTTAACAAGATCACAATTAAATTACAAATTAATCCTTCAAGGTTATTTAAATTCAATTAAGTCAATTTTCTAGATGAGTTAAAAAATAAACTCAATTTAGACCAGGTCTCGGATTGCTAAGCCACCAAGCTATACCGGGTCATACTGAATAACCATGCCTTTCATCCCCACTATATGATAAAAAAAAAAAAAATAAATAAAAAACCCTATCCCCGTGGATGTATATTTGTTTTCTAGAGTGGGCATTACCCTTATTTATCTATTTATTTTCAAAATAGGCATTGCCTTTATCCAATTAAATGTTAAGGTGCTGATTAATTTATAAATGGAAAGTATTTATCATATTATTTTTATATAGCAAAATTAAAAATATATATAATTTTGTTTTATAAATTTACTAATTTAGATTTAAACATAAAAGGTTAGTATAATAGTTAACTCCTCTTTTTCTTTATTTCCTAAACTCGAATCTCCAGATCAATGTCTACATAATCTTATTAATTTTTTAAATACACCATATTCACATGGAAAAAATATAATTTCAATAATTAATTATATAGTATGTTCATGCTAAAATAAATTTAGTTTTGATGCGTGAAATCAATTTTAAAAAACATTTACTATTATAAAAAATACATATTTAATGCATTAAAAAATTGTGTAGAAACAACTCCTAGATAAAATTAAATAGCTAATGTGTGTTTGATATTGAAATATACTGATATTTTTTAAAAATATTTTTTAAAATAATTTTTTTAATTTTGGAATATTTAAATCACTAAAATATTACATTAATTTAATATTTTTTTTAACTAAAACACCATTTTAAAACACATAAAAAAACGAAAGTGTGTGCACTTCCGATCACTCATTTAATCAGACAACTGGAACACATCTGGTGATTATTTCAAAAAATTGACTATTCATTGAATCAAATCTCTTTCTAAAATTAAAAGGAAAATAAATCATAAATAATAAATCTTATCAAAAAAGAGAGGAAAATAATATAAAGCCAACAGCACAACAAACATCATATCTCCCCTTTTCCCGACGAACAAAAACAGGTCCTTGTATTATCTCTCACTCCTTTTATAAATAAATAAATAAATAAAAACTCACCTTATCAGATATCATCATTTCCTCTGATTCAACCCCTTATTTCAAGGTTATTCATTTGCGTAAATTCAAGATCAAAGCTTCAAGGTTCGTTTAGAAACCCCACTTTTTTGATTTTTCAACGAGTGAGGATCGGTGGAGAATATTGGAGTTTTAAATAAAATAAAATAAATTTAAAAGGGAGGAGCTATGGATGCTGATTCATGGAGTGCTCGACTTTCCTCAGCTTCTAAGAGATACCAATCAGCTCTTCAATCACGATCTGGTGAGAGCTTTTTTTTCTTTTCTTTTTTGGATTTTTGAAGTGATCAATTTTTTAGATGTATGAGGTCTGTTTGGTTGCTGAAAAAATGAAGGAAAAGTTATTTTCATGGAAGTTTCTTTTTTTCAAACTTATAAAGTTTGGATTTTTAATCAATTTGCGCTTAGTTACATCAAACCCAGTTGTCATTTCTTTGTCTTTTGATTTTCTATTGGTTTGTTTGTAGCTAAGAAATGATTAGGAAATTGAAGATTATGAGAATTTAAAGTGTTGATGTTTAAAGTTTGGATTTTTAAGGAAGTTGAGCTTGGTTGCACCAAACCCTGAAGTCGTTTCTTTGCCCTTTGCTTGTTAATTGATCTGTTTTGCTGTAAGAAAGTGAGTTTATGGGAATTTAAAGTGTTAATGTGTGAAGATTGGATTTTCTAGTGGTTTGGTCATTGACAATACGAAGGAAACTATAAGGTTTTGGAATCCAATTTTCTTTTCTTATTGAAAAAGAGTGCTTTGTTTTGGTTGGTTGATGGGAAAATGAGGAAATATGAGAAAATTGGGATTTGGGGTGTTAAGGTTTTTCATTATGAGTTTGTTTTAACCCCCGAAAGGGAAATTACATCGACTTCATTCGGCTTGGTATGGCTGTTACTCGAAAGTTGAAACTCAAAGGTTCGTCATTTTTTATACAGAGAAAGAAAAACATTGTCTCTTTGTGAAAATATTATTTTTGTTTGAGTGAACAGAGTGTCAAGAGATGAGTGTTGTTATTTAGGTTCAGCGAGCTGGAAAATAAATTCTCATACTGAGGTAACAAGTATTCTCTATAGGGAGTTTGTAAGGGAAGTGCTCCCTGTAGCCAATAGAGTGGTTGACTTCTTGAGAATCATGAATCTTGACACTTGAGTTGAATTATACTATTATAAAATGGAGACACAATGTTTCTGAAGGTAATGGACTAAGAATATTTTCTCTTAAAGTTCAACTAACTGTTAAATGTTTGTGAATGCAGATATGTTTATGGGGTTTGAAGAAATTGATGGAGATGATGATATAAGGGAGGAGTTTCCGTGCCCTTTCTGTTCTGAATATTTTGATATTGTTGGGTTGTGTTGTCACATTGATGATGAGCATACCATGGAATCCAAGAATGGGGTATTTACTATCTCCTTCATATATGTTAATAGCTGATTTGCATGCATCCATAGAATTCAAAATATCATTTATTTTGTCTATAAGATTTCTTCTCTAGTCACACATGCTGTACAATGCTACTTCTTGTTTTTGACTCAAAGCATGAGAATTGAGATCCTACTGTTTAGAATAAATTGTTCGACTGTCATGCTCAAATCAGTGACAACCAATTGGGTACCAGCTTAGCCCATCTTGAATGAGCTATGTTAATTGTATCTACTGGGTGTGCCTGAGTGCTAAAAGCACTTATCAGGTATGTGCATATTTAAGTTTTTGTATAGTTGGGCTGGTCTCAAATATATGTCCATGCCATGCTCAATACGGCTTCTTCCTTCAGTTTTATTTATGTTTGGAGTTCTTAGACATAGACATCAATGGTAATTATGAGATGGGAGCTTTGACTTTACTGACTTAAGAATTCTTCCATTCAAGCAAACTTTACTTTTGAGAACAGGAATGAGGGTTACTACCCACAACAGACTGTTTTATATATCTGTGTGATTCCCCAGTCCATGTATAGTGTTGTAAAAGGGTTCAATAGGGCGCCGCACTAACTTTCTTTTATAGAACATAAGAGTTCATTTCCTATCATCATATTAAGTGACTGCATTTTTTTCATATATATATGTATAGTGATTCCCCAGTCCATGTATAGTGTTGTAAAAGGGTTCAATAGGGCGCCGCGCTAACTTTCTTTTATAGAACGTAAGAGTTCATTTCCTATCATCATATTAAGTGACTACATTTTTTGACTTGAGATTTTTTGTTTCGGGTTCTAATGATGAGATCTTGTTGAATGTTAATTCTGCTCATGATGGAATGTGTTTATTTACAGGTTTGCCCAATTTGTGCAATGAGGGTGAGTGTTGACATGGTTGCGCATATAACCCTACAACATGGAAACATATTCAAGATATCCTTTTCTTTTGAGTTATTAATAGTTTCAAAAGTAGCATTTCCATGTCCTGTCACAAATATGTCAAAGTGAGCAATTGCTAATGATATTTTTCCCCTTTGGTGATCATGTGTTTGTTTGTGTGCAAAACCTATTTCGACTTATTGATTGCTTTTATTGTGGGAATGTTTAGATTGCTTTCTTATGTTTTTGGTCAAAAGCTAGACATAGTTTTTTATTTTATTTTTTGTTGTTCAATTCCATCAAGTATTTATTGTGTTTCCTGTACTTATTTTTTGCACCAAGACCATCTTGCTTTTGTTTTGAGTTCCTTAATAGGTGTTTACATGCAGCGCAAGAGGAAATCACGTAGAGGTGGACCTCATTCAACCCTTTCTTTATTGAGGAAAGAGTTGAGAGAAGGGAATCTACAGTCCCTTTTAGGCGGTTCTTCCTGTATAGTTTCCTCGTCCAATTCCGCACCTGATCCGTTATTGTCTTCATTCATTTTACCCATGGCTGATGATCTCACAAGTTCTCAGCCTTCTTTTTTGTCTGAAACAAGCGTGGCCAAGAAAAGTTCGGTTGGGAATGTTTCAGAACGGTATGTTTTTCTGTTGTTCTCTCTATGTTGGGTTTTACTTAATTCATGCAGTAGATTCTTTTTTATGTACTGTAAATCTATCACATAATAGCTATTTATTCCTTGTACTATCACAGAAAATAATAAGTCCTGTGGTAATTTCCTAATATAACTTAAAGGGCATCTTAGACGCACTTGCCTTTTTACTAGATAATGACCAAGGAATTTTGTATGGCAGTATCTTTGTGACATTCAACTTGCAGATTTCTAACCAGTTGATAATAAATTACTGCGAGGTGTGCCAATATTTTACTTTGTGATTCCCTGCTGGACAATGTCACAAATACCTGACATTGTTGTTGACATTAAAGATCAGAACCTCAGCAATTGCTCATATTAATATTGCCCTACACTCACCTAGCCCAGACACAATAAACTATCTATCCTGGGGCACACATGCATTTTGGTTCTTTTCTGTGATCCATGCTATAAAATTGTAATTTTTCTTCCTTTTTTGCACCAAGAGCATCCATGTTTGATCATAAAGTATGATTGTTTGGACATTTGCTGAAAGAGAGAACATACGGTTTGAATCGCAGATGATCATTTGGTCAATCACCTTGATGTTTTAATGAAATTCTCAGAGAAGATAGGATCAAAGGGATGGGATGTCATAGTTTGAATACTTTCTGGAATCATCATTGATTTATGCTGATAAACCAAAATCTTTGCTCTTCCTAGAACTGAATTTCTTGCCTAGCGTACTTCTACATCACACTTACCAATAGCCACCAAAAGCGTTTTAACTTTACAGAACTTGAGAAAACGTTAATTAATTAGCCATTTTTGCCAAATCTAAGTTGAGCCTGAGTGCTCCAGATCATGAGCACTGTGGGAGGATGCAGCTTGATCATCTGAATTATAGGGCTTTCACCCTTCATTCTAGTTTCAAGGATTGAGTTTTTTCTTCTGAGTGTCTGACTTCTAGGAATTATGCGACTCAATAATGTGGTCCTCCTTCTACTTGCATCCAGTGCTTGAATAATAAGGCCACTCTTAGTTTCTAACCCCTTCCTAAACTCTAATTGGAACCAATTCCTGTCTGCAGTCATTGAAATATAGTCCTGCATTGAGTGTTGGAACATTTATGTGTATGTATGCAGAATCATGTTTGCTTTTCTCATCCGTGTACTGTATTTTTGTATTGGTAGCAGAAACAAGAAGTCACCTCCCATGTCAATTAAGGACAAGGAAGAGAAGGCCAAAAGGAGTGAGTTTGTACAAGGGCTGTTGTTGTCTACAATTCTCGATGATATTTTATAGAAGTGGATTCACGCTGGCTGCTACAGTACTGAATGCCAGATTTACAACCAAGAGCCCTGCAATCTATGCTTTGTTTGTAGTGAAAATGGGAATGTATCAAACGCAGAGTGTTGAATAAAAATGTAGGAATGAAAGTAAGTTATGTTGCTTGTGAACTTTAGTTCTGGACAGAGACTTTTACTTGCGGTTCATGATTAAATGGTAAAGAAAAAAAAAATAAGTTATTTCTAATAGTTCTCTTCTTTGCCGCTTGCTAATGGATCTCTGTGCATTAACTTTCTTATAGTTCTTTGAAATTACAAAATACTGTGATGAACAAAAACACATACCTGCTCTTTAAAGGTATCTCCTGTCAACCTAGTTAGCTTCAAGAAATCATTCAGCATAAAACATATTTATCCCAGCCACTTGTTGCATACTGTGAGGTGTCTGCAACTTGCAATGCAAGGACCTGAATGACTGTTTGCTGGCAACATTTGTTTTGATGGCCCCACGAGGTGGTGGTGTGGATTGTCGGGGCTGGTTCCATATTTTAGCAGTAGTGTCTACTAGATCAACAAGCTGCTTTTTCTACGAAAGGCATTTTCTCCAAGTCATTGAAGTTATAAAGATTTGTGTGTTTTATATTAATTTGGATTTATTAGGCTGCTTTCTTTTTCTGCTGATAATGTTGACCTGGAAGCTCGAGCATTATAGAAAGAAACAAAAAGATTCCTCAAAGTTGTCAGATAGTTTGGTCCCTGGTTATTAAACTGGCATCAGCCTGACGGATTACCTAGAAATCATCAATTTAAGGCTTGGATTGATTTGGGTTTCACAAAAAATTAAGAGAAAATTTAACTCGATATGATTTGATTAAAAATATAAATTGACCTGAAATCTAGGTTAAACCCAGTCAATTACGCGTTGATTTTTTTTCAAAAAAAAGAAAATTGATTTAACTTATTCAAGTCACTTTACTTGGAATCCATTTACCAAGTCAATTCGGGTTTTATAACTAAAGCAAGTAACCCAACTGATATTTTGTCTTTTGCAAGTGATAGAGAGACTTTGAACACAACAAGTACATCTACCTGCGCCAACTAGACTCGTCAAGGCACTACAGGTACCACTTGTTGAAATCAAGTTTTTGAGCTCAACCAATACCAGATCATGACTAACCTGCATGAAGCAACTGATTTGCTTCTACTATCATGTCACTTTCATTCTGAAATGCCCGAGTCTTTTAAGTTTTAACATTTTAGTGTAAAGAAGGGGAAAAGGAGCATAAATTTAGGCCACAAATGGAAAAACAAAGATTTAATAAAGTATTCAGCTAGTGTGCATTGTGTAACAATGTAAAACATAATTTTTAAATCTCATCTGGTTTTTGATGGGTTGAAATGATAAGGGAGCTTCATATTGAATTACAAATTAAACTAAATAAAATATTGATTCATTAAAATTTAGATGATGTAATCAAGTTTTTAATGATTTGATTAAATTGATCAAATTTCAGTTTAAACTCAACTGAGTTAACATCAAAAAATTAAAAAAAAAACTCGAATAATATTATTTTTTTGATTTAGATTGACTCGATCATCCATGAATTGATCCATTAACCCTAACCTAGACCATTTTCTGAGAGTTCCCAGACGGTCTAGCAATTATCATGTAACCGGCTTAACCACATTGATGATTTTAGGTGTTTCTCCAGTAAGACTAATCATCACCTTCCATTCGATCATATGTTGTGGTGCTCAGGTTTCCATATTCAATACAATTGTGTCTTTGATTTATCATTTATAGCTGGTTCGAAATGACAACGTTCCATAACTAACTTGAAAAGCTCTTTTGCTGCTTCCACATCTCCCTGGCCTCTTAGACCCTAATCCTTACAGCTAAAGCATTAGTCTTCAGCTCCCATCCTGGTTTACTGATTGAACTTTCCTTCTTTACTGTATCTGCTGTTCACCATCTGATCATCAACATGATATCCAGTTGCTAAACGATCAAATGAGTCTGCAATCTGCATCAAGCTTCATCTCACTCTCTACAATCTTTTTTACAAATGCCTCAGCCTTTTCCAAGACTCTTTTTTGAATAACCTGTGATCATTGCATCTGGGACTCGAATGTCAAAGAATGTCTTCATTGATAACTACTCCTCCCAAGCCTCTTCAGCACCATGAAAGTCATCTGATTTCGTTGATAAGCGTATCATATGTAGATAGCCTGAATAATAGAAACCTCCTGAGTTCTTATAGTTCATCCTTGTCAGGACACAAAGAGAGAAGATTCTCATAGCGTATCTTATGCTAAAAAAAAATCTCTCTAAAAACTCCTTGAAAGAATTGAATCTTGATGAGCCTGTAAATATATAGAGACCAGAGAGAAAGACGTCAAGAACATGGCTAAAGCGATTTTGTTTATGCAGCCGCTTGATGGATTGTTGGAGGTCAGACTGCTCGGACCGCTACTCTTCGGCCCTTGAAGCCATTTCTATTCAACTGGATTAATGGAGTTTGTGATCCTATAGCATAGAGTCTTGGCATAGAGTCTTTCAGGACTGTGCTGGTGTTTGTGGAAAAGACGAGAGAGCTTAGAACAAAGGAAAAGCCATAACTTTGATGGCAAAGTTTTAGGTTTGATCTTATAAGAAGATTATTCATGTTGTTCTTAGAGAAAAAAGATTGAAAATTTGGGAGATGCTTTGTTTTAAGGTTCAAGGAGGGCTTAACGATGTATCCATTTATATTTTGGGTCAGTTTGTCATCACCTACAAAAGACATAATCCACTAAAAAAAATTTCCAGACCCTTTTCCTTTTCCCCTTTTAATCTTGTTTACTCTTTCTTCTCCAGTTGCTTTTTACACTATTCGTAGTGACAGTTGAGCACCAGCCTTGGCATCAACTTGACTTTAATGAACGTTAAAATGAGCAAGAGGTTGAGCAGAAACTGATAGGGATAGAGACACCAAAATAAACTTTAAGCCTGGAAAGAAAATGGAATTGATAACAAATAGCAACAACAGGATGATTTAGTCGGTCTAAATAGTGAGTATCATGATCAAATAAGAATGGAGCTTTTGTGTGCTCAATGTTAGTCAATTATGCCTATAAACAAGTTAACCATAAATGTCTGTCCAACTCTAACAAAAAAGAGAGGAAATAGATTCTCCCTGCATCAAACCCTAAAGACCTAAAGTCAACCACTGTCGTGGTCTCTTGTCCATGATCCTTTTCACTACGTCCCTTACAAAAGAGTCAAAACAAGATGAGCAACAACCTTTCATCGGGCTTGTCTGCCCAGCGACCACTCTATCGATATGTATACAAGTTGATGGTGGGGGCACTGTATGAACTTCACTCCTCTTGTGCTCTAGCCCACAAGCAGCTAATATGGTATGTGTAGAACTCCTTGATATATCCTTGAAAGTATCATGGTCTGCAATGGAAGAAATAAGCCAATTTTAAGCATTTCAATTGCATGGTTGAAAGCAATTATTTCAACTTAACCGCCATGCATCTAACCAACAAACAGAAATTCTACGAATTCTCAAGCATTTCAACGCTGCCTGAAAAAAGGACATCTAAACAAAATTCCATGTCTGAAGATGAATATTGTCAAGTCCTGACAAAATTCCACGTCTGAAGATGAATATTGGCATCCCAGAACAGGAAGCCTGTTTCTCCATCAACTTCCTGTCTCCCCAGGGTCTCAACAACCAAAATACTGAATCAGTAAAAACTACTTAGGTGACAATAACACTTCACGTACCTAATTCAGTATCATGTGACAAGCTTCCCAAATGGTTTTTGACCATTGATTGCAATTTTTCCTTCACATCATAGAATTGGCTTTCTCCTCTAACTTGGTACGAGGACAAAGTACCACCATGCCCGGTCATTGCTCTGCTGTCAAACTCATGCAGTTGTTCAGAACCAGACATTGAGTTGATCCCCATGAGTTCAGGCCATAATGTCAAATTGACGGGTCTGTCAGAAGTTGGAATAGTTGGACCCTGAACTATTTGCCTTGTCAATTGGTTTGGCGTCAGATAAAAAGAATCCCTATTTTGAAATGAAGACGGCTGATGGTCATTAGTCTGCAATCTCTCCTCGTGATGTGTCTGTTCTAATGTGTCAACTTCTTGTGTCCTTAAATTTTGAAGAGCTGTTTCCCTACCCAGATCAATTTGCGAGTTTGAAAGATCACCACGCAAGCTGGCAGCTGAGATGACATCAATTCTATTTGCCATGGGATTCATATTTGTTGAGGGATTCATATTTGAAAGGAGAATCCGTATATTACGGTGTATATGACGTCTCCCAGAGAGAGTTGATGCCCCTGCTCCAGACACTGGAGAAGCTACATGATTATCTCCAGTTGGAAATCTCGGAGATGACAGACTCCCAAATGCTTGTGGGACCGTCAATCGAGGTGAAGACTCTAGATTGGGATCTAAACCTTCTTCTAAATTCAACATGAGCGATGGTCTATTAAATATGTTGCTGCTTATATTCCATTGATCAGGCAAGGAATCTTGAGTTTGGGAACTTGAGGATCCAAGAGCAACAGGTCTACAATCATCACAGTACCAATTGCCTTCAGGTACTTGCCGCCCCAAACCAACACAATAGGTATGTGCAGATGAATCACAGAGATCACATAGTAGCATGAGGCCATCATCCCCACCTTCGTGGCATTCTTTACAAATCACGTTCTCATATGGATCAATGTAGCTCCTGATTTCTTCCTCAGTTGGTTGATAGACCTGTAAAACAAAATAACCCAAACCAAAACACAGAATAAGCAAAAATCAAAGAACAAGGGAAATAATAGGCACAAAGCAATAAGACAGAAGACGACCTGATCACGCTTGGGAACTTGTATCACCATATTTCTCAGATCAACTCCCACTATTGATCTTCCATTCTTGGTTATTGTTCTAAATCTTTGCTTGCACAAAGGGCAACGGGATTCTACTTTTGACCACTCCATGATGCAAGTGAAACAGAAATAGTGACTGCAGCAGTCCAGTGTTCCCCTGAATCTTCTTTTGTCCTCTTCAGAAAGACAAATTCCACACACCTGCCTTCCTAGCTCTGACTTTACTTCATCTACCTTTTCCTTACCTTTTCTTCCTAGTGGTTTTGTCTGCTCGCACAAATCCCCATTCTCCTGAAATCTCTTCCCAGCTGATGAGCTTCTCAAACTTGTCTTCAATTCTCCAAACTGATTGGCTTCCCTCACCAGCTCCCTCTCTTCCTCAGAAATGGTATAGTCATAATCAGATGATCCATTAGACAAAAAATCTGAATCCGAATTTACAGCAAATTTCCTCTTTCTCACACCTGAATGTTTCTTGCTCTTTTCTCTCACAATTGAGCTATCTGCTAAAAAGTCACCATCATCCTCATCATCATATTCACATCTCTCTTTCTTCTTCAACTTACGTTTGTTTCTTCCTTTCTTTGCCAAAGGCTTCTTCAAAACCCTGGATTTTCTAATCCTTTTTCTACGTCTTCCAGAACCCCTTTTCGGCACTCTCCTCTTGATCACTTTCACATTCCTGCTCTTCCTTTTCACTGTCAATTCTTCATCCTCATCCAAGCAATCATCATCATCTTCATCTGGTGTGAATTCTTCATCGGTTTCACCCTCATCATCATTAATATATTCCTCATCCTCGTCATCATAAGATACCCTTTTTCTCTTCTGAGAAGTTTTACCCTCAACTTTCCCATCCCCTAAAGAACCACTTTTCTTCCTCGATCTAACAGGCTTCCTGAACTCCTCCTCCTCCTCCTCCTCAACAAAACTATCAAAACTCTCCTCTGATGCATACCCATCTAGAGAAATTCGACAATCCTCTGAATCATCATCCGATACATATTCCTCATTCTCCAATACATAATCCTCATCTGAATCATCGGAATCTTTATCCCTGACCCTTTTCTTGGGATTCCTCTTACAATTAACCTTTTGTCCCCTTCCCATCTATCTTTGCACACCCCCACAGAAACACCAAAACCCCCAATTACAAAACCACAAATTTCAACTGTTCATCCAATAAATACACTACTTAATCTACACGTCAAATCAAATCATATAAAAATTGAACCCCAGGATTCCTGAATTGGGTCTCTCTTTCTTTCTAGCTTAACTCCTACTTCAAATGGGGTAACAATATTTAATGCAAATCCTGCCAGAAAGTTTCACTAATCACCAATCATTTCTAATAACCGATCTGTATTCAACACAAACCACAAATAATAACCAAAACCCAGATCAGGTTCCAGAACTATTCCCTTCATAAAAAGCCTCAAAAGTAATCCAAAAAAAGTACCAAATCCCACTAATAAAAAGAAAAGCAAAAAGCTTTAGCTACCCTTTTTGGAGCTATTCAATAAATTAAATCAAATTCCCTCTAGAAAAACCAGAACAGCAAAATAATAATTGAGTTTAAAATCATTACTACAACCACAAAAGAAACAAATTTTAAACCAAAAATAGCCTTAAATTTCCAGTAAAGATGGCTTCAGCATAAATACTTAATATATACAGACAGGTACATACACACATGAGAGAGAAATAAATCTAGAGAGGGGGGGGGTTGTTTGATACCTGAGAAAGAGAGGAGGAAGGACGAAGAAGATGACACAGAGGCAGAGGAGAGAAATCAGAAATGTTATTCGTGGAGATTATTGTAAGAAATAAACTGCCATTTTATTGCCGGTTCGGTTGTTGCGTTTTGTTTTGTGTTATAATAATATCGTTTTTCGTTTATATATATAAAGAAGGTTTCTTTTTTTAAAAAAAAAAAAATAGCAAACCCAGCCCAGCCATGATTAATTAAATTAATTTAAAATAATATTATTTTATTATTTTTATTTTAAAAAATTTAAAAACCTAATATTTTTTACAAAAAAAGTTAAATTAACTTTTAGCTTGGTTAAGATTTGATCTATCAAATTTATTTCTACTTAATTTAATTTTAAAATTCAATATAAGTTAAATCCTGATCTAGCCGACATATTACTAAGTTAACTCAGAAATTATTCAAGTTCAGTATTTTTGAGGTTTTTTATCTTTAATTTTTATTTTTTTTGATGATTTTTATTTATTTTCACTTGATTGATTGATTACTCTCTGAAATAACTTGGTGGATATTGTCAATATTAACATTTATAGCTGTAGTCTATACAGTTTTTTTATTTTTTATTTATTTAACTATTACTTGATTGATTGATAGGATTTTATTTGAAAGATTATAGTATTACCTTGATGTAGGTATGTTTGAGTGTTTTTAAAATTTTATTAAAAATTAATTATAAATATATTATCATATCCCATATTATAATTATAGTTATAAAATTTGATTTAAGTCAAAATTCAAGTTATGAATTAGATAAATTAACATGTGAGTCAATGCATCAGCGAAGCTTGGATTTTAAAAATAAAAAATTTGAAATTATATTATTATGGAAAAAAATAAGTGTTTTCATTAATTTTATCCACAATCATGTTTTAGGTTAGCAAATCATCAAACCCATCAAGTTAAGCTTGGCCATGTAATATTTAATTTGTTATCTTGTCAACCACTCAAATATAATTATCATGTAAAATTCATGATTGGATGACAAAATTCTTCCTAGCAAGCTTCATTTATAGTCAAGTTTAATATAATAATTACAAAATGAATTCAATTACTACAGTTTCAACTAGATTATATGCTTGCACCATGCTTATGGCTGCCATCAATTTTTTTAATATAAAAAAATATTTAGGCTATAGAAAATTATTTAATATTGTTGTTGAACCCAATCCAATATATTAATTTTAAAATCTCTCAGTTTGACTTTTTATCTAACTCGAATTTAAAATTAAACCATGTGAGAGTTGTTATGCTCGAAAAATTAAGTATAAATCAAATATCAAGATATTTGTTTGAGACAACAACAACCTTATAAAAAGCAAATTAAAACAATTTATGAAAATAAATTTAAAATCAAGCAAATATTAAAGGGCGGAATTACGAAAAAAATGATGAAAATGAAAGGAAAAAAAAGGGGAGGAATACAAAAAAGAAAAGAAAAGAAAAAAAAAAGGTCAATCCATGTAAACATTGAATGAGGGGAGTTGACACCCACACTTTTTTAAATGTATTTGGTAAAATATTTCAAACATCTCCTTCAGCTCCTCTCTCTCTCCTCTTTTTATAACAGTTACATATATTTTTAAATTAGCTTAACAAAACTAAAATTTTCAAGAATCAAGTTTCAAATAGAAATAAATAATAATAATAATTCAGTATTACTCTAAAAGACATGGTTTTTCATTGTGTAAGGCTTTATTGTTCATCATCTCGTATATTACTATAGATGGGTCGTGCAAAATTTTATATTTTTTCAATTTGGTCCTCAAATATTTTAAATTTGGTTTGATCTAATAATCAATCTATAACTTGATCAAGATTTTGTTTGATTTAGAAAAATTTATTCAAAATAAGATTTTTTTTAAAATAAAATGATGTGTTTTTATTAACTTGAATTAATCGTCCAACTCATAATCTCGACCGAGTTTAATAGCTTTAAAACACATTGTATGAATGAATGCATATTGGCTGAGAAGGCTTTTTGCTCCTCCATCCTATTTTCCCTAGCCAAACATAAAATCACTAAGCTTACTTAGTGATGATGTTAATATCTCATATTAGCTAAGAGATGGGAGCCTTGGTCAAGGGAGTATTTTATCTTCTCAAGATATACCTTGTTAAGAACAAAACTCATTATATACTTGAAACTATATATAATATCTTTTGAGAACTATATTATTATATTATTATAGAATACTCTAAAAGACGTGGGGAAAGTATTATAGCTTTCCCCACGCCTTTCACATTCCCCATTATTAATATATTATATTATTATAATTATTATATTATATTATATTATAACATATACTAAGCCTTTCACTTTCCCCATTATTAATATATTATATTATTATAATTATTATATTATAATTATAATTATTATATTATATTATAACATATACTAAAAAGTAAATGAAACGATAAATTGTCTTTTTTTTTTATTTTTTTTAATAATTTTTTTTATTTAGCTATCAGACTTTCATGACACAGATCCCGGGTTTAATTGGTTAATGTGATTTGATGAATTAACCTAATTTTTTTTTAATTAATTTTTTTCGTTTAGTTTAGTTTGTTAATGTTAAATTTCTTTCTATTTAATTATCAGACTTTCATGACACGTGTCCCGGACTTGACGGGTTAACCCAGTTAATTCTGGGTAAACCCGTCAATTTTTTTTTTCTATTTAGTTATCAAACTTTCATGACGTGAATTGTAGGGAACGACTGGTGTGGGCTTAAATTAGCAATGGTTTTGATATCAGAGGCTTCTATTTCATCATAATTGTTTTTTTCGTTTTATGTTTTTCATTGTGGATTGCATAGTGCAGTCCACGGTGAAAAGGCTGATGCCTTTTATTTTTCTTTTTAATTAGTTTTTTTATTTAGTTTATTGATATTAATTTTTTTTTTATTTAGTTATCAGACTTTCATGACATGGATATTAGGTTTGATGGGTCAAGCCAATTAATTTAGATTTTCTTTTTCTTTTTCTTCATTTGTTTTTTTTCTTCTTATAAGTTTTTTTTCTTTTCTTTTTTATTTTTAATTAATATTTTTCTTTTATTTAATTTAGTTCATTAATATTAATTTTTTTTTCTATTTAATTATCAGTTGATGCCTTTCATTTTTCTTTTTTCTTTTTATGCCTTTGACTATGGACTGCACTGTGCAATCCACAGTGAAAAGGCTGATGCCTTTTGTTTTTTTTTTTTAATTAATTTTTTTCATTTAATTTAGTTTGTTAATGTTCAATTTTTTTCTATTTAGTTATCAAACTTTCATGACACGAATCCCGGGTTTGATGGGTTAACCTGATTTGACGGGTTAGCCCAATTAATTCTAGGTAACCCATCAATTTTTTTTTTCTATTTAGTTATCAAACTTTCATGACAAGAATCCAAGGTTTGACGGGTTAACTTGTTTTGAAGGATTGACCCAGTTAATTCGGATTTTTTTCTCTTTTTTTCGTTAGTTTTTTTCTTTATGCTGGTTTTTTTCTTTGTTTTTTTTTCTTTTTAATTAATCTATTTAATTATCATATTTTTATGACACGACCTTACAACCAGACTCATATCCAAGGCTATTGTGTCTGGTATTGCAGTCAGACCCACTTAAACTTGGGTCATGCAAGTTTAATGTTATTATTAATATTATAAATATTACTATTAGGTCAGATGTTGCAGCCAAACCCAAGACTCTTGGTTATAGCTTTTCAGAAATACCTAATATTTTTAGATCTTAGCTTTTTATGATATTTTTTATGTAAAAAAAAATTAACTCGCAGCATCGCGCGGTTCATGTAACTAGTGCTATCCAAACCTCCTCGTACCCGAAGGATTATAATAATAATAATAATAATATTATTCTACATCAATTAAGAGATAAAAATCTTAATCATTTATATAACACGAGGGGTCTCCTTTCTTTTCAAGAAGCTCATTTTCAATGATAAAATTCACATTGAAAAATTCATTTAGTCATTTAATATAATGTCTCTCAGAAGACCATCATGTGTGGTCGTGAACACATCATCACCTAGTTTGTCTGCCTCCTTACAAAATCATTCGGTCACCTTCTTGATTTTTCAAACGCTGAACCCACTGGACATCAAGATAATTCAAAGATTTAAAATCCAGTGGATTTAGGCAATGGGTTGGGTGAAGGAGGTTTTGTGGGGGAAAGATCACACTTGGTACAATATCTTTCCTCGACAAAATTTCAAATCAATCCTCATCATATGTGCTTCTTTTTTTAATTTCTTAATGATTTTATTAATTTATGTGGTAATTATGTTTTTTTTTAAGAGAAAGTAATTTTTTTCTTAATTAGAACAATGTTATTTTAATATTTTTAAAAAAATAAAAAAATATTATTTTAATAAAAAAATCCGGTTTAAAATAAAACTTAAGTTGTATTAAGTTATCAATCAACAAGTTATTAGGTTCATTGATTTAAACATGCTACATTTAATCAGGACAGTTGCATTTGGAATAACATACACTCAGAAAAATATTAATTATTTCTCATCTTCTAATCATATTGAACAAGTTCACATATTCTTAAAAAAATAATGCTATGTGGCAAAAATGATTTAATTTTTACTAAATCTCTTCATAAATATCTCATCTGTTGAATTAATCTCTGAAATTTTTTGGAAAGCATCTTCTAAAAAACAAATAAAAATTCTTTGCTTTTATTCTTTTCAAAAACATGGATTCACTCACCTAAAGATTTGATTCTTTCGCTTGACCTTTCGTCCGAATTTGGACATGCTCGGCTTGCTTGTCTGCTCAATATCATGAAATTACATATCTACCCTTAACTTTTGTTCATTTAGCAGTTAAACCCAAAATGGTGACCAGAAAGAGATGATCGCCTAGGTTGGCATAACATCATGAATAAAGCACCCTCACTCGATTTTCCATCACATCAAGGACCATGGGGCCCACACTCCAAGTGATCCTGACTGTCCATTAGGAATATCACAGAGACACAAGCACACGTGCTTTTGGCTGGAAAACAAGGGTGTGTGAGGAAGACACGTGTACGGAGACAGGTGAGATTGGATATTTTTATAGTTTTTTTAAGATAATCAAACGGCGGATGTGTCAGACTGCCCACAGAGTAGATTAACAGCTGATTTGGAATGTCGGTAGGTGATGTTTGTTTGCAGTTAACACGTGCTATATAAAATTGTTATTACCATGAAATATGAGGTTATTTCCTGTTTGCTATAAATTTTGGATTACACTACATGGGTCGGTTAAATATTTTTTAATGTAAAAAAATATGTTTTGAATGATAACCCTAGTCAGTTTTGTTTAATTTTATTAATTTGTTGTTCATGAGATCAAAATAAAAAAAAAAATTACTTTAAAAAAGACAAGTTAAATCAATAAAAAAACATTAAAAAATAAGTTAATCCAAGTTAACTTTATTAACCTATGATCTTAGATGAGTCAATTCTGACTACTCCGAATCAATTATGTTTAACTTTATTAATCTGTTATTTATGAAATGATATCAAAATACAAAAAAAATTAACTTTAAAAAGGGATAAAAGTTAAATTAATAAAAAAAAATTTAAAAAGCGAGTTAACCCGAATTAACTTGACTAACCTATGATTCTAGATGGGCCAACATAAAGAAAAGTGAAAAAAATAACAAAGATCCAGGCTAAATAACACAATATTAAATGATGAAATTGAAAAAAAATCAATTTTAAAAATAGAAGAGTAAAAAAAAAAAAGTTAACTCTACTACTCCGCGATCTATGATATGAGATTGGGATAAAAAAACTATATTTTTTAAAGCCTAGAGAAAAAATCACAAAACTGAAGGGCCAATAACCAAATCCCAAAAGATGAAAAAAAAAAATCAAATATAAGAAAAATGAAAAAAAATCAACTATAAGAAAAGAAACGTCGGGAAAAAAAGCCAATTCGGGTTCCTTCGACTAATCCGTGACACGCGATATGAGATCGAGATAAAAAATTAAATTTAAAAAAAAAACCTAGAAAAAAAAGACCAAAGTTAAATCAATAAAAAACATAAAAAAACTCAAGTCAAGTCGGGTTAACTTAACTAACTTGTGACCTGGGATAACCCTACTAAAAGGAAAGCATGAAAAAATTACAAAGCCAAATGCCCAAAAACCTAATGCCAAATAATAAAATTAGAAAAAAATTAATTTAAAAAAATAAAAAAAATCTAGTTAACTTGATGAACCCATTATCCGGCATACAATGATCAAATCTAGTATAGAAATAATGAAGAAAAATTCATAATCATCAAAAAATAAAAAAACAAAACAAATAGTAATCAAATAATGAGGATATAATATGGTATAAAAACTAAATAAAATCAAATAATTAAGAATTAAACTAATAAATAAATAAAATATAAAAGAATAGCAATAAAAAATAAAGACCAGAAACGAATACAAAAACCAAATTAAATAAAATGTTGAGGGGTTGAATTGAAAAACATAAATAAATCAAGAAAGTGATAAAAAATAGCAATAAAAATATTAAGGACCAAATTTGGATACAAAAATTAAATCAAATAAAATATTGAGGGATAGAATTGAAAACATAAATAAATCAAGAAACAGATAAAAAAAATAGCAGTAAAAAAAACGAGGACCAAAATCGAATTCAAAAATTAAATAAAAAAATATTAAGGGACAAAATTGGAAAACATAAATAAATCAAGAAATTGATATAAAAAATAGCAATCAAAAGAATGAGGACTAAAATTGAATTTAAAATTAAATAAAAAAGGATACTAAGGGACAAAATTGAAAAACATAAATAAATCAAGAAATAGATAAAAAAAAATAGAAATCAAGAGAATGAGGAACAAAATCTAATTCAAAATTTAACCTCTAAAAAAAAATATTAAGGGACCAAATTGGATACAAAAACTAAATGAAATAAAATGTCTAAGGATGAAATTGAATAAAAAAATAAACTTCAACAAACAAGCATCAAAAGCAAAATAAATAACAATAAAAAGAATAGCGATCAAATTGGATACAAAAATAAAATGAAAGGAATCTTTTGTATTTTTCTCAAGAGAAGAGAGAGAAAAAAAGGAGGAGAAGAAAAAAAAAATCACTGGAACCACATCGGTAGTCCGTTGCCGCCACACGCTAGTTTAATGGATAGACCATGGTGGGTTGCTTCTAGCATTGTCTCTGTAGGCAGTATTTGACTACTAGATGAGCCCTTACATCTCATCAAAAGAGCGTGAGCTCATCCCACTCGCTAGTGTGCATGTTGCACGCTCCAACAATTTTTTTATATTTTTTTTTGTATTTATTAAAAGATCAAATTGACCCTCACCCAACTAGACAATAATAAGAAAAACCAAGAGTAAAAGACAATAACGCCCCTAGACAACAACTATATGATTTTTTCCTTGAAGGTTATTTTAGATATTTTATATTTGAATGATATTTTCAATTCAATTTTTGTATAAGATAGATAATTAATATCAATATGAAAAAACTTTTAAAAATTATACATTTCGTGGTCTAATAATCAATACAATCCATACAAGTAAACAATAATACCCACACACTAAAAATGGTGAACAAAATTAATTACATATCACAAATTTGATTTGCCTTTCTATCAAAATGTCACCACTCATCAATGCTTTTAATGTTAATCATATAGAGCAGTGAACTAATATCATAAACGACATAACACAAAATGATTTGGTATACAAGATGACTTTGTTTTTAAATATTGATTGAGAGCGTGATTGCAGTTGTAATATAATTTATGTTTTTTATTGAAAAATATTAAAATTAATATATTTTTATAAAATTTTTTTAATACTATTAAATAAATAAACAGATTTAACTAAGTAAATAACCGCGTTATCAAATAATCACTTCTTTTCCATGGTCGGAATTGGCTTGAATCTTGCGGAAAATGCCGGTCATGATCAGCAGCTTCCACAGTTAGCTAAAAGACCAGCATATTCTTTTTTTGTGAGAGATAGAGAGTAAATTCCAAATCATGTAAAGAACAAATTAGAGCATCAATATTGGGATTAAATATGTAGTGGCCCAAAGATCGAGTTGCCATGAGGTATAAATCTCGTAGGTGACCTCAAACTCTGTGGTGAATGGGATTAAAACAATATTTTTGTCTTTTAATCTTCGGATCTACATTTCGCAGTAGACAGGCTTTGCATAACTTTGGGCTTTAGCTTAATATATTTCACAAGTGAGCTCACAGACAGGCTAAAAATCTTGAGACTTGATAATATAGTGAGTGGCCCAGTCGAGATTCTGCAAATCCCATAGCAGGCAGGCAAGAGCATGAAAGCTGTTCATTTGGCCCAGTCCAGACCCTGCAAATCCCATAGCAGGCAGTCATTTCTATGCATACCTCTTTAGTTACTGATAGATTTTAACTATGATGGTGTCTCGGATCATCTTCTGTGTATCAAAAAAAGGTCCCTTTAATCAGATTTAAGCAACAAATCTACATAGAATTGGTGTTTACACGAGAAACTTCATACCACTTGCATATTTCGAGTTATATATCCTGGAAGGAATCAAGGAAAGTTGAGCCTTTACTGCTACTTCGGGGTCGTTGGAGTGCAAAGAGAACGAAAGGGAACCATGCTCTAACGAAAATTATGTTGCAACTTGCAACAACAATTCACATCCACTGTGTTCGTCAAGAGAACTCCACAGAATTCAATGGAAAGCCATTCAAGGTGTATTGTTTACTTTCCTCAAACACGATTGCCTACCCATCACGTCGTTGTAGGTTTATAATTACTTATTGGAATAAAAGTTGTATAATCAATGGTATACCGTTATTTGTAAGAGAATATAATATAAACCTCCCTGTAAAAGTTTGTTTGGAAATGAAGAACACAACTTATGTTTTTCAGTGAAAAACATCGTTGAAAAACTAAAGTTACACCGCGGGTGCAGCATCATAACCAAACCAAAAGGTCACTGAATTCTAATTCAAAAGAGTTGAGTTGTCCAATTCAATGATTTGGAGTGTTCACGACAACCAGATGCCTAGTCTCTCAAAGGTTCTTCATCAAGTACAACATCATACCAGAAATCAGACCATTCTAGATTATAATAATGATAATGTTTACCACTTCTTGTAATAGGAACTTTGTCTCCCAAAAGAAAAACATTTTCTTAGTTATCTTCTCCCTTTGTTAACCCTAGATTTAGTGCGAGAAGAAAAGGGATGGACATAATAATTTGACAAGCCATTTAGCAGACTAAAGCTTTACTAAACCTCAAGCTTTTATGTTTTCTTGGCATAATTAAGTCCAGCACAAGGGACCGCTTGTCACATTGCCCTATAAAACTTGGCTAATCTATGTATATTTCTGTTCTAATTAAAAAAGATTAAGGAATTTTAGCAGTTAAACAATCTATATAATCAAATGTTTGGGGATTCATGAAGTGACTTGGTCACATGGGCTGCATTGAAAAGAAGGATAGTGGAGAAGGCAACCAGAAAAGAATATGTGATTGAACATCATGACTTTGAACAAAGGTTCCAATAAACAATGCACTCTTGCATTGCACTGTTCATGTTACCTTTCTTTCTTCTTCTTCTTCTGTTCTTTAGGGTTTATCGAGAAATATCTTAAAAGAATGTTAGACTAACCAGACACGAGTGTTATGAGAAATTGAAAATTGTTTAAATCAGTAATAGCTTTTCTTTCGAGCATAGTTTTTAAACTATGCTCGTGAATTACTCGGGATAAATCCTGTATTATAAATTAAGTGGTTTTACTTGAATTAACTTGAATTAATCTAATATTTTCATATAAAAAAAGTAAAATTGATATTATTTTAGAAAAAAATCAATGAATTTTAATTGAGTTTTTCTAGACTGACGAGATCACAAGTTAACTTGAGTTTTTAGCTTATCATATTAACTCGCAAAAACTCCGAATCACCTAGGTCACGTACCAACGCATTAGTTCAGGTTGGATTTTAAAACAGTGGTTTCAAAGTGTTAAAAAAGTCCAAAAACTAACAGCTTCCCTGCGAGGCTTTAGCCTCTGATCACGCATAATTAAATTGGTCCTGCAATGTAAGGTAGCGAAAGGAAAATGGAATGATATGCTGTCATGATTTATTGGGAATGAGTTGCATCTCAGTATTTTATTGAACTGGATCTTGCATTAATTAATATAACTCAGAGAAGCATGTAATTCCCAATTTATGATTCCTTGCTTTAGTTCATACGTTTAGATTTTCGGCGTATGTTCAAAGTAATTAGCACAGCATATGATTTCTGTTCTCTTTTTAGGCACCGGTTGGTAATAACGCGTTAATTTTTGCTTCTTAAATTGCTTTCTAAACCCTTTTTCCTTGGAAAAGCTTAGAATAATGTTTTTTTAGGTATTTTTTTTAATAATTTTAACGTGTTAATAAAAAAATTAAAAAATCTATATTTTTAATTAAAAAACATTTTAAAAAACACTCTGCATCACATTATCAAACATACACTTAATACAAAATTCTCTCTCAAATGTTTTCTTAATAGATAGCAAAGAAATAAAATATTTTCTTTTCATTTTCAACACTCTTAGTTATAGTCATAAAACTTGATTTGATAGATCAATTTGGTCACCGTTGATTTAAAACGTTATTCTGATTGAGTTTTATTTTGAATTATATATTTTTTTATATCAAAAACTATCAATTTATTTTATTTTTATAAAAAATATCTAAAATAATATTGTTTTAACAAAAATAAAAATACCGTGAATCCATGAACTCATCTCATCAACCTATAACCTAAACTTTGAACCGAATCAAACTACGATAAAGTGTCTTAAACTCAAAGCATGATCATTGATAGGCTTTCGTACTAGTTTTTGTACATTAACCTTATCTAGAGGTATGTCCTGTACGAGTATAACAAACATGCCACATGTTTTGAACCCATCACTTTGGGCTAGATTTGAAGATGTATCCTTTTCAGTTTCCAAATTGAGCATGTTAATTTCTAAAGTTGCAACGCACCCTTCTTCTTCTTCTTTTTGCCCTTTTGGAGGGGATCATGCCTAAATCTAGAGGACACCTAGCTTTTTTTTGGTGTAATTATAAGGACACAAGCAAAGAGATTGCCCTACAATATTGAAGTGATTCTTGATAGAGACCGGTCTCCAACAACATGTGTTTAGCTGTAAAGTTTACGACATATTAAAGAAATTGAATCACATCACCACCTAGAGAAAAAGATAATTAATTAAAGAGGTTTAAAGGATTGCATGCAACTCTCTATTTTTCTTGTTCTCGTAAAATATTGGGCAATATTAAGAATATTCTCACTTGCCCCTATGAATTTGGGCTGGTTGCATTTAGTTAAAAAAATACAGGAATATATGTAGTTAAAAAAATAAAAAAATATTTTTATGATAACATTGGAGTAAATTTATGTTCTTTTAAAATAGAAAGAACATAAAAAACATCTCATTTCTTCTAATTATCTTAATTTTTTTTTTCTCAAGAAGGGAACCAATCAATTCTTTATATATCATAGAAAAGCCTAAAAAACAACAAAAAAGGAGATTTTTAAGGCTACCTTTTCTTTAGACAAAGATTATCATAAAAATGGATGTTGGACCATCATAAGACAAACTACATTGTTCATGTTTGGTGTTAGGGCAAACTACATTGCTTAGGTGGGGTATTTTTCACTTTATTTTTGAAAGTTGATTTGGGAATGTAAATTAATGGTTTAATTTTAGAGGGTGTTTGAAAGTGTGATAGCAGTTTGTTTTTCAAAATATTTTTCGCCTGAAAATATATCAAAATAATATTTTTATTTTATTTTTTAAAAATCATTTTGACACCAGCTTTAAAACCATCCAAAAACATAAAAAAATCAAGAAAAAAATCAATTTTTTAAAAAATATTGTTTCAATCACGTTTCTAAATGCTATCTTACTCTGATTTTTTTCTTTTCTCTTTACTTGAGCAACTATTGTAAATTTAGTGATGTTAAAGCATTGCTTGTGTTTGTGCATTAGGAATGAATTACAATTAGAATTTTAATGATATAATTTTACGAGTATGTTTTGAAGAGGATGATCAAACATGTATATTTTTTAAATAATTCTTGGCAGGCAGTTCAAATAAAAAAAAACATGAGGGGAGGTTCAAGCTAAGATTTTTCTTATCAAATGCATTAAGACATGACACTCTTTGGACTATAAGGTGATGGGGGTAGCTCTCCCATATCACACGACAACTAAGAAAATTAAAGTTTTCAATGCTAGAATTTTGTTAAGTTGAATGCAGTTATTGGGTATTCAATCCTCAAGATAGTTAGATAGATCCTTCTAGTTATAATACCCTACTCAAGTAAACTTGAATTTAAAAAAATTAATTAAAATAATATTATTTTAATAAAAAATTGAGTTTACGTGATCATTTAATCAACCCAATTTTTTTGACTAAATTAAACAGATTAATTTTAATAAATTAAATAATTAAACACCTTAAATATTCATAACCATGCCCTATTCCTACCTATTTAAATTTCATGAGACTCAAATTTTATTCTTTGAATTTTTATTTAAATTTGTACAAATTTGTACTATTTACACAGGAGAAAAAAGAAGAATCAATTGAACTTTTTTATTTGATTTTATTTTATTAAAGAAATATGTTTAGGGTCCAATGGAGCCCACTTGTATCAAGGGTTAAGATTGGGCCGGCATCCGTATTGCGTTAACTAGTGAATGCCGGCATGGTTTACTGGGCCCCAACTTCTAGACCACGCTTTGGGGCCCACTATTATTTTAATTGCCCTTAATTTTCCATTAGCAAAAATTAATCATCCGAAGCTAGGAGGTTTGGGTCTGAGCCATACATTTGAATACTTGTGAATGTTGGAGGGAACGGAGGGATTGAATTGACATTGAAGTCCTTGTTATGTTTAAATAGTTACTGCTTTACTTACACAAAGAAATAATATTATTGGTGGCAAATTAGTAAATGACGAATTCGAAATATAATCCATTGGGCAGATTAGGGGAAGGAACCATAGCTTGCTTGGCTACTTCTTTATTTTATTTAATAAATACATAAATAAAACAAACTTCAGTCACAAAAAATCCCAATAAAAGTGAATAATATTTGCAAAGGAAAACAACATGAATTGGCCTAAACCTTTTTTTTAGCATGTAAACTGGGTTAAGCTTGAATTAATTTTATAAAAAATGATTTTAGTATTAATCCAGGAATTATATTCCTGGAGAAATGAATTCTTGCATCTCTTTATTAGCCATTTATTTTGAATTTAAAATCAAATATATTTGAAAATCAACAATATGCATCTAATAAATTGATAATCACTTCTTTACGAGAATTAATACTCACAATGCTAATAACATTTAATTGTTAGAAATCTAAATTAGTTTAACTAAATATAATAAGGTAATTGTAAATGATATTTTAACAACTATTTAATGATGAACCAGAAATGATCAACTGCCTAATAAAAACATCAAGGGTTTAATGATTTCACTAACCCTATTTTATTATTTTGATTTAGAAATTTTTGTATATATTTCGAACAAACTTGTTCATAAAAAGTAGCAAATCATTTAGATAAATAATGGTACTTTTTTATTTTAATTGCCGATTACAGCTAAACATTTATAAATTAATATTTTTTGGATCATGAAATTAACTTTATTTATTAATGGAGATACTATTTAAATTTTAAATTTAAATCAGTACTTAACCAAAATATTATTTAATTAAAGTTATTAATTTATCGATATTATATTGTATTAGCTTAATTTCTTTCTCATGGTCTTCCTATGAATTTGATGCTAAAATCTTGCATTCCAAGCAAACAAACAAGGTCGAAAAAGCAGAAAACCATAGATTTTTTCTTTTGAGTGCTACAAACCTAAGGATTTATATTTCTGGTTGATTGTGTTGCTAAAATGCGTAAGGCTCAAAGAACAACATTTTCAAGTAACATTATCTACAGATAATGTTTCATTTCTTGACAAATACAGATGTTGGTATTGTACTGTCAATAAAAACAAGAAGGTAAAAGGGTTTAGGTTTATTTAAACCATGTTGTTTTTGTATTTTAAAAATATTTTTAAACAAATTTAAAAGTTTTTAATTTTTTTCTTTGCTTATTTTTTCTTATTTAAACCACACAAGGTTATAGAAGCACTTTTCATACTCCTGATCGCACAATTTTTTACCATATTAACCCTTATAGTTTTGGTTTTTTTTATTATATTGGATCTTTATAATTTTTATTTTTGGTCATATTTATTCTTATGATTTTGATTTAATTTATATATGTGAATAAAAATCATAAATATAAGAAAAAAAATAACGAAATCATAAGTGTAAATATAACAACAACAACGAAAAAAACTCTGACCATGTATTTCATTTGCTCTATGAACTGCAATCAAATCCAAATTGAATAAAGTAAAGTTTTCCATAAAAAAAAGATTTGGGATGGAAAATTAATTTGCTAGCTTAGGCATTGAACACTTTCATGGATTATATATAGAACTTGAGTTAAATGATTTTGGATCCACAAGGGATAAGTGATATTACTTTGAAATCCAGCTGAGGCAGCTCAGGTACAAAGGGAAAGTAGCCAAAAAAACATCTTTGGATTGTGATAGATGCCTTGGATTTTTTATTTTTTATTATTAATGTGGATATCTGGATCAGCTTGTGTGTACCTCGATTAATCCCACATACCCTGAAATTAACGACCATATAAACCTTCAGTGATCATTATATTAGTAATTAAGAGACTCGAACCCAAAACTATAAAAAAAACAAATCTTCTCATCCCAAACTTTTATCGCTTGCTACCTATACATAGTTGATGCCTTGGATCCTAATACAGTAGCATTGCTACCAAGTCAACAAGAAGAAGAAAAATGAGTAATGGGTTATTCCAATTTCCATGCTCTAATATTAGTAAATTAGGAAAAATTCAGAGGCTCCTCAAAAGATAGAATTTCTCCTCTTGACACTTGGCAAGGCAAATGAAGTCCATGTCATGTCACTGATTATGTAAGGTGAGAAGTGAAAACAACTTTATTTATTTTGCTATCAAATTTAAGAGGTTAGATTATATTTTATTTGCCTTTTATAGGCAATTGATTAATTCTCTTGATCTACTTCACTTTGAAGTAGGAGTGACGTATACTTCTCTTATAAAACCAAATTATACTTTATAGATTTTTTTTTATAGTTGATAGAACTAGAGGGATTGACTCAAAAAAAGACTCGGGTTATTGGACTTGCAGATCAATTCTGGTTAATTATTTTTATCAAAACAACATTGTTTTATTTATTTTTTATTTTTTGAAGTTATTGGTATTAATCTGGTCATGTCTGGTAAAGTTAACCAGATCATAAGTCGATCCATCGTTGTTAAAATCACGAGTTGACTCGTAAAATCATATATATGATTTTACGAGTCAACTATATCTAACATGTAAAATAGAACCAAAAACTCGAAAACTAGTAAAATTAGACTTGACTCATGCAAAACCAATAAAATCAAACCGAATTTACTAGATTATAATAAGTATAAAATGAGTGGTTTTATTGGTTTTATATGAATAATCGATTGACAGATTCTAGATTTTTTTTTTAATTTTTATTCTACTTTAATTTTAATTGTGTTATACTACTGTGATGAAATTATCAATATATAATTAGCTGAAAAAACTTACTTGGGATTTTATAATCTAAGTTTACATTGCATTTTTCATATCCTGTCGAATTTTTATTTTTTTACAACTTTAGATCAACTTATTAGATTAACAAGATTTGATTGAATTAATATTTTTTTAATTCAAGTTAAAACTAGATTTTAATTACAATTTTTCCGGAACAATCCGTTGGCCGGACAAGTTTAATAAATATTCAATCTTTTGACACACAAGCTGTCTCAAGATTCTCAATTCATAAATTGTCTAAGTATGTAACAATGAGTGACCGTCGCTCGTTATTACACATACTACAGTATGTGCTAAACTATTAATAAATCTTATTAGTTAATTTGTGTGAGTCATGTATAATCCATATGGAATGATTATGCATGCAGACGTCTATACTAATTCAAAATTATATGAAGAATTCCAACCAATTGTAAATTATACCAAACCATAAGATAAATTAGAAAATGTCTCCATTTTTTTTAATGCCTAAAATGTCTAATAAATAGGAGTAATTACTATTTTTTTAGACAAAAGACCACACCCCCCCTCCTAATTTACTAGCATGAAATACTTCTTTTACTTATAAAATTTAATTTATGAAAAAATAAATTTTAATTGGATAAACACAACATGCTGTATGAATGATAAGTTAATCTGTTCTTTATATTATTATATTATTTTTAAATTTAATAAATTAAAATCATGAAAAAAAATGCTTTTAAATGCACCAATCTGAATGAAAATAACTTATTTTATATATATATATATATATATATATATATATTAAAAAACTAAGATTTTAATAGACATAAAATATAAAAATAAATAACTATCAATGATTTTGAAGAAAAAATTCTCTTAATAAATACACCAACATAAATGAAAATAACTTGTTATATATATAAAATTTGATTAAAAAAATTCAAAAACATACTATTATATTTTAAATATTTCCATTTAAAAAAATAAAAAAGTGAATAATAATAGTATTTTGAAAATAACATAAAGGTAAAAATTAGCCCTTTACTTTCTCTACCCTACAAAAAATATAAACCAATAGGATAACCCAAACCGGGAGGCTCGGAACCAGGTTCGGCGAGCCTTTTGCTCTTCAATATTAGACACAGCAACAGCACTGAGACACATATAGACAGAGAAAGAGAAAAGACACCAAAACCACAGAGAAAGTTAAGAGAGAAGATTTTCGCACGAAAATTCTCTCTCTTCCCTCTCCCTCTCTCTATCTATCCCTCTTTATAATTCAAGAGAATATGTCTCTGTAGATCTCTCTCTAAAGAAGCACCACATTTCCTGTTTTTATCTCTCCTAAAAAATACAACAAGAACAACAACTATAGATATATATATATGTATGCATACATGCACATTGCATTGTATACGTAGAAAGATACATTTTTTTTTTCTTTTCTTCGTTTTTTGAGGTTAAATGGGAAATATTTGAATTGGGTTTTTTGAGATAGGATCTCTAGAGTTGGAAAGATTGGATTTTTTTGTTGTGGGGTGATGATATTTTTGAAGGAAAGAAAAAAATGGAAACAGAGCAGCAGCAACAAGTTTGGCCTTTCTCTGCTGCTTCTGTTGTAGAGGACATGATTCAAGAAAATATTGGAGCTCGACCAAGAGATGTTGATTTGGTGGCTTCAAGAAAAGCTGAAGAAGCTTGTATGATATCAATCTTCTCCTTCATTTATTTCTTTGTTGCACATTTTGATTGAATTTGATCATGCGTTTTAGTTTTTAGATCTTTGATTATTGGAGGATGCTTGAGAAGCTTCTGGTCTGTGTTTTGATTTCATTTTTGTGGAATCTTGAATGATCTATAAGGAGTTTGTAGGCTGTTGAATTTTATGGATTAGGTGGCTGGTTCACAGAAGTTGGATTAATGCACAACATGGAAATGGAATTTGTAGTATTTTAGGGTCATATTTCATGAATTGTGTGATCCTATATTGATATCAATACAGTTTTTTCCTAACATTCTTGGATTTTTATGGTAATTTTGTGAAAGTTCATTCCCTAGGCATGAAAAATTGAGCTATTGTTGTTCATCTTTTTCTTAGTGATGATCATTGAATCAGTATGTAGATGAAACTTTTGCCAAGTTAGAGAGTTCTCATAATTACTTCTTTCATGGTGCTTATTCTTTGTATTTTTATTTTTTGAGGAATTCCCGTCATGTGGTCAGATGGAATTGTTGTCGTAAAATTGGAATCGGAATAGGGGGGCTTCAACTTGAAAAAGTTACTTCTTTGTACGCCTTATATTTTCCTGTAAAAGAAGAAAAAGAAAAAAAAGAGGGGCATGGTGATTTTACATCTCTGTGTTGGTTTACAGCCTTGAGAAGGTATGAAGCAGCTGGGTGGCTTCGAAAGACAGCAGGAGTTGTTGGGGGTAAAGATTTGCCAGCTGAGCCCTCTGAAGAAGAATTCAGGTTTGGATTGCGAAGTGGGATAATTTTGTGTACAGTCCTTAACAAGATTCAACCTGGAGCAGTTCCAAAGGTATCATTCAGCCTGGTGTTTATTTTATTATGTTTTGGAGGATAGTTATACTTATTTGTTGGTATTGGTGATGTTTATTGTTTATAGGTAGTGGAAGGTCCTGGTGATTCTGTTGAAGTTCCTGATGGGGCTGCTTTATCAGCATTTCAGTACTTCGAAAACGTGAGAAACTTCCTGGTAGCTGTTGAGGAAATGGGGATTCCAAACTTTGAAGCTTCTGATTTGGAACAGGTGAGAGATTAACTTTAGGTTGAAACAGAAAGGAAAATCTGGAAAATGCCATGCTAATCTTCTATTACTTTGTGAGAGTTGTCTTCCTGCTGTGATATTCTTTTGTATCATGAACTTCCAGGGAGGAAAATCTGCTAGGGTTGTGAACTGTATTTTAGCTCTTAAGTCATATAATGAATGGAAACAAAGTGGTGGAATTGGGACATGGAAATATGGAGGAAACTTGAAACCCTCATCTTGTGGGGGTGGGAAACTCTTCATGCGAAAAAATTCCGAGCCTTTCATGAGTTCCTTTTCTCGGATGAGCAGTGGTGATCCATCTTCATTTGATGAACAATTCCGTGACCTAAGCGAAGCTGTGAGTGAACTTTTCTGTTTTTTAGTTTTACGATTTTAGAGAGGTGACTAGCAATTATAAGCTCATTTGCATGTGCAGGGCGCCTCTCGTTCTTTGAAGATGCTTGTCCGTACAGTTCTTTCAAACAGGAAGCAAGAAGAAATACCAAATGTAGGTGTTCTGATGCTTGTTACCTTAATTTTTTAGATGAATTTCCTCATCAGAATGAGAATTTTGAAGGAGATCCCATCACGTAGACGCACAAGAAATTGACAGAAATTCTTCCTCATAACACTCTGATTGGTAACAGATTGTAGAGTCTATGCTAAATAAAGTCATGGAGGAGTTCGAGCGTCGGTTGGTGAGCCAGAATGAGCAGGTGAGCTGTCATGTTTACTGAAATGATATCATCCTCCTTTGTCTCCCTCCATATTCTCGTGTGGTTTGTGTACTGAAGAAGTTACCTCTTCATATTATTGCTAATAAATCAAATGGGAAATCATGCATACGAAACTGACAGATGAAAACAACAGCAAAAGATATGGAAGAATCTAGCCCTGACATGCCTCTTTCAAGCTCTAGCGATACAAGGGTATGCACTTGGCTTGCACTATGAATATTTCGCTCATGCAATGCAGTTGCATAACCTGAAATGTAATTTCGAAAGCATGTTTTTATATTTACAAATGCTCAGAATTATTGAAACCAATTGGGTGACATTTTCTTTTACTAATGCTATGGTTAAGATGGAAGAAGACTCTTCCACACAAATCAATACAGAGGAATGGTGCACTTATAAGGGCAATCCTCATGAGGAATCAAATGACCAGCTTTTGAAACAGCAAGTGTTGGTTGATCGACAACAAAAAGACATTAAGGTAATGTCTCTGTATTGTTCTAGGGTGAAGTCTTTAAGCCTTTCCACAAGGCTTTAATCATTGATAAATGATGATACCTGCAGGAATTGAAACTTACTCTTCATGCTACGAAAGAAGGAATGCATTTTTTGCAGATGAAATATCTGGAGGAGTTCAACAATTTAGGTACAATTAAGATTCTATGCACTTCTTCCAGATTATTAGAAGAGGAGTAATATATATCATTACTAGTTTCTTGTAACAGGTAAGCACTTGTATGGTCTAGCTCATGCTGCTTCAGGCTACCAGAGAGTCCTAGAGGAGAACCGCAAGTTATACAATCAAGTGCAGGACCTGAAAGGTATTATCTTTTTATTTTGAATTTTGATTCCATGGATTTACTGCACTCATACACTAAGTTTCTCTACTAAATTTAATGATAATGAATATGATTTATTAGGAAATATTAGAGTATATTGTCGAGTAAGACCCTTCTTGACTGGGCAACCAAATCGTTTTGGTACGGTGGATCGCATAGATGAAGGGAGCATTTCAATTATCACCCCTTCGAAATATGGCAAAGAGGGACGCAAATCATTTAGCTTCAACAAGGTTTTTGGTCCTTTGGCAACTCAAGGTGAGTATGGCTCCATTCAGGTTCTTTTTCGTTCTTATCAGCTTTCCTTAACTTTTTTTTCCTTCTATTTTTCCTTCAGGGGAGGTTTTTGCAGACACCCAGCCTTTGATCCGGTCTGTTCTTGATGGGTACAATGTATGTATATTTGCATATGGCCAAACAGGATCCGGGAAGACCTATACTATGGTGAGATGATTCATGTACCATATTAAAACATAAATCTTGGTCAACAGCCTTCGGTTAATCATTTAACTTTATTCATTTCCTTCATTTTTCAGACTGGTCCCGAGGATCTTACAGAGGAAAGCCTAGGTGTAAACTACAGGGCATTGAGTGATCTATTTCTCCTCTCAGATCAAAGAAAGGAAGTTATTTGCTACGATATCTCTGTCCAAATGCTTGAAATTTACAACGAGCAAGTGAGGGATCTCCTTTCAACTGATGGTCTCAACAGAAGATATCCTTCATGACACTATTTTCTTTCAGTTTGACAATGTCTTTCCTTCAACTCAGCTTACTTTTCTACTTGGATTCTTAACTCCTGTATACATTAGATATTCGAAACAGTTCTCAGAATGGAATAAACGTACCAGATGCAAGTCTTGTGTCTGTATCATCACCATCTGATGTCTTAAATTTGATGAACATCGGGCAAAGGAATCGTGCAGTTAGCGCTACAGCAATGAATGACCGGAGCAGTCGCTCCCACAGGTGTGCCTAATGCTGCAGAAAATGTCTCATGTCGCAGTTGTGATGTTCAGAGTACAAATAAAATAATAGTGCTTAATTAAATGATACTTATATATTGGCCCATATTTGCAGCTGCCTGACAGTTCATGTTCAAGGGAGAGACCTGACATCTGGAGCAGTACTCCGTGGTTCGATGCATCTAGTTGACCTGGCAGGAAGTGAACGGGTTGACAAATCTGAGGTGACAGGAGATAGATTAAAGGAAGCACAGCATATCAATAGATCTCTTTCTGCTTTGGGAGATGTGATTGCCTCTCTTGCTCAAAAAAACTCACATGTTCCCTACAGGAACAGCAAACTCACTCAACTACTCCAGGATTCACTTGGTAAGATTAACCAAAGGCATTCTGTTTCCCTTCTTTCTCTAATATAATCTCATTCTGCTTATTTTTCTGGTCCAAATAATCACCAGGAGGGCAGGCTAAGACACTCATGTTTGTCCACATAAGTCCTGAGGCTGATGCTCTTGGAGAAACAATTAGCACACTTAAATTCGCTGAACGGGTTGCCACTGTTGAGCTTGGCGCTGCACGAGTTAATAAAGATAGTTCAGAGGTGAAGGAGCTGAAAGAGCAGGTTCTTACTTTATGCTCTTCATCTTTTTTTCTTCTTTGAGATCAGGTTAAGAATTGGCCTCATTTTATATTTGTACATGATACAAAAGAAAATGATGGGCTTGCCTGTTATCAGATATTTTTTTCCGTAAGGCACGTCTTAGAGCTGCTATTTTTGTTATTATCTCTTACGTACCTTTTCATCTAGAAGTGCAGTGACTTATTTTTATTATGTCTGGTTTCAGATGGCTAATCTCAAAGCAGCCTTAGCAATGAAGGAAGGAGAGTCAGAAAATTCACAGCATTCTCGATCCAGCACCCCAGAAAGACTTAAAAGGAAGCCTGGTTTGCCCTTTTCTTATAGTTGGCATAGTGCAAGTAGCATCACCAATGGTCATAGGCAGATGGAGGATGGTAATGCAGAGGTAAAAAAGTTAACATAACCAATGACTGAAATTGATTCTTTGCACGCTGCTTTCAGTTGTAGATATATTTGTTTAATGATTAATCTTGCCTGAGCATGGAGGTTGTACTCCTGGTTTACATTTAATGCCCAAGGGCACGCATCTTTTAATGCTTGGATTTCCCATTTAATAATCTGGATAATGCTTATTTTACTACTTATACTAAGACATGCCATTTTACCATTAGAAATCATCTCAACATCATGTGAAAATGATTTTACTGCAGTTTGTAATATGTATATATTTGCCCAATTTAGCCATCTATCAAAGAATAAAGTTAACATTCATAACCATAATTTACATACTGATTAATGATCTGCAGGTTAGGAACCACTATTCGTCTATTCCAAGAAGGCGAAGCTTGGATCCCCAGGACTTGATCATGTATTCACCTCCTTGGTCATCTGCTGGCAGTCCTGCATTGAGTGGAAAGGAGGATGATAAAGAATCGGTCTTTGGTGACTGGGTTGACAAGGTCATGGTGAATAGGCTTGACGCTGCAAGAAGAGATGAAAATCCTGCAGGGCAATGGGAAGTAGACAGCAGACAATTGCCTGGCATGTTTTATCAGGTTTATGCTCGAGACCCTTCAAAGATTTATCCAGAACAACCCTACAAATCTCCACAGAACACAAAGGACAACCAAGAGTATGATGCTCAGAGGAGTAGGTTTGAAATGGCATCCACTGATGACTCTGATGAACTTGAGGCTGCAACAAGTGATTCTTCTGAGCCAGATTTGCTATGGCAATCTAACATTCCTAGAATGACCAGCCTTCCCAATCCCAATGTGTTGGGATCTAAAACAAAGAAGACTACTAATCCAAGGGGATTCAAGAGCACCGAAACAAGGTAAGCTATCTGATTACTGATCTCTTTTCTTTGAGTCACATTTCTGGTTATGTAAACTTATAGATGCATGCATTACTTATCTAACATGTAAGCTTTCTTTGCTGTTGACACCACTGCTATTTTATCTTGTTGCCAGACTAGCATGTTCTCTTAAGGTTGCCACTTCGATTTTTGTCAACAGGAAGTTTAATACTTTAATTTTTCTGGTTTTGTTAACAGGAGTTTAATTCCATCGCTAATTCCTTCACCGTCAAGGAAACTACCAAATGGGGTGAGTCCAGGCCTCAACAAACCTGGAAGGCAGCTAGTTTCTGTTGATGGAAAGAGGAAAACTGGGCATGCAAAGTGACATAAAAGGAAGTGGCTTGGTGATATATTTTTCTTTTCTTTTCCTTTTTTCCATTTTTTGTGTATCTATTGTATAGTTGTAGAGAAAGGGATATAGAGAGGAGAAAGAGTTGAATGGTAATGGATTTCAGTTGCCTGTGTTTCCGTGGTGGTGATCATGAGGTTTATGCTGTCCCACCATGCCGATTTCGATTTGTTTATACGAGTGTTCTTCATCTGGTGAATTCTTTTGACATCTTCTTTTCCTTTTGTATTGATCAGTTGTTTAAAGAGAAGTGCAATATATAGAAAAGATCAAGAAATTACATCATCCCGTCTTCATTATGTGTTTCTGCACTTGTACTTTTCTCAGCCTTTTGGATAACATTAAGCGATTATGTTTCTGTATGGCATCCTTTCTGGATCATAAACTCAGAAGAGGAGAGAAAACAAAGCAAGGAAAGCAAATGAACATAAACTCATAAATTTGACACAAGTTTCTGCTTCTCTAAGTTAGTCTGAAAATGCACGGGCAATTAGCAAAGCTATGGCATTGTATTTGCGTTGCCCTGAATATCTATGGAAGTTTGGTGATGTGTTTACAACAGTTCCATGTCTGTCCTCAATGTATCCAATGCAGCTGACCAGCTAGCTAAACTCCCTCCTCTTTTGCTACTCTTCCCCAGTTTTACTGATACAAGCATCTTTAGTTCCTCAATTGGATAGCTGGTATAAGATTTTGAAATACAAATATTGCTATCATAGCCTACATATGACTTCATTCTACAAACGCTAGCAATCTTATGATCTCTAGAGACAGAAAATGATCCCTGGAATGATATCTTAATATATTTTCCAGTTTTATTACTTGGACTCCGGATCTGGATCCGTACCTGATATGGTAGTTTGTCTGACTACTTGGCTATTGATAAGCAGCAGGTGCAACTCATCGTAATGTGTAGTGAGAAACTCAGCAACCACAGTGCCATAAGCATATGATGTTAGTCTTGAATAGTAGGATCCTGCTGGTCTGGTTAATAAATGGAGACATATTTACGAAAGGCAAAGGGATGCATGATACTAATAATTAACCAGTCTTCTTTAAAAAAGAAAACCCTAGTTCAATTACAAAGGTAGGAGGATTCGGCAACATGTGGCTCCTCAACCAGTATTCACTGTGCCAGCAAGAATTTCAATGGAGAACTTGCATCAATGTGAGCTCATGACATCTTTTGACATATAAAGTTCTTCACCTAGCTAGTTATATAGCTGAATTTAGCCGAATCAACTGGTTATTAAAAAATATTTGGAGTTGATGGGATTTTGCAGATCAATATTTAATCCAATTTAATTACAAATTCGATTGCAATCAAATTTCAAATCTCAATTTCCCCGAATCAATTTATGAAGCTATAAGTTTAGCAAGCATGACCATGATTGTGACTTCCCTCTCAGGCCAACAAACGTCCACTTGCTTTGCGTGTGGATGCAAGTCAACCTTTCCAGCTAGGGATAGGGACCCCATTGGAATGAGTGGGAAAACCCTAAGTGGGGCCCAATCACACATGGCCACGTCAGGAGGTGCCATTGATGCTTGTTTCTCTTATGAGTGATAGAAAAATATATTTATATCCACAAAAATCCCATCAAGACAACACCACCACCATCGCTTGCCCCCGGTGAAAGAATTTAGGGTTTTGCCACCCCATTGTGATTTTTTTTTGCTTGAAGATTCAGTCCCGCCTTCATCGTATGTATATTCAAGCCCTTGAATGGATTGAGATAGGTAAATTTTTTAAAAAATTTCTTATTTTGGCATGGATGATTCTTCACACAAGAAATCATTTTTAACCTAATCTGCTGATCCTTTTTTAAAGGATTGGACGTTAAGAGCAAGGCACATGGTTTTCTAGAGATCATTTTCAATGA
>Ga0307518_10000290_pt1 | contig 38270 bp, 22 predicted proteins | sample 25_EM_MG_FD_203889 | JGI IMG/M metagenome (GOLD analysis project Ga0307518, IMG submission 203889) | Populus trichocarpa ectomycorrhiza microbial communities from riparian zone in the Pacific Northwest, United States - 25_EM | ecosystem: Host-associated > Plants > Roots > Unclassified | place... | reverse complement strand
TGTTAGCCTTTGATATTTTTCAAACCCTCTGACCTAGTTCATCAGATTTGAAGCACTATACATGAAAAAAATCATAAAACTCAATCTTTAAAAAATAAAACATTGAATGATAAAATTGAAAAACAAATCACAAAAAAAAAATCCAAAATACAAAATAGCAATTATAAGAATGAGTGTTAAAATCAAATTAAAAAATAAAATAAAGGGAAATAACAAAGTTTCACTTTAAGAGTTAAATTGAAAAGAACAAAAACATTAACATAAGAAAAAAAAAAACTCAAAAGAATGAGGACAAAAAACAAAAATACACTATTAACTTGAATTAGAAGATGAAATTAAAAACAATAAAACTGTTATAAAAAGGTTAAGGAAAACAAATAAGAAATCATAAGAATAAGAATTAAATTGAAAACATCAATGTGTGATAAAAAACTGAACATGTAGAAATTTTCAACGTGTTTGTTTTCATAAAAAATCATAAATGTAAATCAAAATATTTATGCACACATCCAATTAAATAAATCATGAACCATTATGTACATAAACAAAAAAAAAAAGTTTTTAACAATAAATAAAAATGTAATTGAAAAAATCAAGAAACAAACATAAATCAATATATTTAATATCGCAACACATGTCATTTATCCGGTTGTGTTTAATCAATTTGTTTATTAAAATCAATTTTAAATACAAATCGACACACACATAAATTTATTGAATAAAATAAAAGAAAAAACATACTAAGCAAGATTGCACATATTAAAAAAATTATAAAAAAAATAAATATTTAATCTATATAAAATATATAAAAAAATACAGATGAATTATATTAACCTCTTAAGAAATTAAACGCATTCAATATGTCATTTACCCGATTGTATTTGATGAATTTGTTTATTAAAATCAATTTTAAATACAATTCAAAATATAAATTTTTTGAATAAAATAAAAGGAAAACATAAATTACCGTGCTAAACGAAAATTACTGTTTAAACTGTAGGATAACAAAAACCAGTCTCAAGCTGCTTTCAGAATTGCAAATATTGTGTTTCACAAAGTGAACAGTGGAGAGTGTTCATGGGCGGACCTGGTCTGGTCCAAACCTAAATGCATTGGATTAGGTCTGACCCAGTAAAAAAAAATCTAATTTTTTTATTTTTAATTGTGTTTTATTTGAAAACTAGTATTTAATATTATTCAATGACACTACATAATTATATTAGAAGAAGATCATATAATAACGCAGCATTTGCAGAATTTGATCGCAATCTCAATTTTGTTCCTGATGAATTTTACCTGATGTTGTTGCACGCTCAGAAAGCCATGAAAACTGTAGTCCTTGTCGAATAGATTTCGTACGTGATTGAATTGTAGATAGTTTAATGGAACAATAAAAAATATTTTATATAAAGTATTGTTTATTTCATGATGTAATAGCAATAGTTAAATCTACAATATTTTAATTAAAAACCATCAATATTAATATATATATATATATATATATATATATATTTTAGTTATTTTATAACCTTAATTTAAAAAGCATTCATAACCAAACACATTAAACTATTTTTTGTTCAATTTTAATTTCAACTACAATTATAACCAAATATATATTTTACCAAACCAACCTCAACTAAAAATACTTTTTATAAAATAATTTTTTTAAATTATAATTATAAAAATTATCATAATACAAAATAAACTCGCTGAGAAATGCACATAGGATTCTTCACTTCAATCCTTAAAATCATGGCTTGAATTGAAGAATTTTTTTTTAAAATAAAATGCCAAACCCTCCTCTAAATACTACGTATATGTGTGCTTGTCTTCTGCTTTTCTAATTTGATGGAAAAAATTATTTATGTCTTGCATTGTAAAAAAAAAAAAAAAAAGGAATCCGAGGACATAATTGTCATAGATGAGTTCCTGTGTAAACAAACGTGCAGGTTGAGTTCCTATGTAAAATTATTGGTCTTCAAAGATTTAATATATATATATATATATATATATATATATATATATATATATATATATATATATATAAACTCTATGGGCTCCCACATTGATAATAATACTATAGAGACCACAAACTTTATCAAAGATGGGAAGCGGAAATCAAAAGACAAGGACCCTTATGCCACGTATTTTGAGTCCACGTCTTACATGCGATAACGCGATGGTCGGTAGAGGTCTTTTTAAAAAATATTTTTTATTTAAAAATATATTAAAATAATATAATTTTATTATTATTAAAAATTTAATTTTAACATCATTATATTAAAAATACAAAAAAATTCATTTTTTTTTTATAAAAGCTATCCAATCAAAATACCAAATACCATTATAAATAGTGAATCTTTAATAAACTCCTAAGAATTCCCACATTAAAAAAAAAAAATTAGAAATTCTATATAGGCACAATTAAAAAAAAAAAAAAATCAGTCAGTCAATCTAGCACTCAACCTTCAAATTATAAATTGGATCTTACTAATAATACAACGATATTTGTGGTTTTTAAATGATGAAATGACACTTTTGTACATTACTAATTATAAGTTAAAAAAAAAACTATGGTAACTTTTTTTAATAATATTATATGGTACTTCATAAGTAATTTAATGCAGATATTCATTGAATGACAAACAAACATTGATCGGAAAATAGTCTTGTCTGTCTCTTCCTTTATGTGAACGAACGACTTTTCTTTCCAGAAAAAAAAAAAAAAAAAAACAGAGCTTAATTGCGATTCTCTTTGTTTTTTTTTTTTTTTTTGACATGAACAGGACGTGGACCGTCGGCGCAAGCGACAAAACATCAAAATTTAGTTCGCTGGATATGTGTCGGCAAAATGGATAGAGCTTTGAGGTTTCTCGTAAGTAGTCACGAGGGGACAAGAACTCTTAATCTGTTAAGATATTTCTTAACTAGCCAGCCATGAAACAAAATCTATTTTTGAAGTTAAAGTCACAATTCCTTATTTATAAATCTTTTTTTTTTATCAAAAAATACTTTTTATTAATAATATTTTTTAATAAAAATCCATGGTAACTACAATAAGTATTCATAAGAAACTCGATAATTTAAATTAAATTAGAAAAATCATTTCTAGAGGCCAAACTCTCATCCCCTTGATAATTGTTTTTGGATGAAAACATTTTTTTTTCATTAATAGCATACTCTTTAAGACAAAAAATTATTATAAATAAAAAATAACATCTTCATAATTTTTACTTGGTTTATGTGTGAAAAATAAAAGAATAATTAATTAATCAAAACCATATATAAAGAAATAAAAAATATTTTATTTTTATTGAATATTCATGTGTAATTTCCTTACAGTTTATTATTAAAAAATTTATTGCAAATATAACCATAAGACCTCTAATTTGATTTATTATTAAAAAAGTTATTGCAAATATAACCATAAGACCTCTAATTTGATTTAAAAAGTAGGGAATAATTAGGTGGTTTTTTTAAATAGTATTGTAACTATTAATTTAAATAAAGATTTATTTTAAACTAAAAACAAATTTCTAAGCCTATAAAGTCAAGCTCATGTGCGATCCTCGACCATGCATACCAGGCACTTTTTTTTATTTTATATATTAAGTGAATGCCACATCGTCTACTTGATATCAAATATATATATATATATATATATATATATATATATATATATATATGTGTGTGTGTGTGTGTGTGTTGCAACAATTTTATGATCATCTTTAGTGATCAAAAAATTATAGATGCTTTTTTTTAATCCTAAAAGGTCAATTTTTAGCATGTTTAGATTCAAATAAACAATCCTAAAACATTCTATAAACCTAAATTATCTTATTTCTAACCCCAAAATACCATGAAAATAAGAAATTAAATTGAATTTCAAAAATCTTTACGAGTTTCAATCTACTTTTTTTGGCATGATTGATAGAAGAAACTACCACCTTTGAACTTTCCTCTCCTAAATGAATTTATTAATACCAAAAAAATATAGCTAAAATGTAGTCGAATAAATTCTCTGTTTTTTTTTTTATTTTTCGATGACTTTCTCTCTCATCTTTTATAACTCATGTACCGAAACGTGATGAAAATAAAGTTTAAAGATTAAAATATAAAACATAAAACTACACTTAACAAATTTTTTATAAGAAACAAAAAAACAAAAACAAAAACTCTAATAACCAAAGTTAAATTTTGATAGACACTACTTCCCTACAATGCAAACAAGTGTTAAGGAACAATAAAAAGCTTCTTCAATCAATATATTATATAATGTAATATAATATAATTATAATTAAACAAAATATATATCATGTGAGCATTTCACAGTAGCACTAGACACAATTTACTATGAACTACTACAATAAATTTACTGTTTTACCCTTGAGTAAAAAAATAAAAGTCTTGGTTAAAAAGGTAACTTAGTCTTTTTCAATGGCTCATTAGTTATTAAAAAATTGTTTGGGGGTATTTGAGTTTTTTCTAATTTTTTTGCATGGTAAAATATATTTTACCCATGAACTCAATAAAATTTAGAATTGTTGACCAATGGTGTTTTTAACTTTTTCAAAAACTTTAAAACAGTTAAAATACTTCTTTGCCCATAAGGTAAAAAAAAACAACCTAAAGTTGTTAACCAAAGGTTTTTTTTTTTCTGTTTTTTCCCTTATTAGGCTTGTAAACCAGTGATTAGAATTTTTCCAAGTTATTGAAATATTAAAATTGTAAACCGGGTGGATAAAAATGGTTAAAAAAATTCTCCATGTTTTTCATCTAATTAAAATATTAATTATGTTGAGATTGTGTCTAAAATTTAGAGTCGTTATAATTGGTATCAGAGCCCTGACTATATTTAATAGATTTGTAATAGACAATAATAAGTGATGGATTGTTTCAAGATGGCATGTACGCAACAAGGAACCATGACATATTCGTCCCTAATATGAAAGGAGGATTCAAGATATGAATGTTGTCGATAAATAAAAAAAGGACCCCTTAGTAGATACTGCTTCTCATGTACTAGCAACATTATATCATTCCAGATAGGGAAAGTCATCTAGACATCCAGGTGATTCAAATATTTAGACAAGTTGGAGTAGCATATCTAGAGAGTTTAGGCTATCAGGGACAAAATTGTTAAAGAAGTGGTTGTTGGTATGTCTAGTGCAGCAGTTTCAGCAACCCCTATAACTCCTGTAGTTTTAACACCCATAAACTATATGATTACTTTAGTTTAACTTTTTAAAAGTATGAGAGAGATGAGTTGTGAGTTCTATTTAAGGGATTGAGATGCGAAGATTGCAAGAAGATAAATTCGAAAAGTGGAGAAGACATTAACCTAGATTAAAGTGCCATAGGAACTCTAAGTGGATTGTGCCACCCAGTTACTTTCTAACATAGCGCAATCTTGATGAGAGACTGTACTACTAAGGAGAGCTACTAAAATGTTGTCATGAAAAGGTCTTAAGATGGAGTTTGAGAATAAGTTATACTCTAGATACCACCATAAAATTAAGAAGCAAGAGTTTTTTGCCCTAAAGTAAGGAGAGATGTCATTGTTGGAATACGAGAGAGGATTTCATGATCTCTTTATGTTTTCTCCACACTATATGCCTACTGGGAAGTATTTGATAGAGAGACTGCAAGATGGGTTCATACAAGAGCTAAAAGAAAGGTGAACAACCTTATAGTTTAAGATGGCTAGAGAATTGATTGAGGTAGCTCAAGCTCTAGAGGAATGTATAGGTGAGGGTTAGCAATACCAATCTAGGTTTGGAAAAAGAAAAGATATAGATTTTTCTAGTAGACCATCCCTCCCGAAGAAAGGAAAAATAAGTTAGTTAAGTTAGTTTAGAAAGAAATAAGGGAGTTTTAGACAGAGATGAACATCAACTAGGTCCTTTCAACGTATACATGGAGGGTTGACTGGGGGATAATCGAACCCAAAGCCTAGTTTTGTCGGAGAAGTCTCAAAACAAAAGACTATTATTTATCCTCACTATGTACAGTGTGAGCAAAGACATCCAGGGAATTGTTTAGTGGTAATAAGGGAAGGCCTAAGACTTAGGGGGATAAGATGCTAGGAAGAGTGTTCCATATGACCCATAAGGATGTTAGAGTTACTCCTGATATGGTGGCGGGTATGCTACAATTAAATTCAATGTTTATATATGCATTAATTGATCCTGGTGCAATACATTCATTTTTAGCAAGTAAAATTGTAGGGAAACATTAGGAAAAACCTAGAAAAGTAGATAAGGGATTCACAATTCGTACCATTTTGGGTGAGAATATAGATATTGATAATGTATAAAAAGGAGTAAAGGTTAATATTAATGGGCGTGAGATGAGGGTAAACTTAATACCCTTAGAGCTACATGATTTTGATGTAATATTAGGTATGAACTAGTTAGGTATGTATCGAACTCAAATAAACTGTTTTGCAAAAGTATTAACCCTTTTAGAGGGGAGAGAAATGTCATATTGAATTGTATAATTTCATCTATGACAACTAAGAGATGAGAGAATAGTGTATGGCTTACTAAACTTAAGTGATAGACTTGTAAAAAAATGATGTTGAGTTATCAAATCTCCTCATATTAAAAGAGTTTTCAAATGTATTTCTAGTGGAGTGGAGGTATCTATTAACATACTATCATATACTTCCCCGAAATCCCAGTCACCATTTAGGATGGTGTCTACAGAGTTAGATGAGTTAAAAATTCAACTACAGGAATTGCTAGATACAGAAATTGTACGCCTAAGTAATTCACCCCAAAGAGCTTCAATATTGTTTGGAAAGAAGAAAAATAACACACTTAAACTCTGCATTGACCATAAATAGTTGAATAGGGTAACAGTAAAAAATAAATATCAATTTTCAAGGATAGATGATTTGTTTGACTAGTTAAAGAAAGAGAGTGTTCTTAAAGATAAATCTAAAGTCAAGGTATTACCAATTGAGAATCAAGACACGAGATATCTCGAAGACTACCTTCAAAACTCGATACAGATATTACAGGTTCCTAGTGATGCCATTTGGGTTGACTAATACCCTAACGGTGTTCAAGGACTTGATGAATCGATTTTTTAGGTTTTATTTAGATAAAATTATGGTGGTATTTATAGATGATATTTTGATATATTTTATTTCATATTTGAAACATGAACATTTTAAAATACATCAGTTTTCTTATCTTTTTTGCAGGCTATTACTACTTTGGGGATCTATGATATTGCCTTGGAGATGGGAAAGAAAGTGATATGTCAAAGGTACGGACCCTTGCTTATGTCAATAATTTGTTCAATTCCAGTTTGATAGCACATTTCATGATAGTATTATGTTATTCATTGTAATTTATAGAACTTTGGACACATTGTAATTTATAGAACTTTGGACACTGGCTTTCTCCATCTATGCAGTTGAATGTTCTTTTCACTGCTAAATTATGATGACGTAATAAGTTAATTTTTTTTTATTCAATCCAATTTAGAACATCTGATGCTTTGCGAACAACTTTTACCAAAACAGTCTTATAACTTATATTTTTAATATGTCTATATGGTAGAGTGGGTTTCCTTGTTTGTCATCTAAGTGATACACTAGATGCTTGTGCATGCAAATTTGCCCTTTCAACTTGGCAAAATGAATTAAATATGATGCACGACCGTGGGTAGATTTTTCCCATTTATTAACATTCTGAATCGTTATATCATTCTTGTATTCTAATACCCTTGTTTTGGTTGTGATGTTCTTCATTTGATAATCAAACTATTGTTATAGAAGCCTCAAGAAGTTTGATGATGAGCTTTCTTTCTGGAAAACTCAGATGCAACTTATATTAATTAGCGAAATTGTGTAAACTTTGACTAAAAAGTGTGATAGGGCATCATATCTAGTTTTCTTTTCATATTGTTCATAATAAAGTATATATCAAATTGTTCATGTGGGAGTTTTTGGGACACCCGAGCTGAAATATTTCAGCTTGCCATTTTTTTTTATCAATTTACTGCACGAATTTATTTTTTACTAGGTGGTGAAAATATTCTTCTCACGAATCACTAAACTTTGTTCTTAAGATTCCTTAGGTGTCTTATTTCTTCATTATTAAAGTCCTTGTGTAACGTGCGCTGAGAGTGGGAGTGCCCCATTGTTTTTCACCGGAAGCAGTGCAACATACTGTTTTAAAGGACTGAAAATTACTCATATATATATATATATATATATATATATATATATATATATATATATATATATAAGAACTAAAAAATTATGAAATTTTTTGAATCAAAAGAAAGATGAAGTTGTATCTAATATGGCTTACTATTTCTAATCAATCGAGTCTCCTCAAAAAGTGGTAGAAAAACATGTCTTAATAAAATTGGTGTGTTGTTTATTTGATTGGCTTGTGCTTGCAGGAATTGTCAGATTTGCAATGGATAGCAGGCATTACGATGTAATATATGCAAAGGAGCAGGGAAGGTTCATTATCAAGTTAAAAAATACACCTTGAGAAGGTAGTTAATGGGGTAAAGCTCACAAAAATAAAATCTTGTGGTACTAGAGAAAACCAGACTCTCACAGATTGAACAATATTGATTAAACATGCATCGAAACCTTTTACAGGAGGCTATATAAAACCTGCAATGTGAAAACTACTATAGTGCATGTATGTAGCGGCACTACAATCCCACTCTAATAAATTGGCATTACTCTAGTTATGAATTTTCTATCGCTAAAGCAGAACACAAATTAAATGGGAGATTGCTTCCGTTGTTTGACAGGAAGAGGGAAACAAGAAGTTTCAGGACCAAAACTCTACACATGTATTGGACATTTTCATCAGTGAGTTTTTCACTTTCTATGTTGCTTTGTCTTTTGAACAGATTATTTATTTCTCTCTTGGTCAACCTTTCTACTTTTGGAAAACACCTTGTTTCAAAAGTTGTCTTGTTTCTCATCCTTGCGCTTCTTGAGATCTATTTGCCTGTTTACATATCTGATCCAAATATCAATTTGATGTCCTGTGCATATATTTTCATGTCCTTGTCCTTAATCCTAAAAACCTCTTCATCTTTGATGTATGTTTGCAAAATCTGATATACAGTCAGATCATTTTTTTGGCATATATGCTTGTCTATACTCCCTTTCAAGATACATTCTATCACTGTCCAGAATGGTGTCTTAAATGTGCTCGTTTTTCACTCTTTCTCTGATGTTTGCACTCTCAAACTTCTTGATTATCGCAAAAAGGTTTGATTTGAATTGTGAACCTTTGCCCTTGCAAACCACATTTTTGCTTAAAATGATTTTAGTTTATTTATATTTAATTTCTAAAGTAATGAAAAACAAATGCATGAAGAAAGTAACAATTGAAACCAAATACAATAACAGTTGAACTAATGAGATATTAACTGATAAATATTGATTTTAAACAGTATATTATTCCAAATAAACTTATATTATTTATCTGAACATTAAACAAAATACATTTGTTTTTATGAATAGCAAATTACTAGCATTACGACAGTAACAATTGGACCAATAAACAGTCATAAAAAAAAAATTCTTTCCAAACCACAGTTGAACCAACAAATAGTAAATACCAGGTTTATTTGTTTTAGGTTTTTTTTCCATAGATTTTCATTGAAATATCATAAGACATTAACAGAACAAGATAGTAATGATGTCAAAATTATTCATAAATTATACAGTAACATTTAAAAAATGAGATAAACAATATTTTAACATATCCTATTTTAAAAAAAAAACATTAACGGTTGAATCAATGACTAAAGATAGTAACGATTTGCATGTCATTTTATACTAAAGAATGATAATTTGTTCCTTAAAAATAATGATTTGTGTTGAGCATTTTGCGTTTACCTTTCTTTCTTACCATGATCTTGTGTTCTTTCGTTCTTCTTACTTTTACTGTCTTGGTTTGCACGCGGGAAGTTGTTGGTTTCTGTAAGATAAGGATGAGAAATGAAAAAACCTTATAAAAAACAATTTTTAAGTGAAATTGCTATTTTGCCAATGTAGCAAAAAACAAAAAAAAACTAATTTTTCAAGCTGTTTTTTTACTTTGTTATGCCACATTACTGCCTTTTCTTTTCTTTTGTTTACTGATTTACTTCTCTTGCTAATTTTCTATTGTAGTTGGAGCTGAAGGAACAACAACGACCTGTGGTTCCATTTTTAGCTCTTTTATATGGGCTGCTGATGGTCTCATCTTCACCCCTCTTCCATCAGCTCCTCATGTTGTTGATGATTCCTTAGGTATGGCTTTATTTTCTTAATTTCCAATATACCAACTACTCCCTCGTGATATATTACTATTCAAAAAAACAAACATGATTTGGAATGTATTTTTGTGCTGTTACTGTTTGTTGGTTCAATTATTACAGGCTTAATGCTAATATCTCATGTATGTTGTTTCAACTGTTACTGTCTTAATGGTAATGGTTTTCCTATGCAAAATATAAAAAATAATAATATTTAATCATGTTTGTGATTTTTCTTGTCTTGCAATAACAACAATGCCTGCAATAAAACAAGCATCGAGGCGGATTAAAATTCATGCATGCAAAACATATGTTAGAAGAGGAAAAAAGAATCCAACTCCTCCTGTTGTTGTCGATGATGTCTTAGGTATGACTTTATTTTTATTTTTTAATTTCCAATATACTCGACTATTACCTCTTGTGATTGTTCTTATCTTGCACTAACAACAGTGCCTGCAATAGAACAAGCACCTCCCGTTGTTGATGATGTCTTAGGTATGACATTATTTTTCTCTTAATTTTCCAATATATCTCCATACCTGACTATTTGCTCTTGTGATTTTTCTTGTCTTGCAGTTAGAACAGGAAAAAGGAATCCCCAAACGCCTTTTTTTTTCACGATATGAATATCCTTTAGTTGCAGACAACATTAAAATTCCAAGAAAAAAGTGTTTATAATTTTAAGTTTCATAAGATAAACTGTGTAATAGCTTTTTCCCCCCTTAATTATTATAAACAAAATTGCATGTAACTCTTTTTATTTTTCACACAACTTATAGTGAAAGGAAATAAAATTTGTCACACTCAAAATCTTTAGGAAAAAAATCCAAAAAAGTTTGTGGGAAAACTCACAAGTTAATTAATTGATAATCAACTATCAAATACCTACAAATGTTACGATAACCTCATTACACTATAGTCGTACCCGACCTTTGTGTTTTTAATTAGACTGCCCCAAATGTAATCATTTTATGCCCAACCTAAATGTGTTTCTAAAGTCACACGGGTGTCAATGGCAGCGCGTCTTGAATCGTTGGACTTGGCATTAGCCAAGTCGAGGTGTGGTGGGTCCTACATGCATGCTGGACCCATGCTAGCGTGGACTTGGTTGTTGCCAAGTCCAAGTATACCTTGGACCTGGATAGCTGCCAAGTCTAGGTGTAGCGGACTTAGCTGCTGCCAAGTCCAAGCATACCTTGACCTCATTACACTATAGTCGTACCCAACCTTCATGTTTTTAATTAGACTGCCCCAAATGTAATCATTTTGTGCTCGACCTAAATGTGTTTCTAAAGTCACACGGGTGTCCATGGCAGCGCGTCTTGAATCGTTGGACTTGGCATTAGCCAAGTCGAGGTGTGGTGGGTCCTACATGCATGCTGGACCCATGCTAGCGTGGACTTAGTTGTTGCCAAGTCCAAGTATACCTTGGACCTGAATAGCTTCCAAGTCTAGGTGTAGTGGACTTGGCTGCTGCCAAGTCCAAGCATACCTTGACCCTGGTCATCTGTCATGTCCAATGTACAATGAATTCGGCAGTTCGACATGGGTGCAGGACCCAATTTACATTTGACATTGTTGCCTCTTTAATTATTATAAAAAATGGATGTAATTATGTGTAATAGCTACATTGGACATGACTGCCTCAATTCAGAGTTTTTAAACCCAACCCGGATCACGGGTTTTGCCCGGGTCGCCGGGTTTTGACCGGGTCAACTCTATTTTTTTATAAATTAAAACGACGTCGTTTTGGTTAAAAAATAAATAAATAAAGTCAACAGGTTTTTGATCGGGTCTTGTTGGGTCAGCCGGGTTTTTGACTTCTCTTATTTTTTCTTAAATCCAGCCCGGTTCCAGCCCCGAGTTAGCTAGGTCACGGGTTGACCCGTCGGGTCGGGTTTGAAAACTATGCATTAATTAACACACTTTGATCCCTTACTTCCTTGAAAAGAAAAGAAAAACCAGCTTGAAAAATTGAAAAATTAATTTTTTTTTGCTACAATGGCATAATAACAATTCCACTTAAAAATTATTTTTTATAGGGTTTTTTCATTTCTCATCTTTATCTTACAGAAATCAACTTTCCATGCGTGAACCAAGACAGTAAAAGCAAGAAGAACGAAAGAACACGATCATGGTAAGAAAGAAAGGTAAACGCAAAATGCTCAAAACAAATCATCATTTTTAAGGAACAAATTATCATTCTTTAGTATAAAATGACATACAAATCGTTACTATCTTTAGTCATTGATTCTACCATTAATGTTTTAAAAAATTTAGGATATGTTAAAATATTGTTTACCTTATTTTTTAAATGTTAATGTATAATTTATGAATAATTTTGACATCGTTACTATCTTGTTCTGTTAATGTCTTATGATATTTCAATGAAAATCTATGAAAAAAAAAACTTAAAACAAATAAACCTGATATTTATTATTTGTTGGTTCAATTGTGATTTGGAAAGAATTTTTGTTCTGTGACTGTTTATTGGTCCAACTGTTACTGTCGTAATGCTAGTAAGTTTGTTATTCAGAAAAACAAATGTATTTTGTTTAATGTTCAGATAAATAATATAAGTTTATTTGAAATAATATATTGTTTAAAATCAATATTTATCAGTTACTATCTCATTAGTTCAACTGTTACTGTATTTGGTTTCAATTGTTACTTTCTTCATGAATTTGTTTTTCATTACTTTAGAAATTGAATATAAATAAACTAAAATCATTTTAAACAAAAATGTGGTTTGCAAGGGCAAAGGTCCACAATTCAAATCAAACTTTTTAGCGATAGTCAAAGAATTTGAGAGTGCAAACATCAGAGAAAGAGTGAAAAACGAGCACATTTAAGATACCATTCTGGACAATGATAGAATGTATTTTGAAAGGGAGTATAGACAAGCATATATGCAGAAAAAAATGATCTGACTGTATATCAGATTTTGCAAACATACATCAAAGATAAAAAGGTTTTCAGGATTAAGGACAAACATGAAAATATATGCCTAGGACATCAAATTATATTTGAAATCAGATATGTAAACAAGCTAATAGATCTTAAGAAGCATAAGGTTGTAAGGATGAGAAACAAGACAACTTTTGAAACAAGTTGCTTTTCAAAAGTAGAAAGGTTGACAAAGGGAGAAATAAATAATCTGTTCAAAAGACAAAGCAACATAGAAAGTGAAAAACTCACCGATGAAAATATCCAACACATGTGCAGAGTTTTGGTCCTGAAACTTCTTGTTTCCCTCTTCCTGCCAAACAACGGAAGCAATCTCTCATTTAATTTGTGTTCTGCTATAGCGATAGAAAATTCATAACTAGAATAATGCCAATTTATTAGAGTGGGATTGTAGTGTCGTTACATGCATGCACTATAGCAGTTTTCACATTACAGGTTTTATATAGCCTCTTGTAAAAGGTTTCGACGCATGTTTAATCAATATTGCTCAGTCTATAAGAGTCTGGTTTTCTCTAAAACTCCCACATGAACAATTTGATATATACGTTATTATGAACAATATGGAAAGAAAACTAGATATGATGCACTATCATACTTTTTAGTCAAAGTTTACACACTTCCGCTAATTAATATAAGTTGCATCTTTGAGTTTTCCAGAAAGAAAGCTCATCATCAAACTTCTTGAGGCCTTCTATAACAATAGTTTGATTATCAAATGAAGAACATCACAACCAAAACAAGGCTATTAGAATACAAGAATGATATAGCGATTCAGAATGTTAATAAATGGGGAAAATCTACCCACAGTCGTGCATCATATTTAATTCATTCTGCCAAGTTAAAAGGGCAAATTTGCATGCACAAGCATCTAGTGTATCACTTAGATGACAAACAAGGGAACCCACTATGCCATATAGACATATTAAAAATATAAGTTATAAGACTGTTTTGGTAAAAGTTGTTCCCAAAGCATCAGATGTTCTAAATTGGATTGAATAAAAAAAATTTAAATTATTACGTCACAAAATCATAATTTAGCAGTGAAAAGAATATTCAACTGCATAGATGGAGAAAGCAGTGTCCACAGTTCTATAAATTACATCGTGTCCACAGTTCTATAAATTACAACGGATAGCATAATACCATAATGAAAAGTGCTATCAAATTGGAATTGAACAAATTATTGATATAAGCAAGAGTCAGTACCTTTGACATATCACTTTCTTTCCCATCTCCAAGGCAATATCATAGGTCCCCAAAGTAGCAATAGCCTGCAAAGAAGATAAGAAAACTAATGTTCACCCAAAATGACGAGTAAAGTAGCAAAAAAGGGAAGGAGATTGTAAGAAAGTGCGCCTACTCGGCAAACACAAATAATTGCATAAAAAGCAATGATCTCTAGGATGTTGTTCCCAACCATAGATGACTTAAAAAAATGCTTGCATTTTATCCACACATGAAGTGAAAGAAATAGATGATGTAGGTTTTGTCCTGCCATCAAAACCTCTTTAACGAAAAGCAAATTGCACAAAGGTACGTTGTTCCAGCAAATCGTTGCAGTTTCAGGAAGGAGTCATTATTAGCACTTTAACCAAATGATCAAAAATGCCAATAAATCATCATCAAAGCTTCAACCACTACTATGAAATCCTTAAGTACAAATTCAAATTGAGACAAATAGAACAAAAAACTGGTAAATGTTGAAAAATGCAACTCAATAAAACTAAAACGACCCCGCAAGATTTAAACTTGGACATACTTTGTTCATGTAAGAAGCACCAGCAACACACTCATGCAATACCCACATTAAAATGGAGAAATATAAGAAATATTTGAGGTTTGTTGTCTTTAAGTGTGTCTGTTATGCACCTATTTCGCATCCTTTCGTGGTATGCCTTCTCGCAGTCCAACAAGCTTTTCAACTACTTCAGGCTGCAGTTCGTAAGCACAATACAATCAGATACTAGGTTAATAACAAAATTTTGATACACACAGACTTATACTGCATTTTTTTTCCCGCCTATGGCTTTGCAAGAAATCACTGAAGTCTGACCCGTTATTTTATCCACTTATGCACAGCAGGACCCCAGTATACGCCTATCATACAACTGACAACTGGTGATCCACTTATGCACAGCAGGACCGAGTATAAGAAGAATAATTATCGGACCAACATAATCACTCGAAAGAAGAAATATTAAGCAACATTTACCGGGCAGTCAGGTTGATGTTCAAGAATATTCATATAGATGAGCGTGAAGGTATCCAAACCCTCTCCTGAAGCAAGTTCTTTCAAATCACTCAGCATCCAATAAAACTAAAACGACCCCGCAAGATTTAAACTTGTTTTTTGTTCATGAAAGGAAAAAAAAAAAAGCCCAAAACCACCCACAAACTCAATCTACCACCAAACATACTGAACTTGCAAGCAATCATAGCATTCAACTTCCAAAACAAAAATTATACAAAAATGAAAAATAACCTGAGAAGCAATCGAGTCAAACAACAAAATTACCTCAAAACCGACAACCAAATCCTTAAATGTTCACCCTAAGACAGTACCTACTTACAAATTATGAAGTTTTCATTTACATTAACATCATTAACCAGGGAAACAAGAATACCCATTTAAGTAAACGAGTAGTTTAATGAAAAACAACCAAGTTAAATGAAAAACAACCAATAAAGTCTCTAACTTTGTAAAAACCAACACAGTGTACATGACATAAATGGCACAAAATAATAAAAGACTAAAAAGCTTGAGAATTTATACAAAGATAGAAGCAGAGGAGAGCTTGGAGATTAGTTCAGGGACACCAAACCCACGAGGAGCAGAGTCCACAATGTCAAAGGCGAGAGTGAAAGGAGACGAGACAAGTTTTATTGGGAACTCAAAATGTCAATCAATTGTTGTCCATATCGAGCAGTGAAGAGCTTGTATTGTAAGTCAGCGAATTGCTTCGCAGCGTGCAGTTGCAGAGTGCAGAGTGCAGAGTCCACGAGTTACTGGCCATGCCAGTTTGATGTTTCCATAATGCAGTTGGAGAGTATTTTTAAAAATTTTAAAAATATTTTTTTTATTTTAAATTAATATATTTTTATATTTTTATATGTTAATATCAAAAATAATTTTTAAAAAATAAAAAAAATATTATTTTAATACATTTTAGAATGAAAAACACTTTAAAAAACAACCGTTACTACACTCCCAAACACTCTCTTATCAAACTATTTGTTCCGGTTATTTTTGACATCAACATATTAAAATGATCTAAAAAAATAAAATAAAATTTAAATTTTTTAAAACGTTTTTTAAATGCAAAATAAACAGTATCTTCCTCTTGACATGGCTAAGGTGGATAGACAAAGGATAGAGTATGGAAATGAAATGTATTTGTGGGCTCGTTATATATCCTGCCTAGCCTGCATTGCTGGAGTAATTAACCGAACCAAACCGAGTTGGGTAGGATTTTGTAAATGAGCAACTTATTCAATAAAAATTAAAGTTAAGACATCAATCTATGAAAATTTAATAAGTTTAAAGCACATTTGTTTTTATGTTTTAAAAAAACATTAGAAAAAAATTAAATTTTTTTTATTTTCTTTACTTCAAATTAATTTTATTTAATGTCTTCAGATTATTTTAATATGCCCATCTCAAAAATAAATTTTAAAAAATAAATAAATATTATTTCAATATATTTCCAAACGAAAAATACTTTAAAAAGAAACGATTATCACAATATTAAACTAACTCTTAGACACTTCCAATATCGTTATCGTTTTGTTTAGTCAATAGATATATTGATTTAATCAGGGGGGAAAGAATAAGCCTATAGATACAAACACCATGCTCAAACTAGAAATCTTAAAGGTCTAAACTTTAGGTATAAGAATAAAAGGTTTTTTTTTTTATTTAGCACAATAAAGAAAAAAGGAAAAATCACATAGTCTAGAAAATATTTAGAAAAATAATACAGTTTGGCAAGTAAAAAACTGATTTGACAGTTTTTTCATCCTTTCAACTCCCTACCATAAAAAATCAACTCAACAATTCACAATTCAGATGACGAAACATAATTTACAATTCAACACTCTATACAATTAAAAAATCAACATATTTCTCAATTCACAATTCAATAAAATTAATAATTCACAATTTATAATTAAACTCAAATGAAAAATCACTCAACATTTTATTAAATTTAAACTAAATTCATAATTCTTATAGCATTAAAGCATATAACATAACTAGTTTTAAAAATAATCTCAACTCGTGTGCAAGTCTAGAGCGATTGTGAACGGATCTGCAACACCCTAACTCGCCCAACTAGAGGATGGATTTATAGCACTCATGGAGTGGTTGGCACCAAAAGCACCCCAGCTCATAAACCTAAATCGCTTTTGAATGGAATTGCCTCCCTGACTACATGTCTTTGTTCATGAAAAACGATCTCATTGTTCACTAAAGCCATTTCGAGGCACTTAACCTCCCCACTTTACCATAATGGCTTTCATAATTGTCAACATCAGTCCAAGAATGAGATACGAGTCAATTTTCATAACAGTGGTTTTGCAAAACCAATGGATTTCAACATGTGTGTGACGCTTTTAATTTTGAAATCTCAAATGAATCATACCTTTGGTTAAACCCGTGCAAATACCATATACCTATTAGTTCCTGAATGCATTGCAACTACGCCTAAGTTTTAGTTGAACATTGCACCTTACACTGCAATGAATTCTTGATATGTCACTACTTAACTACAATAATAGATTCTTGAAGCTACTTCTCATTATGGATATCATAACAATACTCTCCCTATCAAGAGATTTTGTCATCGAGAATCTATATAAAAATAAGAAAATTGATCAGTGAGTTCTTCTAAATTTTTCCAAGTGGCATCTTCTTTAACAAGTTAAACTATTGAATTAATCCCATGATCAAAACTCTATTGCCTTTCTCTTGATCTTTTATCTTTTTAAGTAAGGACATGAATAGGGAATGCACCTAGTGGACTGGTTTGAGCCAAATCATTGTTCATTGGCATTGTTCGAGATCAAGAAACTTTTATTATTCTAGACATTCTAAGCATTTTATCCCCTATTCCAAGTCTACCAAGGTGAAACCACCAAGTTTTACACCCTAAAAGCAATAACATTACAACCAATTCCCATAACTATATTATGCTTTAACGCAATCCAATAATCGCCTATGTTTCTGAATAGATTTTAGAGATGGTCTTTGATTTAACCTCTTTCTTCTTTGGTTCATCATTCTTCTATTATTGTTGCAAATAAAGTTTCTCTTTTAATAAACCCATAAGAACTTTACTATGAACAAACCTGTAATTTTTTTAAACCAAATTCTCGAATGTCAATAATCTCTTCATTAATTTGTCCTCTTGGGTTTGGAATCAATCTACCGCCGGTGGTGTTATGCCTTTTATAGGAGCTTATTCCTTCCATTCTTGTGTTGATCCTTGGATGCGGTAGGACTCCATCAGTTGCTGAGTCATTTTCCCTACCTATTAAAAGACAATTTCTTCCTTTTTTTTAATACATATTTACTTCATTTTTTTATTGGTGGAGTATTCAATATCCATTCGGAGTTAGCTTCAAGTTCCCTCCCTATCACCTGATTCGCTAGAAAAGACTGGAATTAAGTTGTTAGTGCTTCAATCTATAAACTGATCTGACCAATTCTGTTATTTTTCTTATTCCATTATTTTTTCACTTTTGTTGTTGATTAACCATTGATTCTCAATATTCTTGATGAATAACTTATAGTTGTTTATCAAGTTTTCTATAATGTTCTTCCACAACCTTTATCTTATTGTTCTCAACCATTTTAAACCAAAAGGAATCAATTAAGGTCTTCGATTGACTGTAATACCAATTGTTGTGAACCTTGCTTAACAACAAGGATTTGAAAAGAAAAGATAAGTTTAGAGAAGATAGAATAAAAGAACTTAGAGAGATTCAAAAGAATAACAAGAAGAAAGAGTTTTGTAAAACTTTACAGAAATGTCAACTCATGTTTCTTGACTTTTATAAAACTATACACATATTTAACTAACTTCTCATTTCTAACTAACTTTAACTGCAAGCTACCTACAAATCACATGTGAATTATTAACTTAACAATCACATGTTGAATGATTTCTTGCAACGACCTCTACTAGAAGTCACTGGAGTTATTGTTGCTAAGTTGTTATTAAAGCTACTTCTCATCATAGATATTGTAACAAGAGACAACTCCTTCAAGCTTAGTAACATAAGTGGAGATACACCTCAAGTAGAACATGTTTGGATAATCGTTATCTTCTTGTTAAAAAATTAACCTTTTTACAATAGAATCTTCGAAAATCATTATTTTAGATGTTCTAGTTTATGATCGTTGAGATAATCACGCATGTATATTGAGGGAGCACTACCTTATATATATATAATGATGACAACAATATGTATTAATTAACTATGTTAAGCAAATAATCAACCTACTTTCATACTTCTCTTAGTTCATTATCAATTATCTACATACATATAAATTTGTATACATTAATTTACGGAAATTACAACTCGGCAATAAAATTGACAAAATATAAAATGGACCTGTTAAACAAGCCACTATTTATATCATCACAACACAACTAAGTTGGTAATTCGACATAAGTTTCAACAATTTACAAACAAAAATAATTTTACAAAATCTAAAACAAAACATAACATTTATAAAATCATGTATCCATACAACAAGTTTGTTAGAGAAACAAATACAACAAGTAAACTCCCAAACAAAATACAAATATTACAAAAATATGCAATAAAAAAATTAACATTTCAAATTTGTGTTCAAATTTAAAAAATGATAGATTTACTTATATACAATGGAAAAAACACAAGAAAATTGTTGTTGTGACTGGAAAAGTCGAGGAATGATGAGTTGTGTTGAAAAGAGGGTGATGTGGTGGGGGAAGGGGGTTGTTAGTTGTAGATTTAGGGGGGGTATGTTTAGTTGCAGAGGGGAAGAAGGAGAAATAAGGGAGGAGAGGATCGACCAGGTCATATTTTAACTATTATCGATGGAATTGCTGATGGATATATTCTGTCTATACATCCATCGGCAATTTTATCGGTGACTTTGACACGTCACTGTACGGACATCTTGATTTGAATCCCTTTGTAATTTCATCGGTAAAATCGCTCACAAAAACTTCCACATCATCGCACTGCTTAATTTTTTAAAATTTTTTATATTTTGTTTGTGATTCCCTCGGTATATATCGACTAATATAGCGAAAGAATTAATTTGATCGGTAAATATCACCGCAAAATACCGACAGAAAAATTATGTCGGTAATGCCGTTGATATTGTTGGATTTCTGGTAGTGAGCTATAATCATCATCATCATCATCATTTTTTCACTAAATATACATATCATCTTGTTAAAACAAAAGAGGATGAAGTATTTCAATTTTATTTTTTGAAATTATCATAAAATTCAAGGAACAAGCTCCTATTTAAATTATATTTTATATGATATATAAAAATTAAAATTTCACTTTAAAGTATATTTGATATGATATGGTAGATTTTATGGGTTCTTTTCTCCTATCCATTAATTGATTTATAAATAAATAAAAACTCTGCTAAATTAGCCCATTTTCCTTACCTTTACACACATTGTTTTCTTCTTCCTTATCTTTCTTTTGTTTTTTCTTTTTAGTCTCTTTTATGTGGGCTAATGATTTGCAAGTTAAGGGACTTCAACAATAATAATAATAATAAATGGTGTGATACATGCCGATCAATTAGTAAAAATAAACCGAAACAAACTTTATGCCATTTAAGCAGAACACATCTCCTTTATCCTAGTATATGCACCAGTATATGCACCACTTCATTACTTTTTTTAAAATGGCATAAAGTTTGTTTCGGTTTATTTTTACTAATTGATGCACCACTTCATTACTTTTTTTTTTTATTTTTTTATCATTTAACAATTAGTTTATTAAAAATAAATTTTATAATTTATTGCCCTTTTTTTTCTATATGGTTATTTTAGTTTCATTATTCGTGTTGCGAGTTTGATGAGTTAGCCCGATTAACTCGTTAATTTTTTAATTTAAGCGTCCAATATTAAGTTGATTAGGAATTAGGCTTTATCATTGTTTTGATTTGTTTTCTATAAGGTTACCTTGATCTTATGATCTAGATCACGGGTTTTACGGGTTAACTCAGATTGAATCAGGTCGTTTTATTGTGTCGTTTTTTTAGATTGGTTCCCCCTTACTTTCACCATTCAACAATGGCTTGATTAATAATTGAGCTTTGTAACGTGTTTCGATTTACATTTTATTAGGTTATTATAGTCTCATAATCTGAATCATGAGTTTTGCGAGTTAAACTGGATTGATTTGAGTCAATTTTTTGTTTGATTTTTATGAGATTACCATAATCTCATAACCCTGATTATGAGTTTGGCGGGTTAACTCGCATTGACTTAGGTCATTTTTTTGTTCATTTTTTAATTTATTTTTTTAATTTCATTGTTTTGATTGAGAATTGGACTTCATGATTTTTCTTGATTTACTTTCTACAGGGTTATTCCAGTCTCATGGTCCGGGTTATGAGTTTGATAGGTTAAACCGAATTGTTTTATTTCTTTTTTTAATTGATTTTTTTAAACATTGATTTGATTAAGAATTAAGCATCATAATTTATTTTAATTTACTTTTTATGAGATTATCATGGTCTCATGATCTGGTTGTAGATTTGACAGATTAACTCAGGTTAACCTGAGTCAATATCTATTACCATCTCAATATTTTTTTTTTAAATATCATCTTAAATTTTATCAGTAAAAATATATTGTTTGGATTGTCTTTAAATTCACCAAATCAATTAAGTCATATTAAATTAACTTGCATACAATTTAATTTTGTTTCCTTCTTCAAAAAACTAGTTTTTGACCTGTGCTTTGCCACGAGTCAGATATTTTTTTGGCAAAAAAAGATATCATCTTTTCAAATGTGTTTTTTTATATAATTATAATTATATATAAAAAAAGCATATGCATGCTTTTAATTAAATACATTGAGAGCCATATTAAATACAAAAAAAAAAAATTAACGTGTTTATTGAACTTGTTTCGCTGCAGGTAAACTAATTTTTTTTTAATATAAAAGAATTAACATTTAAGTATTATTAATATGTTTTTAAACATCAACTGAAAAATATAACCATGAATTAAAAAATCAATGTTTTTATATAATAAAATATAATAAAAATCATGCAGAAAAATAAAATAATATTGTAATTACTATAATAAAACAACTAATTGCTGCAATGAAACAACTTTTCCTTAAGTCTTTGTATAATAATAGAGTATATTGAGATATTGAGTATCACTCAGCTGAAATATTGAGTATATTTCATTTAATCAAGGCTAAGGGAACAAAAACATAGACAAATTGTAGCTACAAAAAACAGATGAGAGGTAAGAGGATAAAGGTACTGCTTAAAATAAGACTACAAAAAATCGCAGAGTAGACTCAGGTAGGTTATGAAGAATAAGAAAAAAGTATAATTTTGGGAGAAAAATGCGAAACACAAATTATACAATGTGCCGCACTGCCTACATTGGAATGATGGTTAAAACAACATCAGAAAAACCACCATCTTCGCTGCCTCCTCTGCAAAAAATAAATAGGTAATAAGTTGCAAACATTACAGGGGCACCATGATAAGCATGAACAGTGACTGGTAAAAGTTTCACGTGCAACTACGGTACCTAGTGCTTTTAGGAAGTGAAAATGTGCTTATGGGTAATATAAGGTTCCTGAAAGCCAAGTTTCCCCCTGGATCTCTAGCATGCGATTATACATAAACAAAATGTAAAAGTTTTCGTTGAAAAATACAGCTAAAGACCCTACTCTATTAACCACTTTGAGTGTCGATTGTATTAAGAAATAGCTTTAAAATCCATCTTTCTGCCATAAATGCATGTGCATACAAGGCATCTTCCAGATTATTTAAAGCAAGTTACTATTGGGAATCATCCTAAATACAAATAATAACTAAGAAGACAATCATAAAACCTCATTTTGTGTAAAACAAAGGTCCATTTCTCTATGCCAGCAGAAAAGAAATTACAGAGAGAGGACTTCGCTTCAGAATTTATTGAAAGATCTTACAAATAAAGTCAAAGCGAAAGGGAAAGAAGGGTGGAAACCTTTTTATCCTGCTTCTGTGATTGTATTAGGATAGGACGGGGAAGGGCACCATTGCTGATGTTTTGAATGTATGGCCGCACCTTCTCCTCCAACATTTCATTCAACTGCAAATCAAATTGTATAGGATGTTGATGACTAATGGCATTTATTAGATAACAAAGTAAACAAAGGTGGCATCAAACAAGCTGTGATGGATTGGTTAAGCTATTCTCTGGGAGTATATAATTGCACAGGCAGACATGCATATAAATTTCTTTAAGGAATTGCAGAAAAGCATCCAGAGAGTTTGCCACGCATCCAAGCGAAAAGTTCACATTTTCTCCTTTCCTTCAAGTTATGCTTCAGAGTATTTTTCATTGGTCAAATACGAATGCAAAGGGGCTGGGTTTTTTGCCCTGGGCCAGGGGTGAGGTGAAGGTCATAATAGAACATTGCCCTACCGGCAAGAAAGAGATGAATTAGTTGACATTTAAATTTGCATTCTTTCTGGTGTACATTCTGAGATTTCTAGAGTATTTTACCGGTCATGGGACTGCAAGTCCCTTGTTTGATTTTTCAACTTCTGCACTCGTTTTGGAGGTTCCTTCTCCTATGACTAATTTTTTTTAAATCTTGTTTTCTCTCCTCTCTTTCAAAATAAATAAATAAATGTTCCCTTTTCTCTTGAAAAAACATTTGTAGTCTTGAACATTAGACTTGGGAAATAAATCTAAATAAAGCAGCCAAAAACAATCCCTTTGTGCCAAGCTTCTTTTATAACAGGGAAAAGAAAATTCTCCAAACAAGAGAGTTCACACAATTCGTGAAAAAACAAGTTCCTTTTTAAAACAAGAATGATGACATGGCAGCTTCAGTCGAGAGAGAGGACCCCCGGCTATAATTAGATGGCTTTATCCATATATTTTTTTTATCATAAATTTCTCACGAATTAATGGCCCAAGAGAACGTTTGGGATTTCATTTATCTTGCCGGGTTATTTTAGCAAACAACTTTTCTCACCTAAAACCACAGTATTTCAAAATGGTTTAGCTTCTTAATACTTGTTAACCTTCACACATATTATGCATCATTATTGTATGGTCGTCCACAGTATTTCACACATATTATGCGTGTGCGTGCGCTGTACATACAAATTTTGCAAGTAATATACACAGGTTTGGAGAAATATGAGACAAGTTAAACAGTAGGAGTAGAGGCAGCTTTACCAACCTTTTCTTGACGCCATTTAGTTTCCCATTGTGAATCCAAAATTTTATCAGCAATTTCTCTCTGTGCATTAAGAAGAACAGTCATCTCATAGAACTTTTCTGGTTTTTTAAGATCCTCCTCGCTCCATGATGATGCATTTAGTGGAAGGTCCAGCTCCTGCCAATGCATCATGATTAGCTCAATCACCATTCAAAATGAAACAAGACACTCCATATGCATCGCATCTCCAAAGCATGCAAAGGAATTGCCTGCCAAAATACCCTTTTCTTTTCCCTTTCAGTGCAAATTCATATTCAAAGAGTACACATGGATTAACTTCTGTGTAAATTGACATATTCAAAAGAGGTGTTCACATGCCAAATGAAGTAATGCTTGAAGTCGAGAAGGGGACATGATTCAAGGCATTTAGAAATTGAGTGTATAAATTGAGTTTGTCTCCAGAAATAGAGCAAGCTGAACAAAATTGAGTGTATTAGTCTATGGTGAGATCATATGATACCTATCAAGTCGAAGGGGATATTTTGTGGGAAATTTGTAATGGCAGTTACGCTAAGCTAAAATGAGAATGTTGATATAGATGATAGAACAGACACATTCTACAAAAAGAATAGGTATGGAAAGGTCATTTAAGATGATTCAGCCATGTTCCACACAAATCTTTAGCTGTGCCAGGAAAAAAGGTAGTATTATGTGTGTTTGGTATTGTGGTGAAGGCTTTTCAAAAGTGTTTTTCAATTTAAAATGCATCAAAATGATGTTTTTTCATAATGTTTTTTATTTTTGACATAACACATCAAAACCATCGAAAATCACCTACAAAAACATCAATTTAATGTTTTTTCAAGCTAAAAGCAATTTGAAAAGCAGAAGCTACTGCAGTGCCAAACGAGCACTAAGCAAAAAGTGAAAGAGGTGAAAGATTGACCAGAAATGACTTGGGTTGAAGCTAGCTACACTCAAGTAGAGGGGATAAAAGGGGTAGGATAGAGAGAAACAAATGACAAATTGAAGTTTTAAGAAGGAATCTGATTTCTAAAAGACTGGTTGAAAAATAGGTCCTAACCTCCAAGACCAGGTGGAATGTAGGATAGCGAATCATGTAACCAATCCCAAATAGTTTGGAATTAAGTTTAGTTGAGTTGATTTGATTAACAAGATTTGAAACTATAATCTGAATCGTGCCCATTCCACCAATTTGTACTTTGATCAAAGACTCAATTGTACTTTGTCAGTGCCACCATGAATATGCTTGATCAAGACCCAATCTGTACCACCAAGTTCTTCAAGTACCTCAAAACAAGGACTAAAGGAAACTGTGCTTGTTCCTTGGGGCTCCATTTTCAACTATGGAGCAGTCACTTTTTTTTATGGATGATGATTGAGTTACCCTCAGTCAGTGAAAAAAGAAACCTATTGAAGGGTTGTATATGTAATTGTCAATGCTTTAGATACTAATTGAATCTTTTTTCTCTCCCTATTGAAATAATATGTTAGAATGTGAACATGCATCGAAGTTTGCAACCATAGGGTACAACGAATACTCACACCCCAATTTTGTGGCCGAGGTGGTGGATCAAGTTTCATGACCTCTGCCTCCAGTGTCTTCTTGGCTTTGTAGTATGGGACATTTTTCACAACAACAGGATCATCCCTGGCACGAACAGGATCTATGGAGATCAGGGCCTGCGAATGATCAATGAACTCAAATGACAGTTTTAGCAAAACAATGAACTATATGCAATTCCACCAGGTACATATTTAAACTCGAAAGAGTTTAAATAAAATGAAAAAACAAAAGCTTGACACATTGTAGGTTTTGTAATTTGTGTGTATGCACACTGCCAACATTTTAGATGACAGATACTAATTCTTCCCCTGGATGAACCCCCGGTATACTCTCTAATGCAGAGATTCAACTTCCAGGCTTTGACCTCAAACCTAATCAATCATTATGTAGATACCAGATAGATAAAATGATCAGGGCAGGTTGGCTATTTAATCCATTCAAAAATTATTTAAGCTACTAGCAACGGAAGTAGTCAGTAGATTACTACAAGTTTTACTTCTCAATATGCTTGCTAGCTTTGTTGCTTTAGTCTTGAACATTAAAGAGTTGTGGAGTTAATGACTGAATACCAGAGCAAGGTGTAAACAGAACAGCTTGGCAGGCAATTCTATGAATTTGCACCATTAAGGACACCCTATACTATATGCCAATGAACCTCGCTCAGCTTTAAGCTTATAAGTTTGTGCCCCGCCATTTTGATAAAACATTTGTGAATATGGAGAACCACAAAATTGGGAAGTAGCAAAACCAGTTGAAATTTGCTTCTAGATGGATTGACTAAAATAAGGTGGCCACAGCACAGAATAAATACAACAATAGCAATCTTTTCAGTTTACAAGGAAACCCAGAAAGGTGAGTATAGCAAGCACACAGAGAGGATTGGAAGCAAAGAATTTGACTATATGCTCTTGTTTTCCTCTTAAATGCACCAAATAATCTCATAAAGAAGATCACACATTTAATGTGCCAATGAAGTTCACGATTAGATTCTTTTAAAGTAAGAAGATAGTCTTACTTCCTGCAAGTGCTCCCAACCAGGATTTCGCTTGGCTACCATATCTCGTAGTTGATCATACCTCATTGATTCCTAAACTCAACACAGAAAACCAAACCATTAAAAGAATGAACTGTGACAATCAAGCTTTGAAAAACTCCTACAAATGTAACAGGCCTGCCAGTTTGACTTCCAGTCCTAAAAGAACTTCAATATCTTGGAATGGAATAGGATAATTTTTTTTCTTAGATTCGGATTCTTTTTAAAAAAATAAAAAAGTGAAGTGTAGAAATGACTTGCTAAAAGACTGCATATAGGGATGCACATTAGTCACTTCTTTGTTTAGCAAGTGTTGTTCAATGAATATATGATATGCATGCCATCAACTCTACATTTAGCATGCGCTAAAGTTCCAGAGTTCATGTCATATAAGCTTAGACTTTTCAAATGGATTATGAAACATTCAATATATTTAGCATATGCATGTCAGCACTTCTTTCCTTAGCATGGGTTAAAGTTGCAGAAGCTTAATCAAAGAAGCGTGAACTTTTCAAGGAACAGCATCCCATAAGAAAATGAGGAAATGAAATAGAAAACAACACCAACCAACAGATGAGACAGAGGAAGCAAAATGGACTAGGAACCTTGTATTGCCACCAAATTTTCTGTTTGACATCACCATCATAGTTGAAGCCACCCATAATCTCAGGAAAGGAAAACAACCAAAATGCAGCAATGCTGGGGTCTCTCATGCTATCAACTATATGCTGAAACAGCGAAGGGTCAAAATTATATTATTTTCTAACATGATAAACTGAAATCAAATATACATGCCTCCACTTCAAAAATCATGCTATCCCCTAATTTATCAGATAAAAAATCATAATGATCACTCTCCAATGGATATCTAAACACCAAACATGAGTAGACTCCCACATAAAAAGCAGATCAGAAAAGAAAAGGAATATAAGCAAACCATGAAGATGCAAAGGTATCTCATTAATTAGGATTCTAGGGCTAACCATGACCATTCTGCCAACCCATAATTGATCCTATACGCATCTGAAGAAGACAATAAATGTTCTCAATTGCTTGTAAATCATAATGGGTATCATAGTCCAATTCATGCAAGACTATGTATGAAGTCAAAGGATGACTAGTTTGATCATGATAATATTAAAGTATTTCATTGAGATGATGATGAGAAATTAACATGACTTATATTTTTCTAGGAATTTAACACAATAAATAAATGGGGCAATTAAATGGCTTATATTCATAATTATGATGACTGGTTTCCAGCGGGCTAATTAAAGTAATAATGCTACAAGACTCTCTAAATCTTAGGCTAGAGGCAAAGAAACTTCAAAAACTTCAAGGTGGCATTATACTAGCCTCATAGGGATACTCCATCTTTCTCAGGACATTGTAGGCTTGCCATGGGGGCTCCATTATCTGCAGAAAGACAAACCATACAAGGATGGATAATTTCATTAATTGAACAATAAAGTAAATCACACAGGGTAACCCAATAAAAACCAGTGACTAGATTTTTCAAACACATAAACAATAGAAACTTGACAAGAATATAGACCACATCTGAATAATCTGAATGCACACTCATAATTTACTATCTGTTGCGGCTATTATTTTGTTTTATCAGCAATGGTGCAACCAAATAATTGGCCAAATACACTTACCCTGAGTCATCAACTCTCAATGTTCAGTTATCTTAATGACATTTTGTTTACTATAATTCTGTTGTTGAATATTACTTGGTGGCCAACCATTCAGATTCATCTGGGATTATCAATCTTCTCTTTTTTTTTTCAAGAATTTCCATTCGATCTAAATGGATCACAAAATCACTACACCAGAAAACAGCTATTTCACTACAGCGTAATGCCATTCAGCTCCACGATGGAACACAGCTTTGATATGTCAAGCTTTTAGTTCAGGACTAACTCTAGAACAATCAAAGACTTATATTTTTAAGGTAGTTGCACTGCCATGCATAGCAACATAAGATATCGGTTACAAGGATTGTTTCCTTTCAATGTCAACTATGTTGTTGGTAAAAACTCAGCAGATCTCATTGAAAGTCTGGAGCTACTTGATTGTATTCAAATTAAAGTAATAAACAAAAACCCAGCATCAGCAAATTCACCAAAAAAAAAAACTTACATCATCAGCAGAGATCCTGACTTGTAATTTGTTTTTGCATTCAGGGCAGCTCATTACACCCTGCAACATCAATAAATATTGCACCCAAAGATCATAACATACATCTGTCAAGTACAGAAAAATGGTCCAGCTTGTGCTCAAAGGTAGGAACAATATGTGCCATGGACACCACTACATTAATTAGTGTTACAAAGATAGGTCACAAGAATGGTAAAATGCGTATTTTATCGAACTATATCAAAAGGGGCTACATTGTAAGGTGAAGATGTGCATTTCAAACCAAAATTGATTACAACCAGAGAGAATCTGGTTCAAACTACCAATATCAATAATAATATACAGGGATGGTGAGAACATTTTAGAAACTTGGATAGACATGCTTGGCAATATAAGTCTTACTGTTCCATCACAAGTTGGACAGTCCTTAGATGGCAAAGGCATGTTAAGATCCATGGAGGAGGGAAGGTGCACCAGCTCAGCCCGGTTGTCAGCAATGGCATCTGCAATGCATTCAGCTGTAGCCTTCTCACCACTGCAAAAGTATCCATAGAAGATGGGGGGGAAAAATAAAAAAATAAAAACACAAAGGGGACATGATCAATTCAAGAGCACTATACTTTCAGTTACAGAACTCATTGGAAAAGAGTAAATTACGCTTTAATGGTAATGATGCCAATCAAAAATAACTTTTGCTACAAGCATATTTGCTTTGTTACCATAAAATAATCTCCGTAAGATTGGTGAAGAGGCAACTGTGAAGAACAGAATTATAGAAAATAAGAAGCCCACTGTGTTTCTCAAAGTAGGATTCTAGGAACTAGGAAAGGAACTCTGAGAATATCCTACATTGCATGTATGAAGTGAGTGCTCTCAAGCCCCAAAACTGCAACTTGTTGGTTGCAAACTCGAGATATTTTACCGTAAATTAGATAATGGTATTTGAAAACTATGAAATATGCAGCTTAAATCAGGTAAAAGTAACCAGCTGGCCCTAGTCTATCCAACAAAGCTCAACATATTTGGTCTAGGTAACTGCTCTCCATTCTCAAACCAACAATCTATTGACTGTAAACCTGATACATTTACCATTTATACAAAAAAATAGTCCTTGAGAACTAAAATAATTTAATTCCAAGTTCCAACCAGGTTAAAAACTCCAGCTGACCACATATTTTAAAACTAGGCCCAACAAGTATTTACAGTTTGTCATGAAACAAGATAAAAACAATCTAGCAAGTAGCAAGTCATGTGTTCTGCTATAGCGATAGAAAATTCATAAATAGAGTAATGCCAATTTATTAGAGTGGGGCTGTAGTGCCGCCACATACATGCATTATAGCAGTTTTCACATTACAGGTTTTATGTAGCCTCCTGTAAAAGGTTTCGATGCATGTTTAATCAATATTGCTCAGTCAGTGAGAGTCTGGTTTTCTCTAGTACCACAAGATTTTATTTTGGTGAGCTTTACCCCATTAACTACCTTCTCAAGGTGTAATTTTTTACTTGATAATGAACCTTCCCTGCTCCTTTGCACATATTACATTGTAATGCCTGCCATCCATTGCAAGTCTGACAATTCCTGCAAGCACAAGCCAATCAAATAAACAACACACCAATTTAATAAGACATGTTCTTCTACCACTTTTCGAGGAGACTGGATTGATTATAAATAGCAAGCCATATTAGATACAACTTCATCCTTCTTTTGATTCAAAAAATTTCATAATTTTTTAATTCTTTATATATATAAAGGAGTAATTTTCAGTCCTTTGAAACAGTATGCTGCACTGCTTCCAGTGAAAAAAAGGGGGGCACTCCCACTCTCAGCACAAGTTACAACAGGACCATAATAATAAAGAAATAAGACACCTAAGGAATCTTAAGAACAAAGTTCAGTGATTCGTGAGAAGAATATTTTCACCACCTAGTCAAAAATAAATATGTGCAGTAAATTGATAAAAAATGGCAAGTTCAAATATTTCAGCTCGGGTGTCCCTAAAACTCCCACATGAACAATTTGATATATATGTTATTATGAACAATATGGAAAGAAAACTAGATATGATGCAATATCACACTTTTTAGTCAAAGTTTACACAGTTCCGCTAATTAATATAAGTTGCATCTTGAGTTTTCCATAAAGAAGGCTCATCATCAAACTTCTTGAGGCCTTCTATAACAATAGTTCGATTATCATGTGAAGGACATCACAACCAAGACAAGGCTATTAGAATACAAGAATGATATAACGATTCAGAATGTTAATAAATGGGAAAAATCTATCCACAGTCGTGCATCATATTTAATTCATTCTGGCAAGTTGAAAGGGCAAATTTGCATCCACAGGCATCTAGTGTATCGTTTAGATGACAAACAAGGGAACCCACTCTGCAATATAGACATATTAAAAATATAAGTTCTAAGGCTGCTTTGGAAAAAGTTGTTCCCAAAGCATCAGATGTTTTAAATTAGATTGAATATAAAAATTTAACTTATTGCGTCACAAAATCATAATTTAGCAGCGAGAAGGATATTCAACTACATAGATGGAGAAAGCAGTGTCCAAAGTTCTATAAATTACAACGGATAGCATAATACTATCATGAAAAGTGCTATCAAACTGGAATTGAACAAATTATTGACATAAGCAAGGGTCAGTACCTTTGACATATCACTTTCTTTCCCATCTCCAAGGCAATATCATAGGTCCCCAAAGTAGCAATAGCCTGCAAAGAAGATAAGAAAACTAATGTTCACCCAAAATGACGAGTAAAGTAGCAAAAAAGGGAAGGAGATTGTAAGAAAGTGCGCCTACTCGGCAAACACAAATAATTGCATAAAAAGCAATGATCTCTAGGATGTTGTTCCCAACCATTTATGACTTAAAAAAATGCTTGCATTTTATCCACACATGAAGTGAACGAAATAGATGATGTAGGTTTTGTCCTGCCATCAAAACCTCTTTAACGAAAAGCAAATTGCACAAAGGTACATTGTTCCAGCAAAACGTTGCAGTTTCAGGAAGGAGTCATTATTAGCACTTTAACCAAATGATCCAAAATGCCAATAAATCATCATCAAAGCTTAAACCACCAATATGAAATCCTAAAGTACAAATTCAACTTGAGACAAATAGACCAAAAACCAGGTATCCCATTTAAGCCAAGGAGAAATGCAACACAATAAAACTAAAACAACCCCGCAAGATTTAAACTTGGACATACTTTGTTCATGAAAGGGAAAAAAAAACCCAAAACCACCCACAAACTCAATCTACCACCAAACATACTGAACTTGCAAGCAATCATAGCATTCAACTTCCAAAACAAAAATTATACAAAAATGAAAAATAACCTGAGAAGCAATTGAGTCAAACAACAAAATTACCTCAAAACCAACAACCAAATCCTTAAATGTTCACCCTAACACAGTACCTACTTACAAATTATGAACTTCTCATTTACATTAACATCATTAACATGGGAAACAAGAATGCCCATTTAAGTAAACGAGTAGTTAAATGAAAAACAACCAATAAAGTCTCTAACTTTGCAAAAACCAACACAGTGTACATGACATAAATGGCACAAAATAATAAAAGACTAATAAAGCTTGAGAATTTATACAAAGATAGAAGCATAGGAAAGCTTGGAGATTAGTTCAGGGACACCAAACCCACGAGGAGCAGAGCCCACAATGTCAAAGGCGAGAGTGAAAGGAGACAAGACAAGTTTTATTGGGAACTCAAAAATGTCAATCAATTGTTGTCCATATCGAGCAGTGAAGAGCTTGTATTGTAAGTCAGCGAATTGCTTCGCACTCTTTATCAGACGGTCTGTTCCTCTTGACATGGCTAAGGTGGATAGACAGAGGATAGAATATGGAAATGGAAATGTATTTGTGGGCTCGTTATATATCCTGCCTAGCCTGCATTGCTGGAGTAATTAACCGAACCAAACCGAGTAGGGTAGGATTTTGTGAGCAACTTATTCAATAAAAATTAAAGTTGAGACATCAATCTATGAAAAATTTAATAATTTTAGAGTTTATTTGTTTTTGTATTTGAAAAAATTTAATTTTTTTTATTTTAAATTATTTTTTTAGTGTTTTCAGATCTTTTTGATGTGCTAATATCAAAAATAAATTTTAAAAAATAAAAAGATATCATTTCAATATAATTTTAAACAAAAAACACTTTGATAAAAAACAATTATCACAATATTAATCGTACTTTTAGACACTTCCTTATCATTATCTTTTTTTAGTCAATAGATAAATTGGTTTCATTTGGGGAAACAAAACTAAGCTCAAAGATACAAACCTGATGCTCAAACTAGAAATCATAAAGGTCTAAACTTTTAGTCTAAGAATAAAGAGTTTATTTATATAGAAAATAATTAAAAAAATAATACCGTTTAGCAAATCACATATCACATCTACAACTCACCAAAAAACTAATCTGATAGTTTTTTCAGTCTCTCAACTTTCTGCTATAAAAAATTAACTCAACAATTCACAATTGTAATGACAAAACATAATTTACAGTTCAACACCCTATACAATTAAAAAATCAACACATTTCTCAATTCACAATTCAATAAAATTAATAATTCAGAATTTATAATTAAACTCAAATGAAAAATCACTGAAAATTTTATTAAATTTAAACTAAATTCATAATTTTATAGCATTACAGCATATAATATAACTACTTTTAAAAATCATCTCAACTCGTATACAAGTCTAGAGCGTTTATGAACGGGTCTGCAACACCCTAACTCACCCAACTCGAGGACGGATTTGTAGCACTCGTGGAGTGGTCAACACCTAAATCACCCCAGCTTGTAGACTTAGATCACTTGTGAATGGACTTGCCTCCCCGACTACATGTCCCTGTTCATGAAAAGCGATCTCATCATTCACAAAGGCCGCTTCGAGGCACTTAACCTCCCAACTTTACCATTATGTCTTTCATAATTGCCAACATCACTCCAAGAAAGAGAAATGAGTCATTTTTCATAATAGTGGTTTTGCAAAACCAATGGGTTTCAACATGTGTAATCCTTTTAATTTTGAGATCCCAAATGAATCTTACATTTGGTTAAACCCTCGCGCAAATACCATATACCTACTAGTTCTTGAATACATTGCAATTGTGCCTAAGTTTTAGTTGAACATTACACTTTATATGACAATGAATTCTTGATATGCCACTACTTAACTACAATATTACATTCAAACTTGTTTCTGAGTTTTTTTCCAACATCCAAGTCATCACTCGATACACCTGAATTCTTATGACTCAAAACCAGTCATTACATATGGTTTAGACATACTCACTCACATCCTCAAATTTAGAAGAGATAAGTCTTATGAATGAGTTTAGTCGATCAATTAACTCACTGTCCTTATCTTCCTCAATTTTATCAATATGATGGTCATCTTCGTCATCACTTGATTCAAATTCTTCATAACAATATAAAGCAGATGTAATACCCAATCGTGCTTTCTTATCTACAATTTCTTGTATCAATGTTAGGTTTGTTATATAAACACCTACACTAAAAGGATTAATTTCTCGTTATACTTATGTGGTTCTTTAAGTGTAACTTGGCATCTAAATGAACTTCATACTAGAAGAGTTTCATTGACTAGATGTAATATTCAAGTGAAGCTCTAAATTTGCAATTGATTATAGTTGGTCAACCCAAATATTAAATTCACGCTTATGTTATTACAAATGGGTACACCGATATAACGAGTTAGATGCATCCTCCAATTAATTTTGACTTCAATTTTCAACATATTCCATTTAATTAAATCATATAACATTCTAGACAGTTCGACAAGAGAATTATCTAATGTAGCAGTTGGGAACTCATTACTTCCTTTATTGCAAGTGATACAATTATTGGTATTAACAATAGTGACACCATAAAAGCATAGTATTACAATACTATGAGACATTATGTTAAACAACATAACAAAACCCAAGCCTATTTGTTTGTTCAACAAAACCCTAAACAGTAACATAATTAACAAAAACCCAAATCCACCAATTTTCTCTATAAATAAGAACTTATCAACTCAATTGATGTATTTCATAACTAATTAACATAATTTATACCAAACTCGATAAAATTCTAAATTAACCTAAAAAACTATAAACCCTAAACATAACATAATCAACAAAAACTCAAATTTATTTTTCTCCATAAATAATGAAATTATCAATTTAATTAATGTATTTCATAACTAATTAACATAATTTATACATAATTCGATAAAATCAGTAATTTAACCAAAAAACCTCAAACTCTAATTCGCAATCGACAACAATCTAAATTCATCGATTTTCTTCATAAATAGCAAAATCAATAACTCAAATTAATTTATTTTATAGCTAGTTAATATAATTTAAACCTAATTTATAAGAACCCTAAATCATCCTAAGAAACCCTGATTTTAAACCTTAAAATAATCAAAATCAATAATTAGCACAAACCCTATGAAATTGATATGAGGGGAGTGTTTAACATACCTCTAAGTGTTGATTATGGATGATGGTTATGGAAGTGGTAGTTAAGAATATAAAAGAGACTCATGGGTGAAGAGTCTTTTATTGTCACGGTGGAAAGAGAAAGGGATGGTGTCGCAGTTGCTAGTTGGTGGTTTCACGATGAGGGGAGATGGGTGGTCATGATGGGGCAATAGTGGAGAGAGGTGTAGTGGAGGAGGAGAAAAGAAATAAGGAAAGAAATGGAGAGGAAATTAGAAATGGGGTTTTAACTCGTTTGGAGTTATATGTAACTCGCATGATTGTGTCATTTTCCTAAATATTTCATGGATCGTGTCATTTTTTTTTCTATTTTTTTACCATGCTAAATTAAAAAAAAAACCTTAAGAATAAAATTTACATTTACATAGCATAAGAACACCCAACGCAACACAGGGATGAAAATAAGAAAGAATCTCTTTCTAGTGAACATATAAAAACAATGTGTTGTCGCTTAGTGCATCATTGAGTTGTCTTGCACGCCTTAGGCATGACAATAATCTTTGAGCAAGACATTTCCATTGGAAAAACCTTATTGTTTTATCCTCAAGTAAGGAAAACATAACACCAATTCACTTTACTTTCCAATCAACCAACTGATAGCTCTAAATAATCAAATAAAAAAAAGAGCGAAGAGATGTTTTGAACCTTATTTAACAACAAAGATTTGAGAAGAAAAGAAAGTTTAGAGAAGAGAAAAGAAGAGAATTAAAAAAAAATCATATGTGTTAACTAATACATTTTACCTTTCCTAAAATTACACATTATAGTATTTATGTTATAAATTCTAATTGACTATGTTAATTAATTTCTCTTTCCTAACTAACTTTAACTGAAAACTACCTACAAATCACATGTGAATTATTAACAATCATATATTGAATTATTTTTTGTTATTGCCTCAACTAAATGTCACTAGATTTACCGCTACTAAGTTGTATTTGAAGCCACTTCTTATCAAGAGATTTTGTCCTCGAGAATCTATATAAAAATAAGAAAATTGATGAGTGAGTTCTTTTAAATTTTTCCAAGTGACATCTTCTTTAACAAGTTAAACTATTGAATTAATCTCATGATCAAAACTCTATTGCCCTTCTCTTGATCTTTTATCTTCTTAAGTAAGGACATGAATAAGGAATGCGCTTAGTGGACTGGTTTAAGCCAAATCATTGCTCATTGACATTGTTCGAGATCGAGAAACTTCCATTATTCTAGACATTCCAAGCATTTTACCCTTTGTTCTAAGTCTACCATAGGGAAACCACCAAGTCTTACAGCCTGAAAGTACTAACATTACAACCAATTCCCACTACTGTAGTTGTGCTTTAATGCAATCCAATAATCTCCTTTGTTTCTAAATAGATTTTAGAGATAGTTTTTGCTTTAACCTTTTCTTCTTTGGTTCATCATCCTCCTATTATTACTGCAGATAAAGTTCCTCAATTTCCTTTGGTAAACCCATAAGAACTTCACCATGAATAAACTTGTAATTTTTTTAAACCAACTTCCTGAATACTATTAATCTTTTCATTAATTTGTCCTCTTGGGTTTAGAATCAATCCGTCACTAGTGGTGTTATGCCTTTTATAGGAGCTTATTCCTTTCATTCTTGTGTTGATCCTTGGATGCAGTAGGACTCCATCAGTTACTGAGCCATTTCTCTCACTTATTAATAGACAATATCTTCTTCTTCTTTTTTACAGCTTCTTGACTACTTTGTGTGCTTACTTTTATTTTTATTGGTGGAGTATTCAATATCCATTCGGAGTTAGCTTCAACTTCCCTCCCTGTCACCTAATTAGTTAGAAAAGACTGGAATTAAATTGTTAATGCTTTAATATGCAGAATGATTTGACCAATCCATTTATTTTTCTCCATCCATTATTCTTTCCACTTTTATTGTTGATCAACAATTGATTCTTGATATTCTTGATGAATAACTTATAGTTGTTGATCAAGCTTTCTAAAATGTTTTTCTACAATCTTTATCTTATTGTTCTCCAACATTTTAAACCAAAAATAATTGATTAAGGCCTTGGATTGACTCTAATACCAATTGTTATGAACGTTGCTTAACAACAAGGATATTTGAAAAGAAAAAAAGTTTAGAGAAGATAGAATAAGAGAACTTAAAGAGATTTAGAAGAATAAAAGGGACAAAGAGTTCTGTAAAACTTTACAGAAATATCAACTCATACTTCTTGACTTTCCTAAAACTATATATATATATATATATATATATATATATATATATATATATATAT
>Ga0307518_10000289_pt1 | contig 38322 bp, 7 predicted proteins | sample 25_EM_MG_FD_203889 | JGI IMG/M metagenome (GOLD analysis project Ga0307518, IMG submission 203889) | Populus trichocarpa ectomycorrhiza microbial communities from riparian zone in the Pacific Northwest, United States - 25_EM | ecosystem: Host-associated > Plants > Roots > Unclassified | place... | reverse complement strand
GGCGACATCACCACCGCCCGCGCAACCGAAGCCATGGTCCTCGTCGTCCCCCATGTCCTGCGCCGCAACGGTTTCACCCCCTTCGCCGTCTCCATCGCCCGCTGATCGCCCCGTTCGTTCTGGAGGCGCGATAGGGGCCACGCCGGGTCGGTAGGGGTTGTCCGGCCGGACCGGCCGCCCGCACGCTCGGTGGGACGGGCGATCCGCCCGTCGCCGACGCAGGAGGTGGCCGGGTGGCAGGCAACGACGCAGGACTCTGGGTACGCAGGTTCCATCCCGCGGACGACGCGCCCTTCCGTGTCGTCTGTTTCCCGCACGCGGGAGGTTCCGTGAGCTATTTCTTCCCCGTCTCAAGGGCGTTGAGCCCCGCCGCCGACGTCCTCGCGATCCAGTACCCCGGCCGCCAGGACCGGCGCCACGAACCGGGGCTCGCCACCATCGCCGAACTGGCCGACGGTGTCACCGAGGCACTCCTGCCGTGGCTGGACCGGCCGACCGTCCTTTTCGGTCACAGCATGGGCGCGTCACTCGGCTTCGAGGTCGCCCGCAGGCTCGAAGCCGGAGATGTACGGCCTCACGCGTTGTTCGTCTCCGGCCGCGTCGCGCCCAGCCGCGCTCGCGACGAGACGGTTCACCGGCGCGACGACGCGGGACTCGTCGCCGCGGTGAAGGAACTCGGCGGCACCGACGCCCAGATCTTCGAGGACGAAGTGATCCTGGAAATGGTGCTGCCCTCGATCCGTACGGACTACACCGCCGCGGAGACCTACCGATACACGCCGGGGCCCCTCTTGCAGGCCCCGATTCACGCCCACGTCGGCGAAAACGACCCGAAGGCGACCGTCGACGAGGTCCGTGACTGGGCCACGCACACGTCCGGGCCGTTCACCCTGACCACGTATCCCGGCGGGCATTTCTACCTCAACACGCACGCCCCGGCCGTGATCCGGGCCCTCTCGGACGCCTTGCGGCCTTCCGACCTCCACATCACCCAGTGAAAGGAGCCCTTCCGTGGTGCACATCAGAATCGATCCCACCGGATCTCGCGCGCGGTCGGCGCATCTGGAGTCCTACCAGAAGGTCGAAGACCTCACCCAGGACTTGAAGATCCGCGTCGACGGAGGCTACGAGCACTTTTCCCACGCCGGGGAGTTCCAAAAGGACGGTCACGAGGTCGTCGCCGTCTTCCGGTGGTCTGGCCGCACCAAGATCGCCGAGTGAGAGAAAGGGGAATCCCATGTCCGCGAGACTCTTCGCCCTCGATTCCTTGCAGACGTTCGACGAACTCGAACACAGCGCGCTGGGGGTGGCGGAGTCCCTCCGGGAGCGTGGCGTGACACCCGCGACCAGGGTGATGCTGAAGGCCGGGAACTCGGCCGCCTACGTGACGACCCTGCTGGCCCTGATGCATGTCGGTGCGAGCATCGTGCTCGTCGACCAGCAGGAGAACGCCGCCGAAACCCAGCGGGTCTGCAACCAGGCCGGGGTCAAGATCAGCCTGGTCGACGAGGACGCGCCGCTGGTCACCGACGGCCCGCACACCCTGCTCTACGAACTGCTCGTCGCCGGGGCGTCCCAGGCCACCCGCGATCCGGAGCTGCGGGTGGACCCGTGGTGCGAGCTGCCGGACGGGCTGATCATGTACTCCTCCGGATCGACCGGAGTGCCCAAGGGCGTGGTCAAGAACGGCGGACGGTTCCTGAAGAACCTCCAGCGCAACGCCGATCAGGTCGGCCACCACTCGGGTGACGTGCTGATGCCGATGCTGCCTTTTTCCCACCAGTACGGCCTGTCGATGGTGCTGATCGCGTGGCTGGTGCGCTGTTCGCTCGTGGTGGCGCCCTACCGGCGGATCGACCGTGCCCTGCGGATGGCCGGGCAGTGCGGGGTGACCGTCACCGACGGCACGCCGTCCACGTACCAGAGCATCCTCAACATCGTGAAGCGCAATCCCCGCTACGGCCTCGATCTGGCGGGAGTGCGGATGTTCTGCAGTGGCGCCGCTCCCCTGGGCTCGACGCTCAGCGAAGACTACGTCGCCTGGTTCGGTCTCCCGTTGCTGGACAGCTATGGCAGCACGGAACTGGGCAACCTCGCGTTCGCGACGCCGGAGAACCCGGTCGGCTGCGGCCGCGCGCTCCCCGGGCACGAACTGCGGATCCTCGACGACGAAGGCAACGCGCTGCCCGCCGGGCAGACCGGCGAGATCGTGATGCACTGCCCCGACATGATGGCGGGCTACCTCGCCGCGGACGGCTCCCTGGAGCCAGCGGAGCAGGGTTGGCGGCACACCGGCGATTTCGGCTACCTGGACGAGAACGACAACCTGTTCGTGGTGGGCCGCAAGTTCGCCGTGCACCGCAAGGGACACACGCTCTATCCGGAGATCATCGAGCACAAGGTCACCGAAGCGCTGTGCCCGGTCAAGATCATCGCCCTGCCGGACGAACGGCGCGGCTGTCAGCTGGCGTTCTTCGTCGAAGACCCGCTCGGCCACGACGGCAGGCACTGGCGTACGCGCATCGCCGAGGTACTGCCGGAGTTCGAGCGGCCGGACCGCATCCGGGTCGTCGACCGGTTTCCTTTGAACCGCAACGGAAAGCCCGACAAGAAGCGGATGACGGAGCTGGCGCTCGCCGAATCGGCCAGTTCACCGAAAGCCGGCTGAGCGACGTGACCGACGAACGCACCGCCCTGATCTTCCCGGGAATGGCCCCTTCGAAATTCGGGGACGTGAGCCGGTTCCTGATGATCAACCGGAAGGCACGGGAACGGCTCGCGACGGCCGAGGACGTCCTCGGCCGTCGCCTGCTCGGCCCGGCCCGCGAAGACAGCGATGTGTACGACGAGGCGGCGCAGGTCGTCTTCATGCTGACGTGTCTTTCCCTCGCGGAATGGGCCGAAGACGCCCTCGGGGTGAAACCCGAGATCTGCGCCGGTCCCAGCTTCGGCCAAAAGGCACTGACCTCGTACACGGGTGTGCTGTCGTTCGAGGAAACCGTCCGGCTCACGGCGGAGCTCTCGCGGTGCGAGATGTCCTACTTCGAAAGCGACTACTCCGATGTCGTGACCCACTGTTTCGTCCGGACTCCGGAAGAGGGTTTCGCCGAAGTCCTGGCCGAACTGGAGGACGAGTTCCACGACGTTTCGGGCGTCATCGACAAGGGCTTCTACCTGCTTTCGGTGCGGGAGAAGGATTTGGAGCGGGTGAAGGCGCGAGTACGGGCGATCGGCGGCTACTCGATGCACACCATGCGCCCGCCCGTGCACTCCACGTTCTTCGGCGGTTTGCGCCGCCGCGCCGAGGAGGAAGTGCTGTCCGGCTTCACTCTTCGCGACCCCGAACTGCCGGTGGTCGCGGACCAGGACGGTGCTCTCCTGGACTCGGCGGCGGGGGTGCGCCGGATGCTGCTCGACACCTTCGACCGGCCGATCGACTGGCCGTCGATGGTCGCGACCTTGCGGGAGCAGGGGGTGACGTCGTTGTGCTTCTCCGGTCCGGACAATCTCTTCCACCGGGTGGACTGCACGGTGGCGAACTTCGAGGTGCGGACGGTGACGCCGGCGATGGCTTTGAAGCCGCGGAGCCGCTCCTGAGGGTGGCTCCTCACGCGCATCCGCTGTGACTACTGCTGCGTACGTGGCGACCCCAGTCCGTGAAGGCCTCCTTGAGGGCCCCAGAGTCCCTCAAGGAGGCCTTCACGGACAAACCCACTACAACAGTCGCCCCAGCCACTCCCGGACGGCGTCGGCGGTCGTCCCGGCATGCCGCTCCAGCATCGTGAAGTGATCCCCCTCGACGTCCACCGTGTCGTGCGGCAAGGCCCAACCGGACTGCCATCCGGCCCGGTCACGCCACGCTTCCAGCGGCTCCGACGCCCGCACCAGCAAGGTCGGCACGCCGGTCGGCGCGGGCACGTAGTCGGCGAAAAGGCGCAGGTAGGCGCCCATCGCGGTGAGCCGCGTGTCGTCACCGAGGTCGCCGGTGAGCCGGTCGCGGATCCCGTCCAGCGCGTGTTCGTCCTGCGGGTAGACGTCGATCAGCACGAGCGCGCGGGGCGCGGCGCCCGCCTCCTCCAGATGCCTCGCCAGCGCGTGGGCGAGCGGGCCGCCCGAGGAGTGGGCCACCAGGACCACCGGCTCGTGGGCTTCGCGGAGGATCACGTCCGCCTGCGCGTGGAGGACGGCCTCGATCGAGTCCGGCAGCGGCTGCCCGTGTCCGAAGCCGGGCACCGGAACGACGGAAACGTCCTGCACGTCCCGGAAAGACGCGGCGAACCGCGCGTATTCGTGCGCGCCCGAGCCGATCAGCAGGGAGGGGACGCAGACCAGTTCGGGGCCGGACGGGCCTTTCGCGAGCCGGACCGGGTGCAGGTTCTGCTCCCCTGCGGTTTCGACGGTGAACGACGGCCGGTAGCGCGACGCCTGCGCGGCCAGCGCGACGAACTGCGCGACCTCGCCGAGTTCCACCGCGCGGGCGAACATCGCGCCGAAGACGCCCGTGGCCGGTGTCTCGGGCTGCCGGTCGGCGGTCGAGAAGTCACCGGAGATCCGTTCCGCGACGGCGAGCGGCGTCGGGTGGTCGAAGACCAGCGACGGCGGGAGCCGTAGGCCGGTCGAGGCCGCCAGCCGGTTGCGCAGGTCGACGGCGGTGAGCGAGTCGAAGCCGAGTTCGAGGAAGGCGGCTCCCTCGTCGATGGCGCCGGCACCGTCGTGGCCGAGGACCGCCGCGACCTGACCACGCACCAGTTCCAGGATCTCCTTGTCACGGGCGTCCGCGTCGAGTCCGGCGAGCCTCGCGCGGAACGCGCCGCCGCCGTCGGGCGCGCGCCGGGCACGCGGGCGGACGAGCCCGCGCAGCAACGGCGGGACCTCGTCGGTGAGCGCGGTGAGGTCGAGCCGCATCGGGACGGTCAACGTGCGCCCGGTGGCGAGCGCGACGTCGAACAGGTCCAGACCCTCCTCTGTGGACAGTCCGGTGAGCCCGGCCCTCGCCAACCGCTCGACGTCGGCGGAATCGGTCATGGCGCTGGTGGTCGCCCACAGGCCCCACGCCAGTGACGTCGCCGCGGAACCGTCCGTCCGGCGGCGTTCCACCAGCGCGTCCACGAACGCGTTGGCCGCGGCGTAACCGGACTGCCCCGGATTGCCGAAGACCCCGGCCGCCGAGGAGAACATCACGAAGGGGGCGGCGTCGGGCAGAAGTTCGTTCAGGTTCACCGCGGCATCCACCTTCGGCGCGAGCACCTGGTCGAGCCGCTCGGGGGTCTGCGCCGTGATCAGCCCGTCGTCGAGGACACCGGCGGCGTGCACGACACCGGTCACCGGATACGCGGCCAGCACCTGGCTCAGCGCCTCCCGGTCGGCCGCGTCGCACGCCAGGATCCGGACGTCCGCGCCCAGCCCGGTGAGTTCGTCCGCCAGCTCCCCCGCGCCGGGCGCGGACGGCCCGGAACGGCTCAGCAGCACCAGCGAACGGACGCCGTGCGTCACCACCAGATGCCTCGCGACGGCCGCGCCGAGCAGGCCGGTACCGCCGGTGATCAGCACGACGTCGCCGTCGCTCCACGTCCGTGCCGGGCCGGGCTCGGGAACCCGGACGAGCCTCGGGACGAAGCCGACCCCGTCACGAACCACGACCTGCTCTTCCCCGGCGGGCAGCGCGGCCGGGACGGCGCCGTCCACGAGCACGAACCGGCCGGGATGCTCGGACTGCGCGGAACGCACCAGCCCCCACACCGCGGCAGTCACCGGATCCGGGCGATCGGTGGCGATCCCGCCTTGGGTGGCCACCACGAGCGGCCCGTCCCCGGGTTCGTCGAGCCACGTCCGGACACGTTCGAGCACCGCGCCCAGCACGGTGCGGAGATCCCCGGATTCGCAGTGCCACACCGTCGCGTCGTGCGGCTCGGTCGCGCCCGCGGGCACCCAGTCCAGGCCGAACAGCGACTCGCGATACCCGCCGAGACCGGACACGGACACCGGCCGCAGCAGCAGGCCGTCCACGTCGGCGACCGGCAGGCCTTCAGCGTCGGCGACGGTCAGCGCGACCCCGTCCGCCGACGGCCGCAGCCGCACCCGGAGGGCCGTCGCTCCCCGCGACCACAGCCGGACCCCGGAGAACGCGAACGGGAGCCGAAGCCCCTCCACGTCTTCGGGAAGCACACCCAGCGCGATCCCGTGGAGCGCGCCGTCCAGCAACGCGGGATGCAGACCGAAGGCCGGAGCATCGCCGGTCTCGGCTTCGGGCAGGTCGATTTCGGCGAAGACCTCGTTCTCGCGGCGCCAGGCAGAGCGAAGTCCTTGGAACGCCGGGCCGTATTCGAGGCCCGCGTTCGCGAGTTCGTCGTACAGCGTCTCGACGCCGACACGTTCAGCCCCGGCGGGCGGCCACTCCGCGAGCGGGGTGGGCACGCCGTCCGTTTCGGGCAGGAGTACGCCGTGGGCGTGCCGGGTCCAGGGTTCGTCGCCGCGGCGGGAGTACACGCCGACCTCGCGACGGCCGTCGACGTCCTCGTCGCCGAGTTCGACCGAGAGCCGGACGTCAGTGCCTTCTTCGAGCACGAGCGGGGCTTCGAGGGTCAGTTCGTCGATCATCGTGCAGTCCACTTGAGCGCCGGCGGCCAACGCGAGCTCCACGAAGGCGGTGCCGGGCACCAGAACCGTCCCGGACACGGCGTGATCGGCCAGCCAGGGATGCGTTTCCAGCGAGATCCGGCCGGTGTACAGCAAGCCACCGGTCCCGGGGATCGCGACGACCGCGCCGAGCAGCGGGTGGTCCACCACCGTCTGCCCGAACGCCGACGCGTCCCCGGCGGCGGTCCCGGCGTCGAGCCAGAACCGCTTGCGCTGGAACGGATACGTCGGCAGATCGACCCACTCCGCCGTCGGCAGGATCGAAGACCACTCCGGGCTCAGGCCGTGCACATGGGCTTCGGCGAGCGACAGGACGAACCGTTCCGCCCCACCTTCACCCCGACGCAAACTCCCCAGCGCCACAACATCTTCGCTGATCCCGGGAACCAGAACCGGATGCGGACTCGTCTCCACGAAGAACCGGAACCCGTCCTCCACCAACCGATCCACCGTCCGAGCGAACTGCACCGTCCCGCGCAAATTCCGGAACCAATACCCGGCATCCAATTCCAGAGGCTCATCGGTCACCGTCGAATAAAACGGAATCACCGGTGCCTGCGGCGAAATACCACCCAACGCCGACACAACATCCTGTTCGATCGCATCAACATGCGCCGAATGCGACGCGTAATCCACCGGGATCCGCTTGGCGCGCACATCCAGCAGCTCACACCGCTTGATCAGTGCGTCCAAGCCCGCGACATCACCCGACACCACGACCGCTGTGGGCCCGTTCACGGCTGCCACCGACACACCCTCGGGCAACAACTCCCGAACCCGACTCTCCGCAGCGGCAACCGACACCATGCCGCCACGTCCCGACAACGCCAAAATCGCCTTACTCCGCAAACACACAACCCGCGCCGCATCCTGAAGCGACAACGCACCAGCCACACATGCCGCAGCGATCTCACCCTGCGAATGCCCCACCACCGCAGCAGGCTCCACCCCACACGCCCGCCACAAGCGCGCCAGAGACACCATCACCGCGAACAAAACAGGCTGCACCACATCAACCCGCTCCAACGCAGCCGCATCCGACAACACCTCAGACAACTTCCAGTCCACAAAGGACGACAACGCCCGCTCACACTCAGCCATCGACGCAGCGAACACCGGAGCAGCCGACAACAACTCCTCCGCCATCCCCACCCACTGCGAACCCTGACCCGGGAACACGAAAACAGCCTTACCCGGCTCGGCGGCACCGGTCACGACCCGCGCGGCGGGTTCGCCCTCGGCGAGGGAACGCAGGCCGCCGAGCAGCTCGCCGAGGTCTTCGGCGAGCACGACCGCCCGGTGCGGCAACGCCGACCGCGTGTCGGCGAGGGCGCGCGCGATGGCCTTCGGCGAGGACTCACCTGCCAGATGCGCCGCCAGCTTCGACGCCTGAGCAGCCAAAGCCTCCGCACTGCGACCGGAAAGCACGAACGGCAAGGCCGCGGAGTCGAGCACCCGAGTGTCCACAAGAGACTCGGGCTCGACGGGCGGCGCCTGCTCCAGGATCACGTGCGCGTTGGTGCCGCTGATCCCGAACGACGAGACCCCGGCCCGGCGTGGTTCCCCGGTCTCCGGCCACGGCTGTTCCCCGGTCAGCAACGAGACCTCGCCCGCCGACCAGTCCACATGCGACGATGGCGCGTCGACGTGCAGCGTGCGCGGGGCTATCCCGTGCCGGATGGCCTGCACCATCTTGATCACCCCGCCGACCCCGGCGGCGGCCTGCGTATGCCCGATGTTCGATTTGAGGGAACCGAGCAGCAGCGGGCGTTCCCGGTCCTGGCCGTAGGTCGCCAGCAGCGCCTGCGCCTCGATCGGATCACCGAGGGTCGTACCGGTGCCGTGTCCCTCGACGACGTCCACCTGCCCCGGCGAGAGCCTGGCGTCGGCGAGCGCCTGGCGGATGACCCGTTGCTGCGCGGGACCGTTCGGCGCGGTGAGGCCGTTCGACGCGCCGTCCTGGTTGATGGCACTGCCCCGCAGCACCGCGAGGACCTGGTGGCCGTTGCGCTGGGCGTCGGAAAGCCGTTCCACCAGCAGCATTCCGACGCCTTCACCCCAGCCGGTGCCGTCGGCCGCCTCGGCGAAGGCCTTGCAGCGGCCGTCGGCGGCCAGTCCGCGCTGACGGCTGAAGTCGACGAACGCGGCGGGATGGGTCATCACGTTCACCCCGCCGACGAGGGCGAGAGTGCATTCCTCCCGACGCAGGGACTGCGCGGCGAGATGCAGTGCGACCAGCGAAGACGAGCACGCCGTGTCGACCGAGACCGCGGGCCCCTCGAGACCGAGGGTGTAGGCGATGCGGCCGGAGGCGACGCTGCTGAAGTTCCCGTTGCCGAGATAGGGCTCCAGCTCCGGCGGGATGTCGGTGAGCACGCCGGTGTAGTCGTTGTGGATGACGCCGGCGAAGACACCGGTGCGGCTGCCGCGCAGGGTCACCGGGTCGATCCCAGCGCGTTCGAGCACCTCCCACGCGGCTTCGAGCAGCAGCCGCTGCTGCGGGTCCATCGCCTGCGCCTCACGCGGCGAGATACCGAAGAACGCGGCGTCGAAATCCCCTGCGTCGTAAAGGAATCCACCTTCGGAGACGTAGGTCTTGCCGGGGGTGTCGGGGTCCGGGTCGAAGAGCCCGCCCAGATCCCAGCCCCGGTCGCCGGGGAACTCCGACAACGCGTCGGTCCCGGAGGCGACCAGATCCCACAGCTGTTCGGGCGAGCGGACCCCGCCGGGGAAGCGGCAGCTCATCCCGACGACGGCGATAGGCTCGTGCCCGGCCTCCTCCAGCTCGACCAGCCTGCGCCGCGCGCGCCGCAGCTCACCGGTCGCCCATTTCAGGTTCTCCAGCAGTTTCTCATCGCCCGACACGGGTCACGACCTTCCGAATTCCTTGTGCAAGATGTCGAACAGCTCGTCGGCGCTGGCGTCGGCCAGATCGCCGTCGCCCTCGTCCCCGGCCGGGCCGCGGGCCTCGGTCCACCGCGCGAGCACCGCGCGCAGCCGGTCGGTGATCCGGTCCGCGGTCTCGTCGTCGGTGACCGCGGCGGCCAGCGCGGTCTCCAGCCGGTCGAGGTCGGCCAGCACCGCCGCCTCGGGCTCGGCGCCTGCCGGTTCGCCCAGTTCCGCCAGCAGATACCGGGCGAGCGCGGTGGGGCTCGGCTGATCGAAGACCAGCGTGGACGGCAGCCGCAGCCCCGTCGCCGCGCCGAGCCGGTTGCGCAGCTCGACCGCGGTCAGCGAGTCGAAGCCGAGGTCGCGGAAGGCCAGGTCCGCGCCGACCTTGGCGACCGACGCGTGGCCGAGCGCGGCTGCGGCGTGCGAGCGCACGAGGTCCAGCAGGAACGGTTCCCGGTCCGCGGCGGGCAGTGTCGCCAGCCGCTGGGCGAGCGACGGCCCGCTCGTGGCGGCCGCTCCCGCGACCCGCTTGGCCGGTGCGCCCGCGAGAACCCGCAGCAGGGCAGGCACTTCGCCGCGGAGCGCGCTGGTGTCCAGATGCACGGGCACCAGCGCCGCGACGTCCCGCTCTCCCGCCGCGTCGAACAGCGCCAAACCGTCCACAGAGGACAGTGGGCTGACGCCGGATCGCTTCATCCTGGCCACGTCCGCCTCGTCGAGGTGTCCGGTCATCGCGCTCCGCTCGGCCCAGAAGCCCCACGCCAGCGCCTGCCCGGCGAGCCCCTCGGCCCGGCGGTGCTGGGCGAGTGCGTCGAGGAAGGCGTTGGCCGCCGCGTAGTTCCCCTGCCCGGCGGCGCCGAACGTCGCCGCGGACGAGGAGAACAGCACGAACGCGGCCAGTCCGAGGTCGCGGGTCAGTTCGTGCAGGTGGACCGCGGCGTCGACCTTCGGCCGGAACACGGTGCCGAGCCGGTCCGGGGTCAGCGCCGGGATCAGCCCGTCGTCGAGCACGCCGGCGGTGTGCACCACGGCGGTCAGCGGATGCTCCGGCGGCACCGATCCGAGCAGTCCGGCGACGGCGGCGCGATCGGCGACGTCGCAGGCCACGACGGTCACCGTGGCCCCGAGGCCGGTCAGCTCCGAGACCAGTTCCCGCGCACCCTCGGCGTCGAGCCCGCGCCTGCTGGTCAGCAGCAGCCGCCGGACGCCGCGCGTGGTCACCAGATGCCGTGCGAACAGGCCGCCCAGCACACCGGTGCCGCCGGTGATCAGCACCGTGCCCTCGGGGTCGAGGACGGCGGGCGGTTCCAGCACGATCTTGCCCGTGTGCTTGGCCTGGCTGAGGAACCGGAACGCCTCGGGGGCCCGGCGGACGTCCCACGCGGTGGTCGGCAGCGGCCGCACCACGTCCTTGCCCGCCAAGGCCAGGAGTTCGCCGAGGATCTCCTGGATCCGGTCGTGCCCGGAGTCGATCAGGTCGAACGCGCGGTACGTGACGCCTGGATACGCGGCCGCGACCTCGTCCGCGTCGCGGATGTCGGTCTTGCCCATCTCGACGAACCGGCCGCCCTCGCGCACCAGCCGCAGGGACGCGTCGACGAACTCCCTGGCCAGGGAATCCAGCACCAGGTCGACCCCGCGGCCGCCGGTCGCTTCGCGGATCTTGTCCTCGAAATCGAGGGTCCGGCTGGACGCGATGTGGTCGTCGTCGAAGCCCATCGCCCGCAGCGTGTCCCATTTCGCGGGGCTCGCGGTCACGTAGATCTCGGCGCCGAAATGCCGCGCCAGCTGGACCGCGGCCATCCCGACGCCACCGGCGGCGGCGTGGATCAGCACGGTCTGCCCAGGCCGCAGCTCGCCGAGGTCAGCCAGGCCGACGTAGGCGGTCAGGAACGCGACGGGCGCCGAAGCGGCCTCGGTGAACGACCAGTCGTCCGGCACGGGCGCGATCAGCTTCCGGTCGGCGACGGCGACCGGGCCGAACGACGCGTCGAACATGCCCAGCACGCGGTCGCCCGGCGCCAGGTCGGTGACGCCGGGGCCGGTCTCGGTGACCACGCCCGCGCCTTCCCCGCCGATGCCTTCCTGCCCGGGCACGAGCCCGAGGGCCACCACGACGTCCCGGAAGTTGAGCCCGGCCGACCGCACGGCGATGCGGACCTGCCCGTCGGCGAGCGGGGCCAGCAGATCGGGCCGGTCCCGCAGCACCAAGTTCTCCAGGGTGCCGCCGCCGAGCGTGTCGACCGTCCACGCGTCGCTGCCGGCGGGCGGGACGAGCGCGGTGTCGGCGGACGCCTTGACCAGCCGGGCGCCGAGCACCGTTCCGGCCCGCAGCGCGAGCTGCGTCTCGTCGAGCGCGAGCGCCTCAGCCAACCCAGCCTCGGAGCCGTCGGTGTCGACAAGGCCGAACCGGCCGGGGTTCTCCTCCTGCGCCGTGCGCACGAGACCCCAGACCGTCGCGGTGGCCGGATCGGACACCGGCTCGTCCGCGGCCACCGAGACCGCGCCCGACGTCCGGAAGACCAGCCGGGCACCGGAGAACCGGTCGTCGGCCAGCCAGTTCTGGACGAGCGCCAGCGCTTCCCTCGCCGCGGTGTGCGCGCCCTCGGCGAGGTCGCCGGTGACGGGTGCGCAGGTCGTGAGCACCACGTCGGGTACCGGCCTGCCCGCGTCGAGATCCGCGGCGAGTTCCGTGAGATCCGCGCAGTCTTCACCGAGCACGACGATCGATGGCGCGACGACGTCCTTTGTGGACAGATCCGTCCACTGGACCTGGAACAGCGAATCCGCCGGATCCCGCCGGGCACCGGCGAGCTGCGCCTCGGCCACCGGCCGGAACACCACGGAGCCGATCGAGGCGACCGGCACCCCGGCGGCGTCGGCGAGGGTCACCGCCACCGAGTCCTCCCCGGCGGGGGAAAGCCGGACCCGCAGGCTCGGCGCGCCGACGGCCGACAGCGAGACCTCGTTCCACGAGAACGGAAGCCGGAGCCGTCCGTCGTCGGGGAGCAGCCCGAAGCCGAGCGCGTGCAGGGCGGCGTCGAGGAGCGCGGGGTGCAGGCCGAACGCGGCGGCCTCGGCGATCCGGTCCTCCGGGAGCGCGACTTCGGCGAACACGTCGTCGCCCCGGCGCCACGCGGCGCGCAGCCCGCGGAACGCCGGACCGTAGCCGTAGCCCAGTTCCGCGAGACCTTCGTAGTGGCCTTCGAGGGAGATCGGTTCGCCTCCCGCGGGCGGCCACTGGGTCAGGTCCGCCATGGGCGTTTCCCCGTCCGCGGTGAGCACGCCGGCCGCGTGCCGGATCCAGTCCGTGCCACCGGTTTCGCCCCGGGAGTACACGGCGACCTCGCGGGTGCCGTCTTCACCGGACGCTCCGACGGTCACTTGCAGCCGCGCGCTCCCGGACTCCCCGAGGACGAGCGGCGCCTCGATGGTCAGTTCGGCGATCCGGCCGCAGCCGATGCGCTCCCCCGTCGCGAGCGCCAGATCCACGAACGCCGCGCCGGGCAGCAGCAGTGCGCCGCCGACGGCGTGATCGGGCAGCCAGGTCTGGTTCCGCGCCGAGATCCGGCCGGTGGCCACCAGGCCGTCGCTGCCCGCCAGCGGGACGACGGCCCCGAGCAGCGGATGCCCGCCGTCGTCCAGACCCGCTTGTCCTGGGTCGGCCGTGGATCGCGTCCGCAGCCAGTAGTGCTCGTGCTGGAAGGCGTAGGTGGGCAGGTCGACGCGAGCGCCGGGGGCCAGCGCCGCCCAGTCCGGGCTGAGGCCGTGGACGTGGGCTTCGGCCAGCGAGGTGAGGAACCGCAGCGGCCCTCCCTCGTCCCGGCGGAGGCTGCCGACCGCGACGGCGCGTACTTCCGCGTTCTCGGCGGTGTCGGCGATCCCGGTGACCAGGACCGGATGCGGGCTCGCCTCGACGAAGAACCGGAAACCGTCGTCGAGCAGCCGTCGGACCGCTTGTCCGAAGTGGACGGTTCCGCGCAGGTTCCGGAACCAGTACGCCGCATCCACCACCGGATCGAGCGGCTCCCCGGCCACCGTCGAGTAGAACGGGATCTCCGGAACCCGCGGCTCGATACCGTCGAGCGCGGTCAGCACGTCCTGTTCGATGGCATCGACGTGCGCCGAATGCGACGCGTAGTCCACCGGGATCCGCTTCGCGCGCAGTCCGCTCGCCTCGCAAGCGGCCACGAGCGCGTCCAGACCGGCGACGTCACCCGACACCACCACCGACGCGGGACCGTTCACCGCGGCGAGCGAAACACCCTCGGGCAGCAGCTCGCGGACCCGAGCCTCGGGAGCGGCGACGGAGACCATGCCACCCCGGCCCGAAAGCGCCGTGATCGCCTTGCTGCGCAGGCAGACCACCCGCGCCGCGTCGTCGAGCGACAGCGCTCCGGCGACACAAGCCGCCGCGATCTCGCCCTGGGAGTGACCGACGACGGCGGCCGGCTCGATGCCACTGGCACGCCACAGACGTGCCAACGAGACCATCACCGCGAACAAGGCGGGCTGCACGACGTCGACCCGCTCCAGCGCGGCCGCGTCCGAAAGCACCTCGGTCAGCTTCCAGTCCACATAGGACAGAAGTGTCGTTTCGCATTCGGCCATCGACTCGGCGAACACGGGCGCGGACGCCAGCAACTCGACCGCCATCCCGGCCCATTGCGAACCCTGGCCGGGGAAGACGAAGACCGGCTTCCCGCTGGTCGCGGTCCCGGTCACCACCGAACCCGACGGCTCACCCGCGGCGAGCGCGGCCAACCCGGCGATCGGGTCTTCGCCGACGACGACCGCCCGATGCTCCAATGTGGTCCGCGCGGTCGCCAGCGAGTAGGCGACGTCCACCGGACGTTCACCGGTCAGGAACGACTTCAGCCGTGCGGCCTGCGCGCCCACGGCCTCGGGTTCCTTCGCCGACAGCGGCCAGGCGACGATGTCACCGAGCAGCCCCGGCGCCGGTTCGTCCCGCGTCTCGACCGCCTCGGCCTGTTCGAGGACGACGTGCGCGTTGGTGCCGCTCATCCCGAACGACGACACCGCCGCCCGGCGCGGGCCGCCGGTCTCGGGCCACGGAGTCGGCTCGGTCGCGAGCTCGACCCGGCCCTCGGCCCAGTCGACCCGCGAAGTCGGCGTGTCGACATGCAACGTGCGCGGCAGCGTCCCGTGCCGCATCGCGAGCACCATCTTGATCACCCCGGCGACGCCCGCCGCGGCTTGCGTGTGCCCGATATTCGACTTGACCGAGCCGAGCAGCAACGGCCGTTCCCGGTCCTGGCCATAGGTCGCCAGCAGCGCCTGCGCCTCGATCGGATCACCCAGCGTGGTACCGGTGCCGTGCGCTTCGACGGCGTCCACATCGGACGGTTCGAGCCGCGCGTTCGCGAGCGCCTGCCGGATCACCCGCTGCTGCGACGGACCGTTCGGCGCGGTGAGGCCGTTCGACGCGCCGTCCTGGTTGACCGCGCTGCCCCGCAGCACCGCGAGTACCGGATGCCCATTGCGACGGGCGTCGGAAAGCCGTTCCACGAGCAGCATCCCGGCGCCTTCGCCCCAGCCCGTGCCGTCGGCGCCGTCGGCGAACGCCTTGCAGCGGCCGTCGGCGGCCAGGCCACGCTGACGGCTGAACTCGACGAACGTGCCGGGCGTGGCCATCACGGTCACCCCGCCCGCCAGCGCCAGCGAGCATTCGCCCTGCCGCAGCGCCTGCGCCGCCAGATGCAACGCGACCAGCGAAGACGAACACGCCGTGTCGACGGTGACCGCGGGACCTTCGAGCCCGAAGGTGTAGGAAACCCGGCCGGAGGCGACACTCGCCGAGGTGCCGGTGGCCAGGTAGCCCTCGACACCGTCGGGGACTTCCGCCGAACTGGACACGTATTCGTTGTCCATCACCCCGGCGAACACGCCGGTGCGGCTGCCGCGCAGGGTCGCCGGGTCGATCCCGGCCCGTTCGAACGCCTCCCACGACGTCTCCAGCAACAACCGTTGCTGCGGATCCATCGCCAGCGCCTCACGCGGCGAGATCCCGAAGAAGCCCGCGTCGAACTCCCCCGCGCTTTCGAGGAAGGCGCCTTGGCGGGTGTAGGAAGTGCCCCGGCGATCCGGGTCGGTGTCGAACAGCCGCTCCAGGTCCCAGCCGCGGTCGGCGGGGAACTCGCCCAGCGCGTCCCGGCCCTCGGCCAGCAATGCCCAGAGCCGTTCGGGGGTGTCGGCGTGGCCGGGGAACCGGCAGCTCATCGCGACGATCGCGATCGGCTCGTCGGCCGTCACCGCAGCCTGCCCGGTCTCGGGCCCGCCCTGCGCACCGAGGACGCCTTCGCCGATGTGGGCGGCCAGCGCTTCCGGGGTCGGGTAGTCGAAGATCAGCGTCGCCGGCAGCCGCAGCCCGGTGGCGGCGGTGAGCCGGTTGCGCAGTTCGACGGCGGTCAGCGAGTCGAATCCGATCTCCTGGAAGGACCGCGTGGCCTCGACCGCGTCCGCGCCGGTGTGCCCGAGCACGGTCGCGGAATGGGTGCGCACGAGGTCGACCAGCAGCGCCTCCCTGTCGGCGACGGGGACCGCGAGGAGCTTGTCTCGCAACGAGTCCGCGTCTCCGGTGGCTCCGGCGGACGCGGCGCGGCGTACCGGGCCGCGGGCGAGGCCGCGCAGCAACGGCGGGAGCCCGTCCGCGCCCATCGCGGCGACGTCCAGGCGCATCGGCACCAGGACCGGTTCCGCCAGCGTGCTCGCGGCGTCGAAGAGCACCAGACCATCCTCTGTGGACAGTGCGGCCGTGCCGCTCTGGGCCATCCTGGTCAGCTCAGCCTCGCTGAGCGTGCCGCCCATCCCGCCCGTCTCGGCCCATAGGCCCCACGCCAGCGATCGCGCGGGCAACCCCTGCACGGCGCGCCTGACGCTGAGCGCGTCCAGGAAACCGTTGGCGGCGGCGTAGTTCGCCTGCCCGGCGTTGCCGAAGACCCCGGCGGCCGAGGAGAAGACGACGAACTCGGCGAGATCCGCGCCGCTGGTCAGTTCGTGCAGGTTCAGCGCCGCGTCGACCTTCGGCCGCAACACCTTCGCGAGCCGCTCCGGGGTCAGCGAGCCGACGAGACCGTCGTCGAGGACGCCCGCCGTGTGCACCACCCCGGTCAACGGATGCGCGGCCGGGATCCCGGCGAGGATAGCGGCGAGCGCGTCGCGATCCGCCGCGTCGCACGCCTCGACCGTCACCGACGCGCCCGCCTCGGTGAGTTCGGCGACCAGCTCGGGTACGCCCGGGGCGTCGTGGCCGCGCCTGCTGGTCAGCAGCAGCCGCCTGACCCCGCGTTCATGCACCAGATGCCGGGCGAAGAGCGCGCCGAGGGCTCCCGTTCCCCCGGTGACGAGCACGGTTCCGTCGGGATCGAGGGCGGCGGGCATGGTCAGGACGTTCTTGCCGACGTGCTTGGCCTGGCTGAGGAAACGGAACGCGTCACGGCCGCGCCGGACGTCCCACGCGGTGACCGGCAACGGCGTCAGCGCCCCGGCCGCGAACAGCTCCAGCAGCGCGGCGAGCATCTCGTGGATGCGTTCGGGTCCGGCGTCGATCACGTCGAAGGGGTGGTACTCGGCCCCGGTCTCCCCCGGTTCGCGGATGTCGGTCTTGCCCATTTCGGCGAACCGCCCGCCCGGGGCGAGCAGCCGCAGGGACGCGTCGACGTAGTCCCCCGCCAGCGAGTTGAGGACGACGTCGACACCGCGTCCGGCGGTGGCGGCGCGGAACTTCTCCTCGAAACCGAGGTCTCGGGAAGAAGCGAGGTGGGCGTCGTCGAAACCGTTGGCACGCAAGGTTTCCCACTTGCCCGGACCGGCGGTGCCGAACACCTCGGCCCCGGCGTGGCGGGCCAGCTGGGTGGCGGCCATGCCGACGCCGCCCGCCGCCGCGTGCACCAGGATCGACTCCCCCGCTTCGAGCCGCGCGAGGTCGAACAGGCCGTAGTACGCGGTGAGGAACACGATCGGGACGGAGGCCGCTGTGGCGAACGACCAGTCCTCCGGCATCTTCGCCAGCGTCCGGTGGTCGGTGACGACCTGGGGCCCGAACCCGTTCGACATCAGGCCGAACACGCGGTCGCCGACGTCGAGGCCGGTGACACCGGGCCCGATTTCGGTGATCACGCCGGCGCCTTCGCTGCCGAGGGTGGCCGCACCCGGGTACATGCCCAGCGCGATCAGGACGTCGCGGAAGTTGAGCCCGGCGGCCCGCACCGCGATCCGGACTTCGCCCTCGGCCAGCGGCGCGACCGCTTCGGGCGACGGCACCAGCGTGAGGTTCTCCAGGGTGCCGCGGCCGGTGGTGTCCAGCCGCCAGGGCCCCTCGGGCGGGGTCAATTCCGTGGACGAGGCGGTGGTGGCCAGACGCGGAGCGAGGGCCCGGCCGTCCCGCAGGGCGAGCTGCGGCTCGTCGACGGCCAGGATCCGGCCGTCGGGCAAGGTCTCGGCGTCGACCAGCACGAACCGCCCGGGGTTCTCCGACTGCGCGGCGCGCACCAGCCCCCAGACCGCGGCATGCGCGAGGTCGGTCACCGCTTCGCCGTCGCCCGCGGCGACCGCGCCCCGGGTGTGGACGACGAGCGGACCGCCCGGCTCGTCGTCGAGCCAGCGCTGGACGACTTCGAGGACGGCGGCCGTCGTCTCGTGAACACGCTCGGCGGAGCCGCCGCCGCGCGGCACGGAGAAAACGGACTCCAGGGCTGCGCCGTTCTCCGGGAGCGGGACCGGACGCCAACCGACCCGGTAGAGCGAGTCGTGTCCCTTGCGCGCCAAGGCGTCGCCCGAGATCTCGCGCAGCGTCAGTTCCTCCGCCGAGACGACCGGGCGGCCGGTGCCGTCGGCGACCAGGACCGCGAACCCGTCGGGACCGGACGGCCGCAGCCGGACGCGGAGCCGGGTCGCACCCGCGGCGTGCAGGCGCACCCCGGACCAGGCGAACGGGAGCCGCGTGCCGTCGTCACCGCCCGCGAGGCCGAGGGTGTGGAGCGCGGCGTCGAGCAGCGCCGGATGCAGGCCGAACCGAGCGGCGTCGGCGTGCTGTTCCTCCGGGAGTTCGACCTCCGCGAACAGGTCTTCACCCGCTCGCCACGCCGCCCGGAGACCACGGAACGCGGGCCCGTACTCGAGACCGGTGGCGGCGAGCCGCTCGTAGACGTCCTCCACCGAGACGGCTTCGGCGGCCTGGGGCGGCCAGGTGGTCAACCCGGCCGGTTCGACGGCTCCGGCGGCCGAAAGCAGACCGGTCGCGTGCCGCTGCCAGCCGTCTTCGCCTTCCTCGCGCGAGTGGATCTCGACGGTCCGGCGACCGGTGTCGTCGGCCGCGCCGACCAGCACGGACAGCTGCGTCGCACCGCGCTCGGGCAGCACGAGCGGTGCTTCGAGGGCGAGGTCTTCGAGGTGGCCGCAACCCGCCTCGTCCCCCGCGCGCAGGGCGATCTCGACGAACGCCGTACCGGGCAGCAGGACCACGCCGCCGACCCGGTGTTCGGCCAGCCACGGCTGGGCGTGCCCGGACAACCGGCCGGTGAGCAGGAACCCACCGTCGCCCGGCAAGGCCGCGGCCGCGCCGAGCAGCGGGTGATCGGGAGTGCCGAGCCCGGCGGCGGTGACGTCGCCCGCCGCGCCGCCGGCGGAGGAGAGCCAGAAACGGCGGTGCTGGAAGGCGTACGTGGGCAGGTCGACGGGACGGCCGCCGTCGAGCAGGGCAACCAGATCGACGTTCACGCCGTGGGTGTGCAGCCCGGCCACCGCCGTCAGCAGCGTCTCCACCTCCGGGCGGTCGCGCCTCAGAGCCGGGACGACGACCGCGTCCTCGGCGCTTTCCTTCGCCATGGCGGTCAGGACACCGTCGGGTCCGATCTCCAGGAACCGGGTGACTCCCTCGGCTTCCAGGAACTTGACCGAATCGTGGAACCGCACCGCGTCACGGACATGACGGACCCAATAGTCCGAAGTGGACACCTCCGCCAAACCGCCCGACACGATCGGGATCCGCGGCGCCGCATACGACAGGCCGTCGGCGACCGCGCGGAACTCGTCCAGCATCGGTTCCATCAGCGGCGAGTGGAACGCGTGGCTCACGGTGAGCCGTTTGTGCTTACGGTCCTCGAACTGAGAGATCACCGCGGCGACGGCGTCTTCGTCACCCGAGACGACCACCGACTCCGGGCCGTTGATCGCCGCCAGCGATACCCGCTCGGTCAGCAGCGGCGTCACCTCGGCTTCCGTCGCCTGCAACGCCACCATCGCGCCGCCGGTGGGCAAGGCCTGCATCAACCGGCCTCGCGCCGACACCAGCTTGGCGGCATCGTCGAGAGACAGCACGCCCGCGACGTGGGCGGCCGCGATCTCACCGACCGAGTGACCGGCCAGGAAGTCCGGCCGGATGCCCCAGCTCTCCACCAGACGGAAGAGCGCCACCTCAAGGGCGAACAACGCACACTGCGTGTTCGCGGTCTGATTCAGCTCCCCGGCGGACAAGTCCCTGAGCGGCTGCTCGAACCGGGAACACACCTCGTCATAGGCCTCGGCGAACACCGGGTAACGCTCGGCCAGCTCACGGCCCATACCGTGACGCTGACTGCCCTGACCGGTGAACAGGAACGCCGTCCGGCCCTCCATCGCACGGCCGGTGACGGTGAGGTTTTCCAGCCCGGCCAACAATGTTTCGCGGTCTGCGGCCACGACGGCGGCCCGGTGTTCGAGGGCCGCACGGGTCGTCGCGAGCGAGAAGGCGACGTCGGTCAAGGCGGCGGGTGTCTCGGCGAGGAAGTCCCGCAACCGCAGCGCTTGGTCGTGCAGGGCCGCCTCACTCCCGGCGGACAGGACGAACGGCGCCGGTCCCTCACCGGATTCGGCGGCCTCCACCGAGGCGGGACCTTGCTCCAGGACGACGTGCGCGTTGGTGCCGCTGATCCCGAACGACGACACCGCCGCGCGCCGAGGCCGTCCGGACTCCGGCCAGGGCCGCGCCTCGGTCAGCAGGGACACCGCACCCGCCGTCCAGTCCACATGGGACGACGGCTCGGTGACATGCAGCGTCTTCGGCAGCACCCCGCGGCGCATCGCCTCGACCATCTTGATCACGCCCGCCACTCCGGCGGCCGCCTGGCTGTGCCCGATGTTCGACTTGATCGACCCGAGCCACAGCGCGGCGTCCTCCCGGCTCTGGCCGTAGGTCGCCAGCAGGGCCTGCGCCTCGATCGGGTCGCCCAGCGTGGTCCCGGTCCCGTGCGCTTCGACGACGTCCACTTCGGACGGTTCCAGGCGCGCGTCGGCCAAGGCCCGCCGGATCACCCGCTGCTGCGAAGGACCGTTCGGCGCGGTCAGCCCGTTCGACGCGCCGTCCTGGTTCACGGCGGAACCCCGGACGACGGCCAGGATCCGGTGCCCGTTGCGCTCGGCGTCCGAGAGCCGCTCGACGAGCAGCATGCCGACGCCTTCGGACCAGGACGTGCCGTCCGCACCGTCCGAAAAGGACTTCGAGCGTCCGTCCGGTGCCAAACCGCGCTGACGGCTGAAGTCGACGAAGGTCTCCGGGGTGGCCATCACGGTCACCCCGCCGGCCAGCGCGAGCGAGCATTCGCCGCGCCGCAACGCCTGTGCCGCGAGATGCAGTGCCACCAGCGACGACGAGCACGCGGTGTCGACGGTGACCGCCGGGCCTTCGAGACCGAAGGTGTAGGAAACCCGCCCGGACAGCACACTTCCGGAGTTGCCGGTGCCGAGGTAGCCCTCGACGTCGTCGGGAACGACCGTGGCGCCGGTGAGGTAGTCGTGGTACATCTGCCCGGCGAAGACGCCGGTGTCGCTGCCCCGCAGCGTGCCAGGGTCGATTCCGGCGCGCTCGAAGGCCTCCCACGAGACCTCCAGCAGCAGCCTCTGCTGCGGGTCCATGCCCAGCGCCTCACGCGGCGAGATCCCGAAGAAACCGGCGTCGAAATCCCCTGCCTCGTGGAGGAATCCGCCCTCGCGCACGTAGGTCTTCCCGGCCTTGCCGGGGTCCGGGTCGTAGAGGCCGTCGACATCCCAGCCTCGATCGGCCGGGAAGAGCGAGATTCCGTCACGGCCCTCCGCGACCAGCCGCCAGAGGTCCTCCGGCGAGGCGACCCCGCCGGGATAACGGCACGCCATGCCGATGATGGCGATCGGCTCGTCGGCCACGGTGGCGGGCGCCTGAACCGGTGCTTCGGGCACGGCGCCGAACAGTTCGGTAGCGAGCAGTTCGGCGAGCGCCTTCGGGGTGGGGTGGTCGAACACCGCGGTCGCGGGCAGCCGGAGACCGGACGCGGCGTTGAGGCCGTTGCGCAGTTCCACCGCGGTCAGCGAGTCGAAGCCCAGATCCCGGAACGGACGGGCCGGTTCGACGGACCCAGCGTCCCGGTGGCCGAGCACGTCGGCGACCTGGCGGCGCACCAGCGCGAGCAGCTCCCGGTCCCGTTCCTCGGCGGGCAGGGACGCCAGCCGGTCACGCAGTTCCCGCGCGGCGGGGGCGGCCGACGCGGTCCGCCGCGACTTCCCGGCGAAAGCCCGCAGAAGCGGGACATCCGTGACGCTCGTGCGCAGGGCGGGCACGTCGAGCCGCATCGGCACGAACAGCGCTTCCTCTGTCCCCACGGCGAAGTCGAAGAGGGTCAAGGCGTCACCGACCGGGAGCGGCAGCAGACCGGAGCCCGCCATCCGCGCGCGATCGGTTCCGGCGAGCGCTCCCGCCATCCCGTCGCCGGTCTCCCAGAGCCCCCACGCGAGCGAGGTCGCGGGCAGTCCCCGTTCCCGGCGGCGCGCGGCCACCGCGTCGAGGGCGGCGTTGGCGGCGGCGTAGTTGGCCTGCCCCGCGCTGCCGAGCACGCCTGCCGCGGAGGAGAAGAACACGAGGTGGGTGTCACCGGCCAGTTCGTCCAGCAGGAGCGCGGCGTCCACTTTGGACCGCAGAACGGTCTCGAACCGGTCCGGCGTGAGATCGGCGAGCAGGCCGTCGTCGAGGACTCCGGCGGCGTGGACGACGGCGGTCAGCGGAACACCGTCGAGCAGTGCCGTCAGCTCGGCGCGGTCCGCGACGTCGCAGGCGACGATCCGGGCCTCGGCACCGAGGTCCGCCAGTTCGGCGGCCAGTTCGCTCGCGCCTTCCGCGGCGGGACCACGGCGGCCGGCGAGGATCAGGTTCCGCACGCCGCGCCGGGTGACGACATGCCGGGCGAGTTCGGCGGCGAGCGCGCCGGTGCCGCCCGTGATCAGGACCGTCCCTTCCGGCCCCCAGCCCGGCCCGGTTTCGCCCCCGCGCACCGGGGCGAGCCGCGGGACGCGGACCTCGCCCTCGCGCACGACGGCTTCGGTCTCGCCGGAGGCCACGATCCCGGCCAGCAGCCCGGCCGTGAGCGCGGTGGGCTCGTCGGCGTCGACGAGCACGAACCGGCCGGGGTACTCCTCCCGCGCCGAGCGCACCAGCCCCCAGACCGCTGCCTGCGCCGGATCGGTGAACGCGCCGCTGGTCAGGAACACCACGGGACCGTCGCCCGGCTCCACGGCGATCTCCCAGGCGTGCGTCGTCGCATGCCGGACATTCGCGAAGTCCACAAAGGATTCAACGACCGGTTCCGCTTCTCCGGTGGGCACCGCCACCGGCGTCCAGGTGACGCGGAACAACGAGTCGCGGGGAAGCGCGGCGGCCGCGGCGACCGGGGCCCGCAGGCTGAGCGCACCGACCGACAACACCGGAGCACCGGCGGGATCGGTGGCGAAAACGGAGACGGCGCCGTCACCCGCGGGGCGGAGCCGGACCCGGAGCACCGTCGCACCGTCGGCGTGCAGGCGGAGATCCGACCAGGCGAAGGGGATCTCCAACCCTCGCGACTCGCTGACGCCGATGGCGTGCAGGGCGGAGTCGAACAACGCGGGGTGGATCCCGAAGGCGCCGGGAGTGTCGTCCACCTGGACTTCGGCGAACACGTCACCGTCGCGAGTCCAGACGGCACGGACACCCTGGAACGCAGGACCGTAGCCGAGCCCTTCCTCCGCCAGGTTCGGGTAGAAGTCTTCGAGGTCGACCGGCTCCGCCCCCGAAGGCGGCCACTCGGTCATTTCGTCCTGTGTGGACAGTCCGGCGCCGAGGACGCCGGAGGCGTGCCGCACCCAGACGTCGTCGTCCTCCGGCCGGGCGTGCACGGTGACCGAACGCCTGCCCTGGTCGTCGGCGGCCCCGACCGCGACCTGCAGCTGGACACCGCCGTTCCCGGGCAGCACCAGCGGCGCTTCCAGGTTCAGTTCCTCGACGGCTTCGCAACCGGCCTCGTCGGCGGCCGCGAGGGCGAGTTCCGCGAACGCCGTCCCGGGCAGCAGCACGTTTCCGCCGATGACGTGGTCCGCCAGCCACGGCAGCGTGCTCAGCGAGATCCGGCCGGTCAGCAGGATCTCGTCCTCGCCCGCCGGCCGGACGGCCGCGGCGAGCAGGGCGTGCGGTGACGCGTCCAGCCCGGCGGCGGAGACGTCTCGGTGAGCGGCACCGGATTCGAGCCAGAAGTGTTCGTACTGGAACGGATAGGTGGGCAGGTCGACGCGCCGGGCACCGGCGAACAACGGAGCCCAGTCGACCTCGGCCCCGTGGACGTGCAGTCCGGCGACCGCCGCCAGCAGCGTCGTCACCTCGGGCCGGTCCCGCCGCGACGCCGGGAACACGACGGCGTCCTCGGCGCTTTCCTTGGCCATGGCGGTCAAGACGGCGTCCGGCCCGATCTCCAGGAACCGGGTGACGCCCTCTGCTGCCAAGAACTCGACCGAATCGTGGAACCGCACCGCGTCACGGACGTGCCGAACCCAATAGTCCGAAGTGGACACATCCGCCAAGCCACCCGACACGATCGGAATCCGCGGCTCGGTGAAGGTCAACCCCTCGACCACCGCACGGAACTCGTCGAGCATCGGCTCCATGAGCGGCGAATGGAACGCGTGGCTCACCACGAGCCGCTTGTGCTTACGGTCCTCGAACTGAGAGACCACCGCGGCGACGGCGTCTTCGTCACCCGAGACGACCACCGACTCCGGACCGTTGATCGCCGCCAACGACACCCGATCCGTCAGCAATGGGACGACCTCGGCCTCGGTCGCCTGAAGAGCCACCATCGCGCCACCACTCGGCAACGCCTGCATCAACCGGCCACGAGCCGACACCAACGTCACGGCATCTTCCAGCGAAAGCACTCCCGCGACATGAGCCGCCGCGATCTCCCCGACCGAGTGACCGGTCAGGAAGTCCGGCCGGACGCCCCAGCTCTCGACAAGCCGGAAGAGCGCCACTTCGAAGGCGAACAACGCGCACTGCGTGCTCGCGGTCTGCTTCAGTTCCTCGGCGGACAGTGCCGCGATCGGCCGCTCGAACCGCGACGAGACGTCATCGAAGACCTCCGCGAACACCGAGAAACGCTCGGCCAGTTCACGACCCATCCCGAGCCGCTGACTGCCCTGGCCCGTGAACAGGAACGCCGTCCCGCCGTCCGTCGCCCGTCCTTCCACCAACCCGGAGGTGAGGAGGTCGTCCAGTGTGCCGACGACGGCGGCCCGATGGTCCAGCGCGGTCCGCGTGGTGGCCAGCGAGAACGCGAGATCCGCCGCGGTGACGTCCGAGCCCCGCGCGAGTTCCCGCACGCGTGCGACCTGCTCACGCAGGGCGGCTTCGCTCTTGCCGGACAGCAGGAACGGCACCGGCCCCGTGAGCGTGGAAGGCGATTCCGTTTCGGCGGCGGGCTGTTCGAGAACGACGTGCGCGTTCGTCCCGCTGATCCCGAACGAGGACACCGCGGCCCGCCGGGGCCGATCCGACTTCGGCCACGGTTCGGCCTCGGTCAGCAGCGAGACCGCGCCCTCGGACCAGTCCACATGGGACGTCGGCGCGTCGACGTTCAGGGTCTTCGGCAGCACACCGTGCCGCATCGCCTCGACGAGTTTGATGATCGACGCGACCCCGGCCGCGGCCTGGCTGTGCCCGATATTGGACTTCACCGAGCCGAGCCAGAGCGGAGTGGTCCGGTCCTGGCCGTAAGTGGCCAGCAATGCCTGGGCCTCGATCGGGTCGCCGAGCCGGGTCCCCGTGCCGTGCGCCTCCATGGCGTCCACATCGGACGGTGTGAGCCGCGCGTTCGCCAGCGCCTGGCGGATCACCCGTTGCTGGGAAAGACCATTCGGCGCGGTGAGCCCGTTCGACGCGCCGTCCTGGTTCACCGCGGATCCACGCACGACGGCGAGGACGCGATGCCCGTTGCGCCGGGCGTCGGAAAGCCGCTCGACGAGCAGCATGCCCGCGCCTTCACCCCAGGCCGTGCCGTCGGCGGCTTCGGCGAACGCCTTGATCCGCCCGTCCGGCGCGAGCCCGCGCTGTCGGCTGAAGTCGACGAACGCCGCCGGGTTGGCCATCACGGTCACCCCGCCCGCCAGCGCCAGCGAACATTCGCCCTGCCGAAGGGCTTGCGCCGCCAAATGCAGGGCGACCAGCGATGACGAACACGCGGTGTCGACGGTGACGGCGGGGCCTTCGAGACCGAAGGTGTAGGAAACCCGGCCGGACGCGATGCTCGCGAAACTCCCGTTGCCGAGATACGGCTCGAGGTCCGCGGGCGGCGTGCCCGCGATGGCCGAGTACTCGTTGTGGATGACACCCGCGAACACGCCGGTCCGGCTGCCCCGCAGGGAATCCGGCGCGATCCCCGCGCGTTCGATCGCCTCCCAGGAGATCTCCAGCAGCAGCCGCTGCTGCGGATCCATCGCCAGCGCCTCACGCGGCGAGATCCCGAAGAACGCCGGGTCGAACCGGGCGGCGTCGTGCAGGAAGCCACCTTCCCGGACGTAGCTCTTGCCTGGTTTGCCCTGCTCAGGGTCGTAGAGCCCGTCGAGGTCCCAGCCGCGGTCGGCCGGGAATCCGGTGAGGCCGGTGCGTTCCCCGGCGACCAGGTCCCACAGTTCCTCCGGCGAGCGGACCCCGCCCGGATAACGGCAGGCCATGCCGATGATCGCGATGGGCTCGCCGGTCAGGCGCCGGTTCTCCCCGCGCAGGCGGTCGGCTTCCTTCAGCGCCGCCCGCAGGGCCTCGACGACCTTGTTCTCGGATGTGGACATCGCAGCTCCAGGGTGTTTCACGTCAGGCGGGGTCGGAAGCGTCGAAAGCGAGTTCGATCAGGCGGTCGGCGTCCATCTCGTCGATGTCCGCGCCGTCGAGCGACTCGGTGGGGCGGTAGCCGGGGTCTGCCAGCCGGGTCAGCAGGTCCAGCACGCCGGCTTCGCGGAGCCGGTCGGCGGGTACCGAGGCGAGGACCGCGCCGATACGGGCGACCTCGTCGTCGACGGCGTCTTCGGCGGGTGCCAGCCGGTCGCCGAGGATTTCGGCGAGCGCGGTGGGCGTCGGGTGGTCGAATACGACGGTGGCGGGCAGCCGAAGACCGGTCGCCGCGTTGAGCCGGTTGCGGAGTTCGACCGCGCTGAGCGAGTCGAATCCCAGCTCCCGGAACGCCTGCCGGACGCCGACCTGCTCCGGGGAGCCGAAGCCGAGCACCGCGGCGACGTTCGCGCGGATCAGGTCCAGCAGGGCCCGGCCGCGGGCGGCGGGGGCGAGCCCGGCCAGCCGGTCGGCGAATCCGGCGGTCTCTGCTCCGGTGGCCGCGGCCGCCCGGCGGACCGGCGCCTTCACCAGCCCCCGCAGCAACGGATGCACTTCCTCGCCTCGCAGCGCGGCGAGGTCGATATGCATCGGCAGCGGCGCCGGTTCGTACCCGGCGCGGGCGGCGTCCAGCAACAGCAAACCGTCCTCAGTGGACAGCGGGCTCATCCCGGACCGCTTGAGCCGGGCGAGATCCGCCTCGCCGAGGTGCCCGGTCATCCCGCTCAGCTGCGCCCAGAAACCCCACGCGAGCGAGACCGCGGGCAGTCCCTCCGCACGACGATGCCGGGCAAGGGCGTCGAGGAAGCTGTTGGCGGCGGCGTAGTTGCCCTGTCCGGCGTCGCCGAACGCACCGGCGGCCGAAGAGAACAGAACGAACTCGGCGAGGTCCGCGTCGCGGGTCAGTTCGTGCAGGTTGACCGCGGCGTCGACCTTCGGCCGCAGCACCTTCGCCAGCCGCTCGGGGGTCAGCGTGGCGACGAGGCCGTCGTCCAGGACACCGGCGGCGTGCACCACTCCGGTCAGCGGATGCTCGGGCGGAACGGTGGCGAGCAGCTCCGCCAGCGCCGTCCGATCCGCCGCGTCACAGGCGGCGATGGTGACCGATGCCCCGGCGGCGGTCAGTTCCGCTTCGAGTTCCGCCATCCCGGCCGCGTCGCGGCCCCGGCGGCCGACGAGCAGCAGATGCCGGATACCGCGCACGGTGACCAGATGACGGGCCACCAGCGCGCCGAGTGTCCCGGTGGCGCCGGTGATCAGCACCGTCCCGTTTTCGTCCACTGTGGACGGTATGGTGAGGACGTTCTTGCCGATGTGCTTGGCCTGGCTCATGAACCGGAAGACCTCGGGCGCGCGGCGCGCGTCCCACACCGTCGGCCGGGGCACGGTGAGCGCCCCGGCGCCGAACAGCTCCAGGAGCTCGGCCAGGATTTCGCCGATCCTCGGCCGTCCGGCGTCGAGCAGGTCGAACGCGCGATAGGAGACGCCGGGATGCGCGGCCGCGACCTCGTCGGCGTCGCGGATGTCGGTCTTGCCCATCTCCACGAATCGGCCGCCCTCGCCGAGCAGCCGCAGGGACGCGTCGACGAACTCCTTGGCGAGCGAGTCCAGGACGACGTCCATCCGGCCGAACCGGTCCTCGAAGTCCAGCGTGCGGGAGGAGGCGATGTGCTCGTCGTCGAAACCGAGGCCCCGCAACACTTCCCACTTGCCGGGGCTCGCCGTCGCGAACACCTCGGCGCCGAGGTGGCGGGCCAGCTGGACCGCGGCCATGCCGACACCGCCGGTCGCACCGTGGATCAGCACCTTCTCCCCCGGCCGGAGCCCGCCGAGGTCGACCAGCCCGTAGTAGGCGGTGAGGAAGACGACCGGCAGCGCCGCCGCTTCGGCGAACGTCCAGCCCGCGGGCATTTCCGTCACCGTCCGCCGGTCGGCGATCGCCACCGGGCCGAACGCGCCGTCGAACAGGCCGAAGACCCGATCGCCCGGCTTCAGGCCGGTGACACCGGGACCGATCTCGGTGACGACGCCCGCGCCCTCGCTGCCCATCACCGCGTTGTTCTCGGGATACATGTCGAGCGTGATGAGCACGTCGCGGAAGTTGATCCCGGCGGCCCGGACGTCGATCCGGACCTCGCCGTCGGCGAGCGGCCGCGTGGCCGCGGGTGCCGGGACGAGCGCGAGCTCTTCCAGCGTGCCGCGGCGGGGCGCGTCCAGTACCCACGGGCCGTCGGGCGGGGTCAGCGTGCCGTCGGCGGAAACCTTGGCGAGCCTCGGCACGAGCAGTTCCCCATCGCGCCACGCGAGCTGCGCCTCACTGGTGGCCAGTACCTCGGCGAGCAACCCCGAAGGAAGGTCGGTGTCGCTGTCGAGGAGGACGATCCGGTCGGGGTTCTCGGCCTGCGCGGACCGCGCCAGGCCCCAGGCCGCCGCGGCCGGAAGGTCACGGACGTCCGCGACCGCGCCACGGGTGTGCAGCACCAGCCGCGCGTCGGCGAACCGCTCGTCGTCCAGCCAGGTCCGGATCAGGTCCAGCACCCGGGCGGTCGTGCGATGCGTGCTTTCGGTGAGGTCGCCCGCCTCGGCTCCCACCGGCACCAGCACCACGCCGGGGACCTCGGTGAGCGCGGTCAGGTCGCCGTCGGGCAGAACCGCGACGGTCGGCGTCCCGATGGCTTCCGGCGTGGTCACCGGAGTCCAGTGGACGCGGAACAGCGAGTCCGGACGCCGGGAGCCCGGCAGCGCGGCGGGCCGCGTGACCAGGCCCTCGACGGTCGCGACCGGCGCACCAGCCGGGTCGGCCGCCGTCACCGCGACGGTGTCCGCCCCCACGGTGAGCCGGACCCGCAGCGCGATGGCGCCGACGGCGTGCACGGTGACCCCGGTCCATGCGAACGGCAGTTCAGCGCCGTCACCGGACCGGACGGTGCCGAGGGCGTGGAGGGCGGCGTCGAGCAACGCCGGATGCAGGCCGAACCGGTCCGCTCCCTCGGCGTCGGGCAGGGCGACTTCGGCGAAGACGTCGGAACCCAGGGTCCAGACCGCTCGCAGCCCCTGGAACGCCGGACCGTAACCGTAGCCCTGCATCTCGGCATCGGCGTAGAAGCCGTCGAGGTCGACGTTCGTCGCGCCGGCGGGCGGCCATTCGGACAGGCCCTCTCCCGGGATTTCCTCCGAAGTCAAGAAGCCGGACGCGTGCCGTACCCAGGTCTCGTCACCGGATTCGGCCTGGGAGTGCACGGTGATCTCGCGGCGTCCGTCCACTTCGGACCCCAGGACGACCTGGACGCGGACGCCGCCCTGTTCGGGAAGCGGCAGCGGGGCTTCGAGGGTCAGCTCGTCGATCCGGCCGCAGCCCGCGTGGGTTCCGGCCTGCAACGCCAGCTCCACGAACGCCGTCCCCGGCAGCAGCACCGTGCCTTGCACCGCGTGGTCGGCCAGCCACGGCTGGGCGGCCGTCGAGATCCGGCCGGTGAGCAGGAGCCCGCCGGAACCCGGCAACGCGGTGGCGGCGGTGAGCAGCGGATGCCCGGTGGCGCCGAGACCGAATCCGGCGGCGTCGCCCGGTTCCCCGGCGTCGGTGAGCCAGAACTCCTGATGCTGGAAGGCATAGGGCGGCAGATCCACCCAGCCCGACTCGGGCAGCAGCGCGGCCCAGTCGGGGCTGAGGCCGTGGGCGTGCGCCTCGGCCAGGGAGGTGACGAACCGGGTCGGTCCGCCTTCGTCGCGGCGAAGGCTCGCGAGCGCGACGGCGGGCACGGCGGCTTCTTCGACGAGTTCGGTCAGCCCGGCGACCAGCACCGGATGCGGGCTCGTCTCGACGAAGAACCGGAACCCGTCTTCGATGAGCCGCCGCACCGCCAGGTCGAACCGGACGGTGGCCCGGAGATTGCGGAACCAGTAGGCCGCGTCGAGGGTGGTCGTGTCGATCGGTTCCCCGGTGACGGTCGAATACATCGGAACGACGGCTTCGCGCGGCGTGATTCCCGTCAGAGCCGTCAAAACGTCCTGTTCGATCGAGTCGACATGAGCAGAGTGCGACGCGTAGTCCACCGGGACCCGCTTCGCCCGCACATCGAGCAGTTCGCATCGCTTGAGCAGCGCGTCCAGCCCGGCGACGTCACCGGACACGACGACGGAGGCCGGTCCGTTCACCGCGGCCACGGAAACGCCTTCGGGCAGCAGTTCCCGGACCCGCTCCTCGGAAGCCGCGACCGACACCATCCCGCCCAGTCCGGACAGCGCCAGGATCGCCTTGCTGCGCAGGCAAACCACCCGCGCCGCGTCTTCCAGCGACAGCGCGCCCGCGACACACGCGGCCGCGATCTCGCCCTGCGAATGCCCGGCCACGGCGGCGGGTTCGATCCCGCACGCCTGCCAGAGCCGGGCCAGCGACACCATCACGGCGAACAGCACCGGCTGGACGACGTCCACCCGCTCCAGCGCCGCCGCGTCGGACAGGACGTGCGTCAGCTTCCAGTCCACATGGGACAGTAGCGCGGCCTCGCAGTCGGCCATCGCTTCCGCGAAGACGGCCGACGAACCCAGCAGGTCCACCGCCATCCCGGTCCACTGTGAACCCTGGCCGGGGAAGACGAAGACGGGCTTGCCGTTCTCGGCGACCCCGCCGACGACGTGGGGCGCGGGGACGGCGTCGGCGAGCGCGCGCAGCCCGGCGATCAATCCTGCACGGTCGCCGGCCACCACCACGGCACGGTGGTCCAGCGCGGACCTGGTCACCGCGAGCGCGCGGGCCACCGCGGGCAGGGACACGTCGTCACGGAGATGCCCGGCGAGCCGGTCCGCCTGCGCGGCCAAGGCGGCGGACGTCTTCCCGGACAGGACGAACGGCAACACGTCACCACCGAGCGGCGAAGTGTCCGAAGTGGACTTCTCGACCGGCTCCGCTTGCTCCAGGACGACGTGCGCGTTGGTCCCGCTGATCCCGAACGACGACACCGCCGCGCGCCGGGGCCCGCCGTGTTCCGGCCACGCCACGGGCTCGCTGAGCAGGGACACGTTCCCGGCCGTCCAGTCGACCTTGGTCGTGGGCGTGCCGAGGTTGAGCGTGCGCGGCAGCACACCGTGGCGCATCGCCTGCACCATCTTGATGATTCCGCCGACTCCGGCCGCGGCCTGGGTGTGACCGAGGTTGGACTTCAACGATCCCAGCCACAGCGGCCGATCCCGGTCTTGGCCGTAGGTGGCGAGCACGGCCTGCGCCTCGATGGGATCGCCCAGAGGCGTGCCGGTGCCATGCGCCTCCACAGCGTCCACTTCGGACGGTTGAAGACCGGCATCCGCCAATGCCCGGCGGATCACCCGTTGCTGCGACGGACCGCTCGGGGCGGTGAGACCGTTGGACGCGCCGTCCTGGTTGACCGCGCTGCCCCGCACGATCGCGAGGACGCGGTGGCCGTTGCGGCGGGCGTCGGAGAGGCGTTCCACCAGGAGCATCCCGACGCCTTCGCTCCACACCGTGCCGTCGGCGTCGTCCGAAAAGGACTTGCAGCGGCCATCGGGGGCGAGGCCGCGCTGACGGCTGAAGTCCACGAAGACCTCGGGCGTGGCCATCACGGTCACCCCGCCCGCCAGCGCCATCGAGCATTCGCCGCGCCGCAATGCCTGCGCGGCCAGATGCAGCGCCACCAGCGACGACGAACAGGCCGTGTCGATGGTGACCGCCGGGCCTTCCAAGCCGAAGGTGTAGGCGACCCGGCCGGAGTGAATGCTGGCCGAGGTCCCGTTGCCGAGGTAGCCCTCGACGTCGTCGGGCACGCGGTTCAGCCCGGTCGCGTAGTCGTGGTACATCACCCCTGCGAACACGCCGGTCGCGCTGCCACGCAAGGACTTCGGGTCGATCCCGGCCCGTTCGACGGCTTCGTGGGAGATCTCCAGCAGCAGCCGCTGCTGCGGGTCCATCGCCAGCGCCTCCCGCGGCGAGATCCCGAAGAAGCCCGGATCGAACTGCCCGGCGTCGTGCAGGAAACCGCCCTCGCGTACGTAGGTGGTGCCGCGATGGTCGGCGTCGGGGTGGTAGACGCCGTCGATGTCCCAGCCGCGGTTCTCGGGGAACCGGGTGATGCCGTCGTTCCCGTCGGCGACCAGGCGCCACAGGTCGTCGGGTGTGCTCACCCCGCCCGGATAGCGGCAGGCCATGCCGATGATCGCGATCGGCTCGTCGGCTTCGGCCGGCGCGGCCGGTTCGTCCCGGACCGGAGCGGATCCGGCGGCGAGGAACGCGGCGACCGCACGCGGGTTCGGGTGATCGAACACCAGCGTCGGCGCGATCTTCAGCCCGGTGGCCGCGATCAGCCGGTTGCGCAGTTCCACGGCGGCGAGCGAGTCGAACCCGACTTCGGTGAACGCGCGGTCCGGATCGATGGCGTGGGCGTCCGGGTGCCCGAGCACGGCGGCGACCGTCGTCCGCACGAGGTCGAGCAGGTCCGCCTCGTCCAGTCCGCCGCGCGACGCGGCCGACGGCGCCGGGCGGGTGACCCGGACAAGTCCACTGAGGACGGCGGGAAGTCCTTCGGCGGTGGCGCGGACACGCAACGCGGCACGGTCCATCCGCATCGGCAGCAGCACCGGCCGGTCCGCCGCCAGCGTCGCGTCGAACAGCGCGAGTCCGTCCACTTCGGACAGTGCACGCTGGCCGGAGCGGGCGATCCGGCGCAGCCCGGCATCGTCGAGCCGTCCACCCATCCCGGCGGCCCACAGGCCCCAGCCCAGTGCCACGCCTGGGCGGCCCTCGGCTCGGCGGCGGAGGGCGAGCGCTTCGAGGAAAGCGTTGGCCGCCGCGTAGTTGGCCTGACCGGCGCCGTCGAAGGTGGCCGCGGACGACGAGAACAGCACGAACGCCGACAGGTCGAGGTCGCGGGTGAGCTCGTCCAGGACGAGCGCGCCGGTGACCTTCGGCCGCAGGACGGCCGCCAGCCGTTCGTGATCGAGCGTCGTGATGGTCGCGTCGTCGAGCACGCCGGCGGCGTGGACGACCGCCGACACCGGGTGCTCGGCGAGCAGCGCCGCGACGGCCGCGCGATCGGCGATGTCGCAGGCGGCGACGGTGACGTCCGCTCCCAGCGCGGTGAGGTCGTCGACAAGCGGACCCGCGGCACCGCGACGGCTCACGAGAAGCAAGCGGCGGACCTCGTGCCGCTCGACCAGATGCCGGGCCAGCAGCCCGGCGAGACCGCCGGTCCCGCCGGTGATCAGCACCGTGCCGCCGGTGGCGAACGACGCCGGGGCCGGGCTCGGGACCCGCGTCAGCCTGGGGACCAGCACCGCGCCGTCGCGGACGGCGAACTCGGGCTCCCCGGAAGCCAGTCCGGCGGCGAGGCCGTCTCCCGTGACGTCAGCCAGCACCAGCCGGCCCGGATGCTCGGCCTGCGCGGAACGCACGAGCCCCCATACGGCGGCCGCGGCGGGATCGGGGTTCTCGGTGGCGACGGCGCCCTCGGTGAGCAGCGCCAGGCGGGCCGGGGCGAACCGGTCGTCGGCGAGCCAGGCCTGGACGAGGTTCAGCACGCGGTCGAGCGGCTCGGCGCAGCGGACGGCGACGACCGGCGGCACGTCGTCACCGACGGCGGTCAGGTCCGGATAGAGCCGGTATTCGGCGGTGCCCGGGGTTCCGGGAAGCGGGATCCAGTCGACGCCGTAAAGCGCGCCGTCCTGCGCGCGCGGCGCGGTGGCAAGAGGGCGCAAGGCCAGGGATTCCACCGACGCGACGGGTTCGCCCGCGCCGTCGGCCACCTTCAGCGACACCGAGTACGTCCCGGCTTCGGCACCCGCGACATGGTTCTCGAGCTTGACGCGCAGCACATCGGCGCCGCGCGCGTGCAGTGTCACGCCGGACCACGCGAACGGCAGTGCCGCGGGACCACCGCCTCCGGCCCCGAGTTCGAGCACGTGCAGGGCCGCGTCCAGCAGCGCCGGATGCACGCCGAACCCGCCCTGGATCTCCGGCACGGCGGCGACCTCGGCGTAGAGGTCGTCACCGGACCGCCACGCGGCGCGCAGGCACCGGAACGCCGGTCCGTAGTCGAGGCCGGAATCGGCGAGCCGGTCGTAAAGTTCGGAAAGGTCGAGGGGCTCACCGTGGGGCGGCCACGCCCCGAAGCCGGGAGCGGGTGCCGCGGCCCCGAGCGCGCCCGAAGCGCACCGCGTCCACTCGTCGTCCTCCTTGTCACGGAAGAAGATCAGGAGCCGGCCGTCCCGGACCGACACCTGAACCTGGACGCCCGCCTCGGAAAGCACCATCGGCACTTCGAGGGTCAGTTCTTCGACGCCGCCGAACCCCGCGAGTTCCGCGGCCCGCAACGCCAGTTCGAGCAGCGCGGTGCCCGGCAGCACCACGTCCCCGCCGACGACGTGGTCGGCGAGCCAGGGCTGGGTGAGCGGGGACAACCTGCCGGAAAGCAGCAGGGCACCGTCTTCGGCCGTGGTGACCGATGCCCGCAGGAGCGGATGCCCGGTGTCGCCCAGCCCGTAGGCGCCGGGATCCCCGGCGGTGTCCTGGTCGATCAGCCAATACCGCTGCCGTTCGAAGGCATAAGTCGGCAAATCGGTCTTCGGATGCTCGCCGAACACCTGGCGCCAGCCGGGTTCGGCGCCGCGGACCCACAGTTCGGCCAGCGACGCGGCAAGCGCCTCCGCCTCCGGCCGCGAGCCGCGCAGGCTCGGCACCAGCGCCGGTCCCTCACCGTCGAGGACTTCGGCCGCCATCGGCGTCAGCACCGCGTCCGGGCCGAGCTCCAGGAGCACGTCGACGCCGAGTTCGTCCAGCCGCCGCACGCCGTCGGCGAACCGCACCGGACGGCGCACGTGCTCCACCCAGTACTCCGGCGCCGTCGCCTCGGTGATCAGCTCACCGGACACAGTGGACACCAGCGGGATCGACGGTTTCCGGAACGTGAGGATCTCGGCGAACCGGCGGAACTCGTCGAGCATCCCGTCCATGTGGTGCGAGTGGAAGGCGTGACTCACCTTGAGCCGTTTGGTCTTGCGCCCGGCGAACGCGGCGGCGATCTCCTCGACCGCGGCCTCGTCACCGGAGACGACAACCGACCACGGGCCGTTGATGGCCGCGATCGCGAGGCGGTCGCCCAGCAGCGGCAGGATTTCGTCCTCCGTCGCCTGCACGGCGAGCATCGCGCCGCCCTCGCGCGTGTCCTGCATCAGGCGTCCCCGCGCGGCGACGAGCGCGGCGGCGTCGGAGAGCGAGAGCATGCCCGAGACGTGCGCGGCGGCCAGCTCGCCGATCGAATGCCCTGCGACGTAATCGGGACGCAGGCCCCAGTGCTCGTAGAGCCGGAACAGCGCGACCTCGACCGCGAACAGCGCGCACTGCGCGTACTCGGTGCGGTGCAGCAGCTCGGCTTCCTCGCTGCCCTCGGCGGCGAACACGATCTCGGCCAGCGGCCGGTCCAGTTGCAGGTCGAGATGCCCGCAGGCGTCGTCGAAGGCGCTCGCGAACACCGGGAACCGGCGGTGCAGCTCACGGCCCATCCCAGCACGCTGGCTGCCCTGGCCGCTGAAGACGATCCCGACCCGCGCCGTCCCGTGGACCAGGCTCGGCAGAGCTTCACCGGTGGCCAACGCGTCCAACCCGGCCAACAGTCCCGCGCGATCGGCGGCGGTCACCACGGCCCGCCACTCCAGGGCGGACCGGGTGGTGGCAAGCGCGGCGGCGACGGCGGGGAGGTCACTGTCCGGCAGGGCTTCACGCAGCCGGGCAGCCTGACGGCGCAGGGCTTTCTCGTCGCGGCCGCTGACGGGGAACAGCCAAGTGGGCCAGGCTTCCGGCGCCGGCTCGGACTCTTCCTCGGCGGGAGCCTGTTCGAGGACGGCGTGCGCGTTGGTGCCGCTCATCCCGAACGACGACACCGCCGCGCGGCGGGGCGCCCCGGTCTCCGGCCAGCCGGCGGTCTCGCCGAGCAACTCGACGGCACCGGACGACCAGGCGACCTTCGGGGTGGGTTCGTCGGCGTGCAGGGTCTTGGGCAGCACACCGTGCCGCATCGCCTGCACCATCTTGATCACCCCGGCCACCCCGGCGGCCGACTGGGTGTGCCCGATATTCGACTTGACCGAACCGAGCAGCAGCGGGCGTTCCCGGTCGCGGCCGTAGGTCGCCAGCAGTGCCTGCGCCTCGATCGGGTCGCCGAGGACGGTACCGGTGCCGTGTGCCTCGACGGCGTCCACTTCGGACGGTGCGAGCCCGGCGTTCGCCAGCGCCCGCCGGATCACCCGCTGCTGCGCGGCGCCGTTGGGCGCGGTGAGGCCGTTGCTGGCGCCGTCGGAGTTGATCGCGGTGCCGCGGACGACGGCGAGCACCCGGTGCCCGTTGCGCCGGGCGTCGGAAAGCCTTTCCAGCACCAGCATCCCGACGCCCTCGGACCAGCCGGTGCCGTCGGCCGCGGCGGAGAACGGTTTGCAGCGCCCGTCCGGGGCGAGCCCGCGCTGACGGCTGAAGGCGAGGAAGCCGCCGGGGCTCGACATCACCGCGACGCCACCCGCCACCGCGATCGGGCACTCCCCCAGCCGCAGCGCCTGTCCGGCCAGGTGCAGGGCCACCAGCGACGACGAGCACGCCGTGTCCACGGTGACCGTCGGGCCCTCGAACCCGAAGGCGTACGAGATGCGCCCGGAGGCGACGCTCGCCGCGTTACCGGTCAGCAGATACCCTTCGAGGCCTTCTTCCGCGCCACCGAGCCGCGGTCCGTACTCCTGGGTCTCCGCGCCGACGAACACGCCGGTCGCGCTCCCCCGCAAGGACGCCGGGTCGATCCCCGCCCGCTCGAAGGCCTCCCACGACGTCTCCAGCAGGAGCCGCTGCTGCGGATCCATCGCCAGCGCCTCACGCGGCGAGATCCCGAAGAAGCCCGCGTCGAAATCCCCTGCGCCGTCGAGGAAACCCCCGCGCCGGGTGTAGGTCTTGCCAGGGACCCCGGGGTCGGGGTCGTACAGCGACTCCACGTCCCAGCCGCGGTCGGCCGGGAACTCCGACGTCGCGTCCCCACCGTCGGTGACCAGCCGCCAAAGGTCTTCCGGCGAACCGATCCCGCCGGGATAGCGGCAGGCCATGCCGACGATCGCGATCGGCTCGTCGGCGGCGATCGCCTGGTAGTCCTCGATCTCGGCCACGGCCTCGCCTGCCAGCAGATCGCGCAGGTGGCCGGCGAGCGCCGACGGCGTCGGATGGTCGAAGACGAGCGTCACCGGCAGTTCCAGCGCGGTGGCCGCCGAGATCCGCCGGTGCAGTTCCACCGCCGCGAGGGAATCGAACCCGAGTTCGGCGAACGGCGTGCCGGGCGCCGCGGTCCCCGCGCCCGGCTTCGCCTCCAGCACCGCTTCGGTCTCGGCGACGACCAACGCGGCCAGCGCCCGCCGTCGCTCCCCGTCCGGGGTTTCGTCGAAAGCGGCCAGCACCGTGGCCCAGTCCGGCCGAACACGTCGAGTTCGCAGAATCAGTTCGTCTCGCATGGTCCGCATTTCGGGTTCGAGGATGGGATTCCGAAGCTAGTGCGGGAACGGACCCCTTTCGCACCCCTACGTCCCCCTGTTCACCGGCGTGCGCGGGGTGGGGGCAGGGGTCGGCGCGGCGGTGGCGTGTTGCGAAAGCCACTTTCGCAACGTTGACG
>Ga0307518_10000288_pt1 | contig 38334 bp, 16 predicted proteins | sample 25_EM_MG_FD_203889 | JGI IMG/M metagenome (GOLD analysis project Ga0307518, IMG submission 203889) | Populus trichocarpa ectomycorrhiza microbial communities from riparian zone in the Pacific Northwest, United States - 25_EM | ecosystem: Host-associated > Plants > Roots > Unclassified | place... | reverse complement strand
ATGATAATCAGAAACATTAAATTATAAAAAACGTAGATAGAAACAAATCTAAGATTAGAGTACCTATCCCCTACAGAAATCATTATTTTATTAAGGATCGTTCTAGATAGAAGTAATGATAAACACCAAATATCCCCAGAAATAATAACAAAAATAAATAAATTATTTGTGAAAATACAAAAACAGACCTAATAAAATAGGAAATAAAAGAATTTGTGCGAGAACAAAAACAGACCTGATCAAATAGGAAATCAGGTACATGAAATCCAAGATTCAATAATGAGTTATCAAACAAAAATGAACTTTATGAAGAAAACTGTTCGTCATGATATTATGTGCACAGTGCAGTGTAGCAGCATCAACTCATGCTAAGCGTTCGTTCCGGGTTAAGAGATTGAAGATCAATTTTGAGACAGAAAGCTAGCAGAGAAGTGAAACAAGGCAAGCTATAAAGACATAAATAAAAGGAAGTACCTGCCGGCGCTAGAGAATTCATACAGCTTGCCACTACTGGAGAAGACGAGGAGAGCGACTTGGACGTCACAGAGAAGAGAGAGGTCGCGTGCTTTCTTGATCAGTCCATTTCGCCTCTTCGAGAAAGTGATTTGTCGACAGATCTTCTTTTCGATTCGCTTTAGCTCCACTTTCTTTCTCCCCATTCTCGATCCAAAATTCGACCTCGCCTTATTTTTACCCTAATTTAAATTAAATAATGATGAAGGAATGCTACCAAAAATATATATAGAATATTTTATGTGTGTGTGGAATAAACTTTAATTTGTTTTTTCAAGGTTTTTTTTTTTTTTTTTACAATTCTTTTAGAAAGGAGAAATGTAAGGTCGCAAATTCGAATCGTCTGCGTTCTGCCACGTGTCGTACGCCTCCGTCTCTCGTATGCTCAACTTACTGCGGCTTTGATAAGTGAGCACTAATATCGTTGCTGTCTCCTTCACTCCTATTAACTTTTTATTTTGCAAGTTAATAAAGTTGATCCTTTTTTTCATTTAAAATATCAACATTACTTTTTATAAAGTATTTAGCATTTTATGTCAATTATTAGAGTTGAATTATTAATCTTAAAAAATAATAGCATCAATCACTCCATCATTAAATCACAGGCCATTTGTTGAACTCAATACTTAAATATTTATTCATCTAATTTAATATCTATGGTACTTTTTATAACAAATCCTTTGACTTGTACTCAACAAAATATATATTCTCGGAATAAAGTGAAATATATAACAAAAATATACACAATTAAAAAGTACAAAGAACAACTAATTAAGAAATGATTTCTCTCTTGTATTTGTTTTGTGTTTAACAGATGGAGTGTTAAGAAAACTAGAGTATTTATTTTATATTTATTCTTTAATTAGAAAATAAATATAAGCAATTAATATGGTAATAACATAGCAATGTTTTATTTGTATGCCCCAGTTGAAAAATGGAAGTTGTAATTGCATTGAGAATATAATTAGATATTTTTTGATTGATAGTCCAGGATTATTGTTTAAAGATTATTATATTTTGTTGTGCATGTTTTTTCAAATAAAAAGCATTTTATATAATGCATAGTAAATGTTATCTCTAAATGATGAAATTAAAAATCAATAAAACTTTTATAAAAAAAATCAAAGAAAAAGATTAAAAATCAAAATGATAGGGATTAAAATAAAGAATTTAATATTTAGTAAATCATGATTGAAAGATAAAATTAAAAACAAATAAAACTTCTACAAAAAAAATAAGACTAAAAATTATAAATCAAATGAATAATGATTAAAGTTGAAGTACCAATAGTAAATAAGGTCGAGTTGTGATTTTTGAGGAAGGAGAGAGAAAAAAAAGGGGGCACCAACAATAAAATAAATCATCACTCGAGACACATGTCATACCAACAAAAAAAAAACACAACGATGCTTCTAATAATATGGTAGAAGGGTATGTTTGGACTCCCGGAAACAACACGTGTCTCCTGAAGTGTGTAATCATCTTTTACTCGTCTCCTAGTATCATGTCGTATAACTGCACCCACATTTTTTTTATTTATCCAAACATGAATTATCCCCTAGGATGTTTATATATATATATAAAAAAACCTGAAGTTAATGGTTTTTTTTATTTATCTTTTTACATTGTTTTATATAAAACCATTGACTTTAGGTTTGATTTTTATTTTATTTTATGGGCATTATGGTTGTTTTATTGTGTATTTTAATTGTTTATTATTTTTTATACCTGGTTAAATATCAAATTGCCCTTAATCGACACTATAATAACAATACCCTTGAAAAGGATATATTTGTCCCCGGTCAATTTAAAAATAACAAATAATCCATGTAAAAAGATTTTAATGCCCTTGAAAGTTAGTGTCAAGCTCATAGTTTTGAAATCCGGTCGATCCGGGGCTGGAACCGTGTCGGGTTTAAGAAAAATAAGAAAAGTCGAAACTCGTTGTGACCTGGCTGACCCCGTGGGTTGACCCGGTGACCCGGAAAAACCCGGTTACAACCCGTTGACTTTTTTTTTTACTAAAATAACATCGTTTTGAATTTAAAAAAAAATAGAAATTGACCTGGGTGACCCGGTGATCCAGTCAAAACCCGGAGCTTAGACCGGACCGGGTTTAAAAACTATGGTTCAACTTTATGAATGGAGGGGAAGAATCGTCACTATACTATTCCATTCCAATAAACAATGTTTATAAATTATAAGTGTGCATCTATAGTGATTTTCTAGGGAGTTTTAGCTTCTTTTAATCTTTAACAAAAATATTTTTTAATAGGAAAAGATAATAATGATTGTAAGAGATTGCAAGTTATGTATGATTATAGTAGATTTTTCTTATTTAATGATTTATGTATACTCTTGAAATTTTTTATTGATTTTTTTAAACATCATCATTTATTTTTTATTCTTTAATTATTGAGAACGGAAGATACAAAATAAAAATGGAGGAATCAGAGTGAGGAATCAAAATGATGTTTTAATTTCAACACCGTTTTTTTAATAATAACATTGAACATGAAGAAAATTTAAAAATTTTATTGTCTTATTTTTAATATAAAAAGAAATAATGATTAAGAGATAATTAAATTAACGATGATAATAATAAAAAATAATATAAGTAATTTTAGTGATGGTGACGATGAAGAAGTAGAAAAGCATTTTGATTGGGCTAACTCATTTTCCTGAGAGAATTTTTGAAAATGATTTTCAAAACACATGGAATAAATATCAGACAAAATGATAAAAATTCTTTCACTGAAAACTTTAAAAATATTTTTTAAAAACTAAAAAACTAAAAAACCTTCAATGATAGAAAACGGGCCCTAAGTAGTAACATTACGAGTGAGGCCCATAAACATGTTTGGGTTTACGAAGTGAAGCATAATTATTTTGTATAAACCGAGGTGACAAGGCCACTATGATGCCGGTGCTAAGAAAACTTGTCCAGCATAAGCTCCAAACGGGCTTGGGCCGGCCAAGCAAAGTTGCGGGCCTTACACAAGCTTGTCGTAACAATGTGGCTTCCCACAACTTTTACTTGGAGAATGAGAATCTATGCAGGGATGAGCATTATTTAAAATCCTTTGGAAAATAGAAATTTGGGCATTTCTTCGAAATAATCTCGGAAAACCCGAATTACCTGTAATAATTTTTTTAATATATATATATATATATATATATATAAAAGTAATTTGTTACTAGATTGGAAAAGAAAGAAAATACAGTGAAATAAAAAGAGATTTCGGATTATTTTGAAAATTCATTTTTTTATATTTTTTAAAATATAATTCGGAGAATCAAAAAGTTAATTCGGGCTGGAGAATTTGAAAAAAAAAATCAGAAAAAAAAATTGAATTGACAAATCTTTACCCCAGCGCTCACCTCCAAGTAATCCATGTGAGGCCAGAATTTTTCCCTTTTTTTTTTTTTTTGGGTTCACTGTACATTGCTTTACAGCTTGAGTTGCCGGATCTTGAAGTAACATGTTAATCAAGATTTCATAGCAATTGATTGTTGTCCATGTTGAATATTCATTAGTTACCATGGACATCATGTCAATCAATTTCATGAAATAATAATAATAATAATAATAATAATAATAATAAAAATAATAATTTGAGTTGATGTAATTTCAATCAAAATTGCAAGGCAATCTTAGCCATGAAAATCTAGGTGGTTTGATTGGTTGTGATTGCCTGTCAACCGGTCACCCTCAACAATGACCGACAACGAATGACATGGCTTATACGAGGGAGATAAAGGCTGGCATTGCGGTTATATTGGATTTTGATTTTTTTTAGTTTTAAATTAGTATTTCTAATATTTTTGTATCATTTTAATATATTAATATAAAAAATAAATATTTTAAAACATAAAAAATAATACCTCGAAGCATTTCTAAATAAAACTCACTTTTCACACTCCAAAAGAGAGCCCCGAAGTTGCACCAGCTAGCTAGTCTCCATGAATCCCCGTAAACAAGCCTGTAGAACCCATAGTTATAATTAATACGATCCAGGCTCATACAAGTTTTTCTCGCCATGAAGATATGCTAACGATATTCTCCTCCACGAGCCTGCTTTCAAAAATGATCGGACTCTTTCAAAGTCAATATACACCCACAGTCAACGAATACATGTCAGGAATCTTTATCTAACTAGCATCCTTCTTCTTAGTTAATTCCAAAACCCTATTGTGTGTTTTTTTGAATCCTTAAACATGACGAGTCACGAAAGGATAGATAGAAACACCTTAAATTTCATGGTCTTGCATACAAAGGAGAATTATTCTTCATAAAAATAATTAAAAAAAAAGAAGAAGAGAGAGAGCCTGCAACTGCTGAAAGCAGCAGCACAGTGCTTGCACACGCACACACAAAGCATTACTTGCACTGGTCCTAGGTGCAGTAGAATTATGATAAATGATTGATCCACCTCATAATAACAGACTGTTTCATCAGTAACATACAAGACGCGCAGATTTTCTGAACAATGGGTAATCAACCTTGCTGTTGAGGAAATGCATTCCATGACTGGGAACCGCGCGCGGTAGTCCTCCTATCATGGTAACCAACCTGGCATGTAAGCAGTCATACTTGGGCCAGAAGTGACCACTGTTATAGCACTGTCAGGCTGATACCTGCAATTCAAAATTAAATCGTAGTAAGCCAAATCCTCCTCGTCCCTTTTGTTTTAGCACTGCAAACTGATTCTACAACATTGAAACGATGGCTTCCAGTGATATAACTTATATAAAATAAGCACATTCATTGTTTTTTCCAATGACCATCATCCCGCTGATAGGTTGTAAAACAGAAAGGATCAGACTAAGAGACCTGCAGACATACCCAATTTGTAAAGTAGGTTCGCACTCCAAAGGATGAAAGAATCCATAACCTTGGGGTTGAGCTTGTTGTCGAGAAAAACCCACATCTTCTGCACTTAGATTCAACTGGAGTGAATTTACTTCGTAGCCTTCCATCAACTGCAAAATTAAACATATATACCAACCATCATGTCATCATCATATTCACGCTATTCTTGACAGGGGAGATCAAATAAATTGGACTAATTTATGTTCAATCTATGAAAGTAACTTAATGCCTAGCAGTACTTTCCATTTTTATTTAACACAAACCTCTGACTTAAATTAAATTCAGGGGTTCTTGTTTCTAAACTAACTTCCTTCCCTAATTTGGAAATGTAACGTACCCTTTCTCTCAGAGACTTATTAGCTGCAGTCAACATGTGTTCCTGCATGTAATGCTGGGGTTAAGTGGAAAGAGCCAGAGAAGAAAATCAATAGACATTAACAAGGGAGTTTCAGAAGTTTCCGTACCTTATGCTGTAGATCATTGAGCTGATCCAGCATGTACTGGGTCTGTAGAACGGTATGAGAAATTATAAAGTTGAGATATATACTGCTAATTAGTGTCAAGTGCTTTATTACATAAAAAAAAGTACTTGTTTGTGTGCAGCCAAGTCAAATCCAGCATTCAGGCAGTTTTAACTGTAATTGTCTATGTGTTCTATTCTCAGAATTTTACTTATTAATCAGAACGCTAATTCACTACTGAGTTTGTGTGTGTGTTTGTATTATCAAACTCAGTAGTTAGATGTATGTATGTATCCTTATCTTCAAACTATACTCAGATTAAATACCCTTGTTGATCTGATCTGCTTCAGTGACATATCAAGCTGTCTTTCAAGTGATTCAAGCTCTTTGCTGCTCAGAGGGCCAAGGTCTTCTCCCAAAAGATTCCTGTGGTGCGACGCCAATCACATATTTAGTGTGTAATTAGAACTAAATATCAAATCAGATTTCAGTATTATGTGCGCGTAGATAAGGTCACTTTCAAATGAGGATCACCCTTCTAAGAGTACATTAATTTTAAACACTGTTGCTTCAGGCACTCTCACCTCTGGGTTCTTTGCAGAGCTTCGTAGCGTGCTTTAAGCTTCAGATATTCCTGCTGGCTACTCAGTTCCTGCAGCCACAGCAATAAAACCCATTTGAGCATGAATGATTCAAAATAGCTGCAGATTATGGTAATAAAATTTGCATTACATAGTAATGCAATTGCACTGAACTATCAGTACTTCTTGACGAGGCAGTTGCCAAAATATGTCAACATACTATTGATAATGTTGAGAATATTATCCATGCCATGCTCCAAATTAATATAATACATTAAATTACTAGCTTCCTGAACGTATATATATAGTCCATAAATGCCATTTTCAATCTTTTTGGAAAGGTTAACGTTTTGTTCTCCATTCTCTTGATGGAGACTACCTGTTACTTCTATGATAAAAACCGATAATTTACAACACACACACACATGCATATACATATATAATAAATGCAGCATGCTCGAAACATAAACACGGAGCTTTTCTATTCACTTCTAAAGTAAAAGGTGTTACATTTCTGTTTTAAAAACATAGTGAATGGGTATATTTGATGCCAAATCAAAAGTGAGGTTTAATGGTAAGCTTAGACATTTACGTTATAGATGTAATACCGCTAAACATGTGCTCTTGAATAAGATTATTTCCATTGACTATAAAGTAAAAAAAAATCTAGTGGATCGCTAACTAAGGGTTTACGGAAAATTAAAGCTTACGTATAATTAATTAAGAAAAATAAGCTTAAAACTTTTAAGGATAAAAAAGTGTAATGATGATAATCTAATCTAGTTGACTAGAAATTTCAAGATCTAGGTTAAAAAAAAAATAAGTCATAATATTTTTAGTAGCACTCAAAAATCATTATTTTTCCAACCTATTCCAATGATGAAAAAGACACCAGTTGCAACATAATAAAGGATGAACACTGCTTTTAATGATTTTCATATCTTAGTATACCAAATAGAGTATAGAAAAATAATCTTAATAAAATATCATCTATATAAGTTATAAATATGATTGTTTCTTTGAGAATTAAAAAAAAAACAAATTATCTAAAGCACTCATGAAATCATGAGGTGTCCATGGCCAAACAAATTATCTAGATTTACATAAAAGGTTGATCAGTCTATTCATCAAATACCATGTGTTCTAGACCTTTCATTTTATAGTATCCTCCAAAAGCACATGCACTTAAGTGAAATGCTGATGACTCTTTTATTGGGAAACCTGGTCTTGTTGGTATTGGTAGGGCTCTTCATGATCATAATGGCTTTGTGATGGGTTATTTCTCTGCTCCTGTGGGAATTAAGGATTCAAATGAGGCCGAATTGCTTACTATAATTAAAACTCTTGAATTATCTTCTTAACGAGATGCTTTTTTGGATAGAAATTTCATCTTTGAATCTAATTTAGTTCGTGGTAAATTAGATGAATAAGTAATCTATCAGGCCATGGATATTTCATGAACTTTTTATTTTGGCATCTAGTTTCTCCTCATAATTGGGCTCTTTATCTTTCCGTCATGTTTTGCGTAAGACTAATCATATAGCTGATAACTTTGCAAAACACGATGTTAGAAGAATATATGACTTCATGGCTTGGATTTGAGAGGAACTAAGTTTTAGATGTCCTCGAGGGCTTATTTCAAACAAATATGGTGTTTTGGGTATCGGGTCTTTGTATTTTACATATTTTTTGTTTTAATCTTATTAAGGCATTATTATGCTTATGCTTATCAAGAAAAAAAAAACATGAAAGGTTGAATAATTCAAGAAAAACATTTATTATTTAACTGAGTAAATTCGATACTATTTTATCAAGGAAGTTTAGAAGCCAAAAGTCATCCATCTTGACGTAGTGATCTACTAAATCATTATATCTCTATAAATCTTGAAGTCTTTATTACTGGTCAGTCAATTTTCATTTATATAAGAGATAGCCAAAAAAATTTAATAAAAAAAATTATGGTTAATAGGCATATTTGAGGCCAAATTAAAGTGTGGTCCACTTATTTTTGGAGTTAAAATTTTATTAGAAATTATTCTTCAACAAAAGTTCTTTAACATGAAATATTGACATAATTAAAATAAATTATGAATGAATAGAAAATTGATTTAAAAAACTCTTGGTTGACATGTTTTTATGGAACCTAAAACCTTTTATCTCAAGTTGAAAAAATACAAGATTTGTAGTTCATATAATGAAAAATTAAAAAATTACAAATAAGTTTACGTAAAGTGAGAGCATAAGGCTTAAGCCACAAGCGCATGTTAAGGCTCGAGCCTTAGCCCCTGATACTAGATTTAGGTTTGTATTTATTGTTAAATAATTGTTTAGACTAAAAAGAATTATTTTTTGTTTGTCTATTATGGACTTAGGTACAAGTTTGTTATAAAATAGTTCTTTTGCCCATAAAAAATTATTTTTTCATTAATCTATGAATAAACAGTTGGAGGACCTCTTAAACAATTTTATTTTATAAGTAAAAACATCTTATTTTTAAACCAAAAATTATCAGGTGTTTACCATAAAATAATTATAGAAAAATAGCAAAAACTAATTATGATAACTACCATAACTTATTATGCATCATTTAAATTCCAAAATTCAGTATAAATAAAGGTTAAATAAGAGATGTTTTGCATATTTTCAATGACTCATTTGCCTTATTCTCTTATGTATTCCAGTTTTTTTAGCCTCTAATTTTTGCCCCGTTTTACTCTATCCTATAGTTTAAGTTCTTGACATTCATTGAGAATTTTGAGTTCTATTTCCTTGAGTTTATAAACTTTATTTAGGAACACAACTAAATAAAATAATGTTGAAATCTTAGCTGGTATACTTATTGATATTATTATATTTGCACTAAGAGAGTATCAATAAAATTTTAAAGATAAATGATTAATCAATAACAACATATTTTTTTATCTTACTCAAATTTTAAGTTCTTTAATAGGTAAATACCTTACATCTATATTTTTTTTAGTTTAAGTATAATAATTGTTTTGATATGTGTTAGTAAGCAAGATTTTTATTGATTCAAGTGCTACCTTATATATTTATGCTTAATATACATACTATGATTTTATTTTTAAACTCTATTACAAGTTTTTTTTTTTTTTTTTTACAATTTTATGTTTTTTTACCTTGTTGCATTCAATCTAAACTAAATAAGTATAACCTCTAGATCTTCGGATATCAAAAGGAATCATGATAAAGTGATTCAAACCCTTACCACACTAGCATTATAAAATATAAATTAAAATATAATCAAATCAAATAAAAAGACTAAATCCAAAAATGGCATTAATCATGAGTACTATGAGAATGTGTTCTAAGGACATGGTATTATAAGTAGGTTTTAAAGACCACTGCTAACTGTATCACTTGGCAAAATCTTCACCAACCAATTACTGTTGGTTACAGTTTGCTATACACTTGCTTCTTGTCACTGCACTGGATTTCACTTCAGTCTTATTAGGCAGTCGCGTCGTTCTTTGTTATTGATGTTTTTATGAGCCAGGAGCCCAGGATAGCGTTTTTCCTATATATTATTAAAGAGCACCATTTATAAAGGCCAGTTTGCTTGGAGAAGAACACAAGAAAAGAAAAGCTGCAGCAGCAGATTGCAACAGCTAAAACACAAGTACTGTTATGTGTCACGAAAGATACTATTAACTTAGTTAATTCAACATTGTAAGAGAACAAACACAGTTCAACAGAATCTAACTGGCTGAAATAAATATGATTGCTGGATAAATATTGGTCATAATCAGCACAAAATAAATAATATTTTGCCTCAAACATTTTGGTTCTGAAATACATCTCAAGGGCATCATATATCCATACTCTGTGATAATTTTAGGAATTTTTTTCTTCATTGCAATGCTAACTGTCATACAAACCTGATTGTTTTTATAAAATCACTGAAGTTCAAATTTTGAAGGATTATATTAAGGACCAGCAGAGAGAGAGAAATGCAAAGAAAATTAAAGGAGAAGCTAAATTTAAATACCAAGGCCTCCCTTGCTGACACATTTGGCTCTGGTGCTCCATAGTTGCACTTCTGGTACCTCTCAAGAGTTTTGAGCATGCTGAACCAACAATAGTATCAATCAGTAATTTTAAAATCTTAAGATCTAACCATCGAGATTGAAAATTGTTACAACATGTAGTGACAGGTATGGGGACAATATATACAGCAAGGGTTTTCTTTTCAGCACAATCCTTTTCAGAAAGTGTGAGATTTTCACACTTCTCCTGTTTAAATTAATACCAAAACTCATTTACAATTCGTGTTGTTATTAACTCAAGAAATTTCTTTCGACAATGGATACTAATAACAAACGATTCACAACGAGAGAGAGATCCTGTAGTGTAGTTACGACATGGTAATTGACATAAAGTCGGCCAAATATTTTTCTAATGGATTTTTTTTTCCGGTTTAAACTTAATACATGTATGTGAAAAAGTTTGAAACGATCTGAATCGATCATTAAATTTAAAATTTAAAAAATTGATTGTGTTTCTCTTATTACAGAGCTTTCTTTTCCTAATATTGATACTAAACTAGATCTATTTGAGTCCTTAAATGTAAAACAATAATTTTTCTTGGCTAGTAAGGTCACCCGAAAGGATACGAAGAGCACACCCTCTTCCTAATTAAGAACTCTTGATTGGAAAAAAAAAAAAAACACCAAAATTTGGATTTTTCTAGATGAAATTTGAAAAATAAATTGGGTTGCGTAGAGGTATGGTCATGTTATTGATGACAGCCGAAATGGGAAGCCAATTTTCAAGCAATTAAGCGGCTAACACAGTATACTGGGAGACAAATGATGATGATTTTGAGCAATGAAGTTTAAAAAGAACAATGACTGAGCTCGGTTTGATGAAGGATGGTGGTCAAAGATAAGAAATTAAATTGACAGTAGAATTATTCCCACCCCAGATAAAACACTTTTCTTTTCGTAATTTATTTTCCACGAAAGTGTGGTTGCTATTGCAGTTCTGGAATTTTCTTCTGTCACGAAAGAAAATAAATACTGCAATTCTAAGCTGAAATTAAAGCTTAATTAAGGCACAGGAGATGGAAACGAAAGTTTCTATCATAACACACACTATAAATTAATTAAGAGATTTTATTTCATCTATTTTTTTTGTAATTTTTCTAAAAACAATCAAGCAATAATTCCAGAAAAAAATCTCCTAATTGGTCCAATAATTCAGTAGAAGAAAAGTGATTAGCCCTACCTTAAAAGCTTAGTTAATTAAAATTGTTTTGACATAAACAGTCACATCGTACAAAGTACACACAAAACCCTGGCGTAATCAAGAACATGAAATATAACATTGGACTGAAATTAAGGGTACTGTTAATTGTACAAGAAAAAAAAGGAACTACCTATCAAGAGGAATTAGAACATCCATGGACATTAGATTGATCACCCCTAGGACCCTAAAACTCACTTACGGACTTCGAAAACTCAACATTACTTATATAACTTCTGATCTGAATGGAAGAGGACAATTCAGAGAGGACTGATCTGTAGATATATAAAAAAACCCTAAGATCCTAGCAGCTTTGGAAAGATCAAAACCCTAGATGTCTCCATCAGTTCTTATGATTGAAAAGCCTCTCTCTCCACAGGAACAGAAAGGCGAGAGTTGAAGATCTAATGGAAAGAATGGATGCTCCTATGTGAAAGGACTAATCTGAAGAAAAGAGCGGAGGCAAAATGTCTCATTCTTTTTTATTCATAAAAAAAAAAAGGAGAAAAATCTGCTGCAAAAGGTATGGGGGTAGAGAGCATGAACTATTGAGAACCTGTCTTTTCCATCATGTAATTAATCTTAATCATAACAAAAAAAAAATTATTCTTGAAATTAACATGTGAAGACTCCGTGAGGTTGTTGGTAAAAAATCTAAAAAATTAAAAATTCATCAGACAGAAAATCAAATAAGACATGGAATGAAAAAATAAAGGTAAATTGAAGAAAAACCCTAAGCTTCATAGATTGCAAGTGAGAGAGAGAGCAGGATCAGCTGACTTGCCAACTTTCTTCAATCAAAACTCAAGAAAGTTGTCAATTGAAGGCCAAGTTAACCTCAAAAAGGTTAAATGAAAAGGGCCAACACTCTCAAAGATTATTAACAAAGAAAATGAGAGAAGAAAGAAGAGAAGATTGTCTCTGAACTCGTGCAATAACGGTGCTATGTTGGATCCTGAAGAGAAAATGAAAGGAAAAGAGTGATAAAAAAAGAAAAAAGATGCATTAAAACTCTTAGCTTGTTAATTAAGAAGAAAACTCAAAATTGCATAGCTTGGTGGGCTTTGAACAGTTTGAAAAGCAATGGATCATCCGAATTTCACTTTCCAAGAAGAAAAATGAACATACAAATGGAAAATTCAGATAGTAAGCCAAGAGGGAAAAGAGAAGGGGAAAGGGCAAAAGACTTTGGAAAAAAAAAAAAGAGAGTGATAGAGTTGAGTCAATATAACAGTTGAAGAGATATTTATCTCTCTTTTTTATTGTTTTCCAGTTGCAGATCTAACATCAATACCACCACAAGCACACTCTACCTGCTATAAACGCCGAGACATTCACAGAAACGGAAACAAAAAGAAACCAACTTTTGTTTCCATCTCTCTCTTTTCAATTCTCAAAACAAAAGCTTAAAAAACCCAACTCTGGAAACAGAAAAAATCAACTTCCCAAGCCCTGAAAATCTAAAGAAGGTTTCAAAACAAGAAACAAAAAGGGGGTCAAAGAAAAACTGATCGAATCGATCTAGCTAGCTAAGAGAGTGAAGGAAGCTGAGAGAGGTAAAAGAGAGAAGCTTTCCTCTTTTTTTGTGTGTGTCGACGTGTACAAAAATTGGTTTGTTTTGGTGATACCTTGAACTACTGCAAAACTCGTACAGCTTTCCTCTATTGGAGAAGATGATGAGAGCAATCTCTGCATCACAAAGAACGGAAAGCTCATAGGCTTTCTTCAAAAGTCCATTCCTTCTCTTTGCAAATGTTACTTGCCTGTTGATCTTGTTCTCAATTCTCTTCAACTCAACCCTACCTCTCCCCATAATTTCTCCTTTCTTTCTTTCCTTCAAAAAAATCTTTCTTTTATTTCAGCACTCAAGTCAACAAATCCCAACAATTCTCCACACACAGAAGGCTTCTCTTCTCCTTTCTTTACTCTCTCTCTCTCTCTCTCTCTCACCCCCTCTCCAATCACCAACACTTTTATTAGTATCACTTAATCTATGTTCACCCTTGTTAGAAATCTCACTAACACAATTAATCAACAAAAGAAATTAAGAGTAACCCATCCCTCGAAATTTTTAAGAATTACTCTATTATTATTGAGAAATTAACACTAGTTAGTAAGAATAATATATAGCAGTAGAAAAGGGATTCCCAGTAATTAAGAATGACACTGACAGCCTCTATTTTATTTTATTTTCAAAAAGCAACTGTTTGATAACGCGGTAAAAGATATTTTTGTAAGAGTATTTTTTAAATAAAAAATATATTAAAAAGTATTTTTTTAAAATTTTTAATTTTTTATATCAGCACTAAAAAAATATTAAAAAATATTAATTTAATATTTTTTAAACTAAAAACAATTTATAAAACAGGATGGCATTACGAAACAAATCATAAATCTACGAAGGTGTACTGTGCCTAGCTACAGGGGCTTTAAATTGTGTGGTGAACTTGGGAGAATGGATGGACGGTGGAGAACAAGTCAGATTGGAGAAAGGAAGTGTACTTGAAAAAGAGAGAAGATCGGGGCATTGGAGGAATAAATGTAAAGTAGGAAGGGTAAGTTCCACGTGTCGAAAGATAAAGTGAAAAGGCTTCTGATTATCCACCTGACTATTTTCGGATTTGGGCAATCAGGTGACTTAACCTTAAAATGTTTTATTCCTAGTTTCTTTTCTTTTACCATGATGCCCTTGCTTTCACTTTTGTGTTTTGGGTTTTGGCCAAGGGCTGTTCGGCTGTTTTTCCGCGGGATTAAAGGGCCGAGATGGGGCAAAAACAAGATTGTTAAAATCGCTAGATTTTACAAGTAAATATATATTTATTTTAAAAAATAAAAAATTAATAAAACTCAAGGACTAAAATTAAAATTGGTAATCTCGTGATTTTAATACTAATTTTACATTTTCATTAGAAATAAAATTCAAGGACTCTTCAGTCTTCACCTACCACGACAACTGCTTCACTAGCCTTAACCGATTATTTTTCACCACCACAACAACATCACATACGGTCTCTCCGTCACAATCCTAATAGACTCGATCATTCATCTCCTCCTTATCGACGAACCAAACTTCATTTTCATCTCTCATGACACCATGATCATCAACATCGATGATAGAGCAACCTGAGATCCACAAGCTATCATCTCCTCCACGACCTAAAGATTTATAGCCATCACCAGCAACAACATCTTTCAATAAAAAAGAAGAAGGAAAGTTGGTAAACTCTTTGGTCCAGGTCTCTGGACACAGCAACCCCAATTTGGATGTGGATTATGTTGATGTCATTTATTTTCATCGGAATGTTGAATTTTTTTTTCTTTTTTTCTTTTTGGTTAATTGACATCCCTTTGGCTTATGGGTTTATTTGTGTTTGAATGCATTAGATCTTTTCCTCTCTTTTTTAGAGGTTTCAGAACCGATCGATTATGTGGATGTGACATAGATTATTGTTGTTTCTGGTGTTAGTGTTTGCTTTCTCTTATTAATTTGTGATTTGTTGGATGGTATGTAAAATGTGAAGCATTGATCAGTTGTTGGCTTACATGATGATAAAGAATCTGCAGATGCAAACTAGCCAGTGAAATAAGTCAATATGGATAGTTGTGTTGTTTGTTTCATGGAATTTGTGTTGTTTCTATACCATTCCTTTTCTATAAGCTTATTGTTCAAGACTATGGGAATATTTTGGTGTCTTTTTCCTGTGAATTAATTTCCTGCTGAGTATTCAATTTCCCATTATCTATATATATATCTATCTATCTATACATATACAGATTATGTATATTTATATTTATATTTATATTTTGAGACAACATGCTAATTAATCTCAATGCAGTCAAGTGTTGATTGATTGAAATCCTTTCACATTACTATTAATTACATGACTTGTTATGCCAGTCAACTTAATTATATGAAAAAAGTAATAATCATTATCTAAAAATAAAAACAAGCACCGTATCGATCAAAACAAATAAGTTGACAGAATCTTATTGCAGATTTAATCAATGTTAATTCTGAAAGCGTGGTTAATTTGAGCTTCATATTCTGATATGGTAATTGGACCTTTGAATAAAGAGATAGTCAACAATTTGCTACTAAACTTCTCGTACACGTACAGTTATCTCTTAACTAAAAGCATATATATTAACTATCTAGGTGGTGACTAATGGTAAGAGTTTGGGACCAAGAAGTTTGTTCTCTCTGTGGTCTCAGGTTCAAGCCCTGTAATTACTTATATGATGGCCACTGAAGGCTTACATGGTCGTTCACTTTAGGGCCCGTGGGATTAGTCGAGGTGCGCGCAAGCTGGTCCGGACACCCACATTAAACTAAAAAAAAAAAACACATATATCAGTCTATCTCACGTATAGGAGAAGGACTAATTGATCTCTGCATATTAACACCTTAGATTACACTCTTTGTTCTTGGTGTCTTCAACAATTTGTTTTCTTGGTTAGGCTTACTGATCATATGATGAAGCCACGGTTTCCAAAAGTGCCCGACGTCCATGGCTATCTGACCAGATCGCTGTCGTGATATTCCTATTCCGACCAGTTTTGAACATCATCAACGACTCTCATTGTGGACCTCCCGTTGTTTAAAACAAAGAACAAGAGGGTGCTAAATAAATTGGTCAGCAGTACTGTCGCCTATAAGAGATTCGAATTGCTCGATCGCCACCAGATCTTTTTGAATATGTTAAGTATGGCAATTCTGATAGGCGAAATGCTAGCTTTACCATTTAAGCTTAAACATTTCTTCTCATGCTTCATTCACAACTAATATATGTTGTCTAAACTTTCAATTAATTACGGGTTTAATAAGTTGACTTAAGATTTTTTTTTTTGAATTGATAATATTTTTTTTTAATTTTATCTTTCAAAATTATTTTGATTGAAAATTAGGTTTTATGATTTATTTTAATTTACTATTTATAAAATTATATCGGTCTTATGATTCAAGTCGCAGGTTTGATATGTTAACAAAGTTGACTTAATTTTTTTTTGTTTTTTTGAATTGATATTTTTTTTCTATTTTATTTTTCAGTATTGGATTGATTATAAATTAGTTTTTATGATTTTTTTTTATTTTTTTTCTATGAGGTTATTATAGTCTTATAACTCAGGTCACGTGTTTTGCGAGTTAATCCAGGTAGACTCGGGTTATTTTATTATGTTTTTTTTTTTAATCTTTAACAATGAATTTATTAAAAATTAAGTTTCATAATTTATTTTGATTTATTTTTTATAAAGTTATCACAATTTATAATCTCATATCTTAGGTTTTTGAGTTAATAACGGTGCTCATCAATAAGTTTTTGTGTGTACGTACATGTGTAATCAAAATGTATGGTTCAATTTGGAAAAAATAAGAAGAAAATCCATAATTCAATCTTGAGAAGCTCAATTCATAATAATGAAATTATGAGAGGTAAACTTAATTAATTCTATAATAAAACTCCAATTTTCATCCGATTATTATTATTATTATTATTAAAGGCAACAACACAACAGAACACACTGTAAATCATCACAGAGGACCTTACAAATATTGCAATTGAGTAGCTAATTTCATCTATAAGAGATCCTAAGTTTGTCCAAAATGTATATGTGTGTATATACAACCACCTTATATTCCTGGAAAAAAATTGACGATTCTTTTCTTCTTTGCCTGAGCTAGCTGTTGTGGGACAAATTCCAGTTATTTGTTTTCCATTAATTATTGTTATTAATTTATGGTCTTTCACCTATCAAATTCATTAGTTACAGTGAGTGAATTATAGTTGCAATTTATTTTTCAACCGACTCTAGTCCTTTAATATATTTTAGAGAGATTGTTTGTTGAAAAATATAACTAGCTAGTGCTATAATTAAGTTGTTTTCTTCAAAAAAATAAATAAATAGCAGCATGTATAATTTTTGTAATTTACCTCCTATCTGATATTAATTGCATTCATCGGGGGAACAAACAACCACCACCACCACCGTATTCAAGATTTACAAGGAGAAAAGTTCTGATAAAAGTTTCCGTCGATCATCAAGAGCGCTGATGACAAAAACAAAGCCCACATGTGGTCACCTGCTGGAAAGCTCAGTTTCGAACAGTACTGTGAAGTGGTCCAGTAACATAAGACATGGCTGGTGAGCCTTTGCCTTTGCGTATCACTGTTCGACCAGTCATGATCAAGTGACGGAGCAAAGCAGCTCTGTCGTTGATATTTAATGCAGACAACCGGAGATGGGCAATAAAGCTCAACGTCAAGATAATGAAGGAGCAAATGGCGTTTACTACCACCAGAAAAATATGTCACGGTATGAGATACACGGAATCATCTTTCACTAGTATTATATTATTTATTTTATTTTGGATAACACGAGACTTTTAGGGGGGATTAAATTGATAACATGAGAGTTCTTAATCTGAAAATGCATAGCGGGACAAATCCTCAAATTAATTAGATAGTGTATTTTTCTGTTACACAAAGGCTCAATACTCAAAATTAACATAAATGCCAGCATAGTTATCAAATTTGGTTTAAAGCCGGGTCAGTCAAATCAACTTATAGCTAACCAATATGTATTCTAAAAACAAAATTGTTTTGAATTTTTTAAAAGAAATAATTAAAAAAAATAAAAAAAACTAAAACGATATTATTTTAAATTAAAAATTTAAAAAACATTCTTAGAATTAATCCCAACCAAATTAATTGAATCACAAGTTAATCCATAAATCATTTGAGTTTAATTATATCAACTTCAAATTTAGTTTGAAAGCAAACTCAATCGAGGTTAGATTCTGGATAGATGACATACCAAGTCGAGCTACTAAGTCAAATCTAGTTTTTGATAACTATATATCAAATTTCAGCTGAACTAGATACTTACTTCAAAATATCTTTCTTTTTTCTTTTTCTTTTTTTTATGGGGAAGCATGTTTGCATATATGGGAGAAGGATACTTATAATTGAAGTTTGTATATGTTGGCGAGAATTGGACATAGAATTAAACACAAAGACGAATAGAGAGAAGCAGATCTTTCTCTCTTACGGCCGGCTATATATTTTCCTGAAAAAAAAAAAAAAAACAGGGTTTAAAGGCATATCATTGCATTCTATGGTATACTGTCGTGGTGTTTTTGGCGTTCATGCATGAATATGAAATTAATCAATCGAGTTAGATTGTAGTGGTTGCAAGGTTCTATTCCAATTAAATATCTACGGGGTTCCTTCATCTTTGCTAAGCTTTCAAATAAAGAATGTACGTAAACCTCCTATTCCTAGCTTAGATTTGGGAACACATCATAGCTTAACTGTAGTAAATAAGTTCCAGACTGCAATTTAACATTCAATTCTATATATATATATGTAAAGCTAATTAGTGGTGAGCATTTTCATTTTATCTCGAGCATTTATCAAAGTAACATGCATGCATGCCAGTGAAATGCTTCCATATTGCAACTATGGAAATGCTAGAATCGGGTGGTCCACTATTATTTCCTTCTAAGAAAAGAGGGTCGGTAATCAAAAGAATATTAAAGAATTAAGTGGAAGCAACAGGGCTAGGTATATAAATGCTATGATGAATGGTATTGTACAATATTTCTTTATTTTTTTCCCGAGTAAATACAACTGCGTATGAAGAAAAAAACCAAAATAAATATCAAATAGCCAAAACCTCCAACCGTTTAGTTAGTAGTGCCTGAAGGCTAAAAAGGAAGAGGAATTAGAGGAAGAAAATTAACCAGAAGAATATGTGCATTAAACACAAACCTAACATTTCCTAAGAGAAATTGGGTCAAATTCATATTTATGAATCACTTAAGAGTTGAAACTATAAAACAGTTAGAGGAAGGATAGAGATTAAATTTACATCTTCAACATTATTGGAAATTAAAAGTCATGAGAACCCACTTTCTTTTTTTTGTTTATCATTAAATTTTATTGGGTTTTGAATTATTTTTCCTCATTACATTAAAGAAACATCTCAACCTAATAGTTTAAATTTTTAGGTGAGGTTCCAAGATATAATTTATATTATTTTCCAATACACCTCCTCGAGTAAAAGTCTTTTGGGCTTGAAACTTGCACAGACTCACATTACCTTGTGTTTAATTTTAAAGAACCATCTCAACCCAATAGCTTAAGCTGTTATGTGAAGTTCCAAAATATAATTTATATTATTCTCCAACATTACCAAACAACTAAATAAAATAAAACTAAACCTTACTTCATATAGCAAAATTATTAAATACATAACTATTAAATTGTATCAATTTGGACAGAGTACTCTTTTGATTGGTCTCAAAATGAGGAGCAAAGATTTAATTTGATATTATTATTATTATTATTATTAACAACAACATAACTTACCTTTCACAAACTAGCCTTTGAACCAAAAACAATTAATACATGCATGATATGATATTTATCACACACGCAGGCCTGTATTTGTAAGAACAACTGTGGCTTTATCCAGTCCAATTCACCGATCCTAATGTGCAAAGGCATGGCTAATTAACTTGCTTCTTCTGGTGCTAGCTATAGAATGCAGGTTCTTGATAAATAATACAAATTAATTAAAGCTTTATTTTTAGTTTCTTGGGGTTCCATAGTTACTGTTTAATTTCCAATATCTTAATTAAAGCTTCCAAGTTAGCCTGACACGGACTAGTAACTGATTAGTTTTGTCTTTTTTTTTCTTTTTTTTGAGTTCCATAGTTTCGGTTTAATTTCCAATCTTTTGCTTTGTTTCATGGTTTATAATATTCGGTAAGCTTCCTACCAGCTATCATGCATGGACAGACGGAGAAATTGGGACAATGTATTATGTTTTCAGACAGGCAAGGACGGAAGAATTAGCACACTTGTAAGCGTAGACAACAGAAGGATTTAATTTACGTACATGGCAATGAGTGAAGCTACTTCCCTATTAATTTGATTGCGACTACTGATCAACCATGTGCAATCTTTACTTGCAGCTCCTTTATTTATGATCACGGTGGGTGGCGGGCCACTTGACAGATGAGGTGGTCGTACAGATACAAAATGGAGCCCCATGCATCAACAAGCTGTAGTCAATATATTTTTACCGTGAATGTGGGAGCGTCACTTATTAGATTTTAAATTTATTTTTTAATGGTATATGTTTGAGTTTTTTTTAAAGGTTATTAAAAGTTTATATATCATTAATTTTAGAGTTTATATATAGAATTAATTGATATGTGTGAATAAGCTGATGTATACATTCATGTTAATTTAATATATATGTTTTTTACCATTACCCATCTCCCCTAGCCAAACTTATTGCAGTGCTTTTCCTTGTGAAATCAAACGCGGTACGTATCAATTGATGCTGATAGACTGTTTGCTTGATATTCAAGGGGTTAAAAGCAGAGAATTTCGGGGTGGTTTCCTCGGCTAATTTGACTTTGCGTTCAAGTACTTGCCGATTTGGTGAAACAAAGAATCTAAATGTTCAAGTTACATGAAATAGGAAGATTAAATGGTTGATTACACCCATGAATTATCTCTTAATTCTGCAAAGCTTGGAACGGGTTCTAGTCCAAGCTCTGCAAGATACCAAAATTAGCAATAGATGAGGAAAACTGAGTCACTCCTTGAATCCAAGTTTAACCTTAACTTGATTGTATGTGATTTACTAATTAGAGATAACTTGGTTAGTGAAAATAATGAAATGGTTGGTGGGGGACCATGAAGATGCAGTGGAAATCCGATGGCCGGAGACGATGAAGAGGGCCACCCTAGGAGGCTAGTACTTTAGCGATGTCAGATTTCTTTCTATTTTAAGGTAAACACTATCAACGTCAGCAATAATGGCACGTGGACCGTAAGCCTATTTTGTAAACATCTTTAATCGATCTACAGGGGTTGGTTCTCTGATACATTAGCCAAAGTCTTATTCCTTGAAACACTCAACAAGTTTTCTTTGCCTAGTTGTCTTCCATGTCTTTTGTCTTGGAGCACCGTGCGCACCGTTTCGATGTCTTTAGAATTTTTTTTATTTTTTTTAATTAATGTGGGTGTTTGATTTTATTTTTATATATATCGATTAATTTTATAGGTTTTAAAGTTAATAATTACATATATCTTTAGTGATTTTAAAAGTACTTAAATTCATAATTATTAAAAAAACAAATCTAAAATTCATTAGTTGAGCTAAGTAAAAAAATTTATATTTTAAAATTAGGAAATGGCTTATAAAAGACATGCGGCAACGATAGTTACAAAAGTTCTTGATAATTGCTTGGAATTCTACTCATGCTGGCAACTCATTTACTGGCACATGAGAGAATTTAACAAATAGACTACAAGGCATGTGATAAACACTTTACGTCTATGAACATTGTTTTCATTCTATTTGGTCGCTGGAATTTATATCTCATTATATTTAAATTATTAAATTGTATTTATTTTTAATTAGATCCTTACAAATAGACTTTATTCTTGTGATATATTGAGTTGTATTATAATTAAAATAATACATATAGGATTAGTGAGAAATATTGAGGGACTCACATGGGATGACTCACATGGGATTCCAAAAAAATTCTCAAGGGAGCACTAGGCTAGAACAAGGTGTTCGAGCCCATTAAAGATGAAAAATAGGTTCGGGTAACCCTAAACCCAAACATGTTGAGTTCGAAGTGCATGCTTGCACTTGAGTGTGTTGAGCTTGGGGGCATGCCTGAGCCCAATGAAGTGCTAGGGTGCATACCCAGCACCTTGTGTGTTGAGCAACACTCCCAGCCAGGTGGTGGGTGTGCGCTCAGCGCCAGCTGAGTGTGTCACGCCTAGCAAGCTGAGCATATGCCCATGCGTGGTGCATGGGCTCAAGATCTTGCCCAAGCCCTTATCTTTAGGAGCTGGGCTCAGGCTTCTCGTCCAAGCCCATGATCTTTAGATGTTTTCTTTGAGCTAACTTAAGCTCCTTGTTCAAACTCATGCTTCTTGAGTGTTTTTTTTTTGTTTTTATAGGTTTGTTGGGTCCATTTTAAGAGGTTTACGACTCCGTTTAATTTTGTATTTGTCGCTAATGGAGTTCTATATTCCCAACTAATATAAATCAAAAGTGTGATTTGTACTTTTAAAAAGAGTCTACTTTGGTTAAAGGATCAATGTGTAATGTTTAAAGTTAGAGACACTAACTTATAAAATCCCAAAAATACAAGGATTGAATTATAATTTACTCAATCAATGCATGCTGAAGGATGGTGATACCGTAATTTAGGGCTCACCTTTTACACCAATAATATTAGCTTGCCGACTTTACATTTATCTTCAGGCCACTAGCCGACGCCGTACTGCGCACATGGTAGAAGCAGAGCAAGAACAGCGACGTGCATATCTTTTAGATGTAAAAGAATCACAATAAAGAGTTCCATTTATTGCCGTGTTCTTCCACCCGTGGAATCAAATAGCAATCGCCAACTTTATCGATTTAAATTGCAAGCTAAAAGATGTTCCACAAGTATTGTCCTCGCTAGCAAAAGCACAGATATTCTTTAAATATTTATCAGTTCCTAAACTCAAAAGCAAAGGACGAACCTGCAATGTTGTTTTTGGTTTTTGCTGTCATGAGATAGATAAGCTTCCAGCGAGACCTAAACAACTACGTACTTAAAGTAACCAGCTGCGTCCAGTTCTATTTTACTTAAAAAGACTTGTAAACCATTAATCCTTATCCTGTGAACTGTGGTTGATTATCTACTCAAATATAAAAATCCGAAATTTTCATCAATGATTAGTAAATAGTAATTTTGGTGTTGGAATAGTTAATTTGTAAAAAAACACGAAGAAATAAGGAGGGTTTTTTTTTTTACGGAGACAGATTTATTTATTGTAGGGTTTTAGGAGGAAAAAAAAAGTGGATATTTTTAAAATATTATTTTTAATGTTAATTTTAAGAGAAATTATGTTAGTAAATTAGAGTCCCCAAAGTTATTTGCTTTTGCACATTTATGAATTGAATCTTATTTAAAATTCAAATTAATACTCCAAAAATTATTCAAAATAAAATAATTAATTTAATAATATGAATTGAATTAAATTCACGGAATTCCAAACAATCTATAAAAAAATCAATGGCTAATTACAATTCTATTTATTTAAATGACTTATAAATTAATACACTGTTGTGGTTAATTATCCACTCAAATAGAAATACCCGATTTTTTTTTTTATCAATGATTAGTAAATAGTGAAATTGGTGTTGGAATAGTTTGTAAAACAAATACAAAGAAATAATTTTATCCAAGTTGAAAAAAAAAAACACTTCATTGGAAGCAGTGTGATATCTTATTTATGAGTGTTTGGATTGATGGATCCTCTTGTGGACTTCACGCTTAGAATTCTTGGTGGGATTTTATGTGGATACTATTGAAATAAAAAAAATGACACTCATATATATATATATATATATAATGCCAATTAATGATGTTATTTTATTTTTAAAATGGATCAGTACCCTGAGATTACATAATTCCCTATCTGGGCTGATAACCTTAAGTAAAAAAAATTTAATAAGCCATGAAAGATTCATGCTAAAAAATTGGAGGAAGAGAATCACAGTATGCCAAGCAACATCGTCGAGGAAGAAAGCTAAAAATAACAGAGAACCCAGTAGACGTCTGCCAGAGAAAAGAAGAAGAAGAAGAAGAATTTGCATATCATTTGGGCTTGGCCCTTGAGAAGCTTAAATGGAGCACAGTGGAATATATAATCTACATACATTCTGGCCCATGCTTACTCGGTGGGTTTACACTTTACATCACAGGTCACAACCGGCGAAGTAGAATTGCGCCAACCCCAAAGATCCCCCTATATATCTATGAAGTTTCTCTATGTCAACGGAACTGGATCTCTTTTTTCCCTTTCATGAGATCAAATTGCACCACTTCAGCAAACCCACTACCGATCAAGTTTAACAACAACAATAATTTTCTGTGGTATCTTCTGATAAGAGGTTCTGGGTCTAAGCACATATAATTGGGTGGCTTATTTATATGTGAATATGTTCTATATCCCAATTTTGCAACGCACTCCATCTATTCTCAAACTTTAGAAGGATAGAATGATATAACTATATATAAGGATAGAATGATATAACTATATATTTTGTTGAGCTGTGTCATGGGATCAATAGCTTCATAATCCATCTAAAAAGCTGGCTGCGGAGGGTTACCTCCCACATAGCTAGTTAGAAAATTAAGGTCTTGTTTGTTAACGAATTGATCAGACAAATCACTCCACCAATTAAGAACAATTATGCACCACCACCCATAAAAGTAGGTGGCCTAGTGGTAAGAGCTTGGGACCAAGGGGTTTGCTCCCCCTGTGGTCTCAAGTTCGAACCTTGTGGTTGCTAATATGATGGCCACTGGAGGTTTACATAGTCGTTAACTTCAGGGCCCGTGAGATTAGTCGAGGTACGCGCAAACTAGCCCGGACACCCACGTTAATAAAAAAAAAATAGCTCTTAGTCAGGTTCGAGCCATGTGGTTGCTAATATGATGACCACTAGAAGCTTACATGGTCGTTAACTTCAGGGCCCGTGGGATTAGTCGAGGTACGCGTAAGCTGACCCGAACACTCACGTTAATAATAATAATAATAAAGAGCTCTTAGTAACCCTGAGGGGCACTCAACTAGTCAGGCTTTGGATTTGCTCTCCAATGATCACGAGTTCAAGTCCTCTCAGAGCCACTAGAGGCTTACATAGTCATTAACTTCAGGACCCGTTGGATTAGTCGAGGTGCACGCAAGTTGGCCTGGACACCCACGTTAATAATAAATAAATAAAAAAAGAGCTCTCAATCAACCCTGAGGGGTAACTCAACTGGTCAGGCCTTGAGTTTGCTCTCCAATGGTCACGAATTCGAGTTTTTTTAGGGTCACTGGAGGCTTACATGGTCGTTAACTTCATGGCCCGTGGAATTAGTCGATGTATACGCAAGCTGGCCCGAACACTCACGTTAATAATAAAAAAAAAAAACAAAGAGTTCTTAGTCTGTCAATTCTTATTATGTCTGGATATGATAAGTTTTCCCGTGTTGTTAGCTTATTCAAATAATATACTAAGATAATATTATGTTATAATTCTGAGCATGGTGGGAATTTTACAAATTTTTAAAACTTTCACAACAGTTATGCATTTACCCTCTCCAACCCTAGAGTTTTTATGATGGCACTCCAGTTAAAATGTTCCGTCCCTGGTTGAATGCAGGAAGTGTATTTTAATATATCAGATGCTTCTAGATGAATTAACCAATCTAATCGCTATGGCTATCGTACGTGTGGTACTCAAATATCCGAATCCATTCCAAAAATGATGTTAAACTTCAAACAATTGATTTTTTCCAAGCTTATTCTATTAATTATTTTCAACTTAGTAATAGGATTTCATGTTAAAGATAACATAACTGATCATGATTTTGTACTTTCTTGTTTTATTATGAGTAAATCTTAATCTAATTATATGAGCAATACATTTTTCCCCTTATCACTACACTACGCTATCTAAATTTAAAAATTTAAAACATACAGTTGGTTTAAATAATATATACAAGTACTGACTGTGTTAATCTCTGACATGAGAAGGGGCTAGCTTACCTTCTTCTTCTTATGTAATTAAATATATTTCTAGTGTCGATCTATATCGAGGACTGCAAATTTACAGATATATAAAATTATCCATAATAAGATTCATATATAGATACAAGGAAGGATGTAAGATACATAATTTAATTATTAATTTATTTCCATATAAGTATCTTTTATCTTTTTGTGAAAAAAAAAAAAAACAAAACAAGTTGATCAATCTCTAACTCTGAGTGAGTGATCACAGGGAGTAATTCATGCTTACACCTTACAATGCCTCGAAATCAGCTCTTTCAAGCTCGAATCGCTCTCGAACATACGAAATGTAGGTTGCAGCTTTCATGTCTACATTTTCGTCACCACCAGAGTCTGGAAAACTTCTCAACTTGGTCGTGGAAACCTTTTGGAAGGATGGAGGATTTGCGTAATAACTCTGGCGAGTCGGAAAATCTACGTGAGTACCATTTAGGGTACACGTGCTAGGACTGACCTTGCTACCAGATTGCACTGGCTTCGAAGGCTTGGTGACTCGAAACAAAGACTTGACCAGCTTACCTCTCACAAACCCACGAATTGATCCCCGGTGTTTTGCTTCCATTTTTTTTGTCTTTTCTTAAGCTAGTGAAAGCTAGGAGGAATTGTGTGGCTGGATATGGTAGCACTTAAGATTATAATTCTTTTGCCTATGTCCATTCCGAAGACGCATTTGAGCTATATATACAGATGGAGCAAGGGGCGTCCGAATCTAGCCATTTAAAACTTCAAATGTACCCCTCCAATATCTCCAATATATGTAGATAGGATAATTGTTCCTTCTTATGATGATTTGGTGCCCCTTGATTGGGTATTAAATGACCGAAATACCGATAATTGGAGCAAATTAATGTAATCCAAGGGCCTCGGTGTGAATTGGAAAAGAGTGGTTTCGATAAACATGAAACATACTGTTCGCCCACCGCCCCTTACGATCCAAGATTTTGAATGGATAAATTTGAGATGCTTTAATTTGAACTGTTTTCCTGAGATATGGATGATGGATAACATAGTGTTGATACTTCCCTACCAAGGCACATAACTATTAAGAAGATACGGTTCCCTTTCTTCATCTTTTTTTTAATTTATTATCCATGATAAAAAAAAAAGATATTTAAAAATATAGTATCGGTTAAAAAAAAAATTATTTTGAAATATATTAAAATAATATTTTTTTATTTTTAAAAAATTATTTTTGATATCAGCACTTCAAAATAATCTGAAAAAATAAATAAAAATAATTTTTAAATTTTTTAAAAACCTGGTTTCGACGGCATGTTCCCAGACTGTGAATGTATTTGTTTATATAGCTAAAAGATATAGAACTTATGAAAGAAAATAGAGTAAATAAGACATTCTCATGTGATTGGGGGCAAGTAGGACCTTTTAAAAAACACTTTTGACCCCATTACTGACCTCCAAATTATAAAAAGCTCCAAAAGTTATGGACATTATTACACGCTACGATGGAGCATAAACCATCCTTGGACGGTCCAAAAGATATATGAACGTGAATCTACGATACTATCAGATTTGTGTTTGGGCATGAAAAACGAATTTCTCTCTGATGTCTTTTGACTTGCAAAGTGCCAACCCAAGGACTCAGATACATGGCAAACCTTTTGTGGATCCACGGTTACTCGCTTAACCGAAAGGAGACCGCCCTTGTCTCTGCAACTGCAAGCCTTTTCTTCTTGATGATTCAAGAACCATCGCATCATATCTACCTGTTTTCCATGCTGTTTTTTAAGGTTCTTTCGTTGAAGGATTTCACAAGCGAGGAAATCATTGCCGTTGCTTGTTCAAGAAAAAGAAGTCGCCAAGTCCCCCATGCTAAAATAAATCATAGTAATTGATGTACAATTTGATATAATGTGTGTATTTTTACTATAAATTAATTTTAGAATTGGTACGGTAGAATATCCTACAAAACCGAGTCTGATCTAATTGTCAAATAAAAAATTACACTTATTTTATCGTGGCTGAAGTTGGCAGATGGCTGTTGCCTGTTTGGGATTTCCAGGTTATATTGGGCACATCTATCATGGTGGCTGAGTTAGAAGCTATCATACAAGGGAAGGGCTTATACTTGCTTGAGACTTTGGTTATCAGCAAGTTGTGAAGGAGTCGGATTCCCTCGAGGCAGCTCGCACTATTTCCTCTGGTGTTCTAAGGACCCATCCCTCCTTCAGTATCATTTTTCGATATTCAACATCTCTGTCAGAGGGACTGGTCTTTTCTTTCCATCGTGCTGCTGGTTATTTTCGTTTATGTTAAAAATAATTTTTAAAAAATAAAAAAATACTTTAAAAAATAACCTTTTCACAATTACAAACATTAATTTAATCAAAGAGATTTGCTTTTGTTCTTCCTGTGAGTGGACGAAGGAATTAAAACGGAAATGGATTGGATGAATGCTGTACTGTTAATTGGCCCGTAGAAGTAAGGTAATAGCTTCAAAGGTTGACCCAATTGACAACTCCCTGTTAAGGTTCTTGTTCTGTACGAAATGTCGGGCCAGGAGGGTCGGCTCCAATATCATTTATAACAATCTGGAACCTCTGGATTTCTTTTTTCTTTTAATTTCAACAATATTCTCATACCAATTTTCAGACATTAGGAATAAGTTTCTCCTGTATGAAAACTCCCATATTCATGTTAATTTTGCTAAAAGAAAATTAACTTCTTAAGTTCTTTGTAAATTTTGAATTTTCTAAAACTCTGAACTTTAATAACACAGTAAAACAACTTTTGGTAGTCAAATTAAACATTAAATCCCCGTTTCTTAAAAAAAAAAACACTTTTCTAAAAAACCACTTTTTTTACTTTTCAATATTTGATAACCTTAAAAAAAGTTAGTTTTTGAGAATATTTTTCAGTCAAATAAAAAATTAACCTTGAAAAAAATGTTTTATTCTTTAAAAAAAAAAACCTTTTGAAACTTAAAAAAAAAAGTGAAATTAAATTTCTTTCAAATCTCATTTTCCTTCAATTTTTTTATCTGTCTTCAATCTTTTAATAAATTTAAAAAAAAATTAAAAAAATATTTTTTATTTATTTTTTTATGAAAGAGTATATTAAAGGGAAGAGCTAAAAGAAAAACACAACAAATTGTTTTTTGCCATTTGAGATGTTGATAGGATTATAATTAATGCCTAATGAATTAAAGTTTCCCTGGACAGTTGGGGATGATTCATGAGGCAAAGTTGAATTACAAAGCATCCTTTGGCAAAATAAAGAGTCACAGCATTTCTATCCCATCCTTTTTATCCTTCGTTTTTTCTTTTTTATTAAGCATCTGGAGGTCTCTATAACTTCGGAATCTTTCCTTGGGTATCACATTCTATACATGAGATACACACCCAGCACCTGATAAAAGCATGGCAACAATTTCATCCTGTAATGAGCTCTTCAAGAATGACACTAGGATAGCTCCATTGTCATGCTTTTTTGTTTTTTGGGAGGTACATAGATTTAATTCCTATGAAGAGAACATTTCATGCGTACATATTACAATATTGTAGAATCTTAAAAATCACCAGAGTTTGGAGTGGTGATGCAAACAAAATGGAACATCTTAAAAGTTTCAGAATTAAAGGGCAATAAACTCTTTCATTGATCAGATTTAGATCAAGAGGGGGAGATTAGAACTAGAAATGGCATGTACTACTCCCACGAGAAGGAAAGTGTCTGGTGAGATCCATTTGCAGATGACCCATCAGGTTCGATCTGAAACATATGCTGACCATTGAGGTTGGCATTGCCGCTGCTGCCATCAGATACCAAAACAGATCCTGCTGGTTCACTTTCCATTCCAAGGGCATTATAGTTCAAGCTTGGGATCAAGGACTGAGCAGGAGAGTTCAGGTCTGGCTGCATCATGTCGCTCAAACCAATCTCCCGAGTCTCAGATGGTGGAGATGACAGAAGAGAGAGAGCACGGTTGGAGTCTATGACTCGGTTTAGCCCATCAGAGAACATTTTCTGGCTGTTGCCACTGTTTCCTAACGTTGAATTGGCATCTAGATGGACAGAATCTCCAGGAATTGTGGAACTGGTGCCCTGTAAGAAAGAGAACTGCTTTCCTTCTTTATAGTTGGAAGACAAGGAGCCAGGAAAAAGATTTTTTCTGCCACCGAAGTTCATCGAGGATTGACTAGTATTCAGCATTGGATCACTCTCAGCTTTTGCAGCTCCAGTCCAAACAGCGTTCATAACACTGGTTGAAAATATTTGAGAGCTACCAAAATGTAGATATCTAGTACCTACAATAAAGTAAATTTATATGATTCAACAATATTCAAAGTTGTGGTGTCCTTTTGAACTCCTTTGATGCAAGAAGACAAACTGAATGGTGGGAAAGAGACAACTCTCCAAAACACAATTTTATTGAAGTTAGAATTCGAACCTTGGTTGGAAAATATCCTTCCAGAATTTACTGAAAGTGATTCTGGCTGGGACTTTCTTCGCCGCCGATTATGTCCGTCAAGACGTTTTCTGCAGCTTCGCTTTCCCTCATCAAACTCACCCAACGAATGGAACCTATTTGAAGGGGCATTTAGTATTTCGCACCAGCTAAAGAGAATTGTGGCCAAAAAATTTTCTTTCCAGAATGCGTGATTGATCTGCTACATGCCTAAAAGGCCATAGGCGCTATCCCCAACCTCGGGGGGAAAGGAAGCGGGTATGAAAAATACAGCTAGAAGCCTAGAACTGTATGGGTTATTAAGCTGCCATACACTATCGACAGCATTTTGCAAAGTCATCCAAAATAGGGAAAATCTTAGATCTTTTCCCTCATTTTTACTATATCGTATCGCAAACATTTTCCCAATCAATTAGCTTGGATCAACTACACCTTTCTCGACCAATCTGTTTTCTTCCACAACTTACGTTCCATTTAGACCTCTTCATAACAGCAGAGTGGCATTCATTGGATCGGCTTAGACAATCATAGCAAAGCAAACTGGTTGTTTGATCTTATAGCACCCAAACATTTTGTAAGCCAAAACTTTATTAGAAGGAAAATAGGGAGCCGATATTCTGAATTTATAAATGAACCTTGTGTAATGCAAAGAATGATGGACAATCAATAGAGTCTCACTTGTTGAAGATAAGAATGTGCGTTAAACCCCATGATAGTGTTGTTCCAAAGCTAATATATAGTCATGTAAGTTTATGGATTTAACAAGAGAGTCAGACTCAACAACCAAGAGCTGGAAACAAATCAAAAACAAAGTGCAAGGAGAACATGCACAGAGAATTTAAACAATTCCACAGCTGTGAGCATACAGCAACTTCGACAAAAAGGATGCTGCACTCCATTTTGTTCAATTAAAAATCAATTCTAATTAGCAAAAAGCAAAAAGGTGAAGTAGCTAGAATTCAAACAACTCTCTACATTCACAAGTATGTCAGTCCTTACCTGCTGCACTGCTGGCAAAACCGTTGTTCCTGACCTTTAATAAAAACCTGACGAGACTTGGAGTGGAGCTCACATACTTTATGCCGCCTGTGGTAATCCCTACATTTGGTAAGGTCTGAAGTGCATCCATCAACCAAGCATGAGGGGACTCGGGTTGCATTTTTAAGTGTCCTGGCTCTCTTCAAAGATCCAGAAGAAGCTGATTCCATTAAAGAGTCCCTAGGATCCTTACACTTGTCCCTGAAATCACCAGAATTGCCCAAGCTTCAAGTCTACTGAACAATACCCTGTTGCCCGAGGTACTCTTAAACTGCTAGGTACAGTAATTTGAGTGAACTGAGGACTGCTTTGTTATTCCAATTCAGCTAATTCCCAAGGAGTCTTAAACACAGAGCATTCTTGTTTTGCAAATCTATTTCTCTCTTTCCCACACTACCATTAAATGCTTCTCCAAGTGATCCACCAAGTCAATCATTGCACAGTCTGCAAGAACAGCAAATAATTACCAGAATAAAGATCAAAGAAAGCAAGAACTGTCAAGCATTTTGTCTTTGAACTTAATATACCCGGACAAAGAATTAGTTGGTGTTTTGCTTGTAGATAAAGCGATAGCTTACACCTCTTTATCCAAGTTACATGACAAAATATCCACATATAAATGCAGTTAATAGGATAGAGCAATAGTATCTGAAGGTAGGAAAATGAGTAAAATGGGCCACGACAATCGTTGCACTTTAATAATAAAGTGCACACTTCGATGCTATTCAAAGACTGGATACCTGTCACATCATGGGAGTCAGCCCTCTCATCCCAGCCACAAAAGGCCTTGAACATATTTGTTTTCATGAAAAAACAATTTCCCACATCATTTTTGCTTTCAAACAACAGAAGTAAACTTAAGTTCGTTAATGAACAGAAATACCTTGTTTGAATGGGTTAGCCCGTTAAACAAGCTGATTACAGGCCAGAATGATTGCATCTAACTGGGACAATTATTGCGGGAGAGGAGCATGCCAAAAACTTTCTCTAATTTAAACAGACAATTTCTTTTCTTGGCAAAAGCTGCCACCACCCCTTTATTCCACATGTGTCACTGGAACTTTTACTGTTTACAAGTTACTATTGTAGGGTGTACCTTCTTTCACAAAAAATTATCATCATCGCAAGCAACAGAGAGAGATAGAGAGAGACACACACTCTTAAGCTATGCAAATTATACTATTACTGAATAAAAAATTAAGGCATAAAATGATCGGCTCAAGAGAAAAAAGAGTTGAAATTTAGAGGTTGGTACCTGAAGAAAAACCAGGCCATCAAGCATAGAAGAGGGGAAATCCAGCCTTGGTAACCCCCAGGATGCAGAAATCTTTAAAATGAGGCGGGAAAGGAAAGAACTGCTGGTTGAAGTATAAAGAAGCCAAACTTCAGAATCTAAAGCAGCGTGGAAATAAGGAAACAAAGAGATTAGCAACGGTAGAGAAGAACAGGAAAGACGACTTCTGTTCCTGTTGACTTGATCACAGCCAACAAATCTCTAGCAAAAGTAGCATCAATAGTGTTAATTAAAAGAGAAAGAAAGAGTTTAGCTTATACTATCTGCTAAGGCATAGAAGCAGGAGGACAAGAGAACGGATGAGAGTGACTTGGGGGAGAGGGGTGTGATTATAGGAATTATTGAAAGTAACATGGAAAGTGGATAATGTATTCAACTTTGGAAGTGCAGTGTTAAGAAAAGGAGAGGTGAGAAATGGAAAGGAGACTGCTATGAGGAGTAAAAGACTCGCCCTTTCCAAGTCTCTCTTCCTTCCTTTTTAGGCTTGTGGCCTTGTGATAAGAGTAAAGAAATATATAATAAAATAGTGTTCTGGAAAAAAACAAAATCCAAAAAAAATGAGTGGTAGGGAAAGGGACAGAGTGTTGCTGCTTTCAACTTAGAGAGAGAGAGAGGTGTGAGTTTCTTGTGTTTCACATTCCATGATGTTCCTTCCTGGGGCCTTGGCTCCGAGTCTTGAGCTGCCGAGCCGAACACCCTTTTGATACTCGTGAGAACCCTCCCAGTCCCACGCAGCTGTTTGTAGTAGCCTTCTCTTATCCGTTGGATCTTGATTTCCTTCCTTTACAAGTTTCGGATCAACCCAGATCTGGACACGTATTTTCCTCACAATTTCTCTCCTCTGCTTAACTTCTTACAGTCCTAGACTTGTACAAGGGTGCAGTACTCTACTCTTACCATTTGGATCTTCATTCGAAACGTTTCCTCTAGTGTTTACTTTAGATTGCGTTGGATGTTGTAGTTTAAGATATTTTTTAAAAACTAAACAAGTTTGCTATTAAAATTCAACGTCAGTTAGGATTTAGATCTATTTAAATTTAGAGTCCCCAGGAATTCTAGTATTGTTAAGATTCTATAACCTTAAGAATAAATTATTTTTTTAGAATTTAAGAGTAGTTAAGAGGTAATTAAGTGATTAGGTTTTTTTTTTGTTAAGTGGAGTTCAAGTAATTGTTGACATTTACGAAACACAAAAAGTCAAGTATTTGTGGTTGGGGACAGGGGAAATTACCAAAAGATACGAACATTAGGTATCCTACCACTAGGAATCCTTTTCTCAACACGGAGCATGAACACCCAAGGACAAAAAAGAGGGGTAGGGTAGGGTAGGGTAGGGTAGGGTGGTGGGGCACATTAAAGCATTATTCATTTTATTCAAAAATTTAAAGTTCACTTAGTAACTTGGTCTCTAATCAAAGCTCGACTTTTATATTTCTTTGGGAGTGCAGCGTAAGCCTGTTTTTTTTTTTTTTTTTTTTAATTTTTTAATTTTTTAATTTTAAATTAAATTTTTTATATTATCTTAATTAATGTGATAATGTAAAAAATGAAGACGAAACATCTAATCTCATCTTTCCACTGGGGCCCGCAGCAGTCCCAGAAGTTTCATGACCAGTTACTCATTTTTTATTTTAAGGCTGTTTTCAGGGGGTTATTTTTTAAAATATTTTTTATTTAAAAATATATTAAAATAATTTTTAATATCAACACATTAAAATAATATCAAAATATTAAAATAAATTAATTTAAAATTAAAAAAATTAAAATTTTTAAAATACAAAATCGATAAAAAGCTGGGCCCTTTGCTTTATTCTACCTTTTGAGTTCGAACTCTCATCTTAAATTATTGCATATTTGTGATAGAATATTGAGATCCCATCTCAGTGATGCTGCAAAATAAATAAAATAATGTGATGGAGAAAAATTGGAAACTTTGCCTTGCTCCGGCATAGCAAAGCCTTATTTGCCGGAGAACCACGCCCACCCTCAGCCTACAAGGTACAACTTGCTACTACATTTTCTATTATGAAGTCTATAATAAGAATATGAGAGGCGGAGAACCACGCCCACCCTCATCCTACAAGGGGCTTAATTATATTTATTCATTTTAGCCCCTATACTTTTAATTTTGGGCTTAACAACCCTCGCACTTTGAGTTAATTCCCACACATGGTCCCTTCCAATAAACCTTGTTCTTCAGATATACAAAACGGATTAAGGGATCGCATGTAACCACAAATTAAAATGTGTGAGCATAGAAATGACCCAAAATCTCACAACATGATTTAAAATGACTAAGTCTAAGACTAATGACCCTCCTAGAAGGTCACGAATCACTTTATATTTTCTACGGTTCACTGCACTGCTCAACATGAGTATAAGAGATATAATGGTGTTTAATATTGCGGTTTAATTATATTTTAAGTTTTAAATTTTTTTTATGTTTTTAAATTGTTTTATTGTGCTGATATTAAAAATAAATTAAAAAAAATTAATGTATTTTTAAATAAAAAATATTTTAAAAAATAACCTTTCAGAAAATACATAAAAAAAAAGCCCGGAAAAGTTCATATGTTTTCACTACAGCCATCAACTATTTCAAAGAAGATTCCAAAAAAAAAACTATTTAAAAGATACTTTTACATAACAGTGCAAAGTAGCAGTGCTATGGCAACTCTGTTGAGGAATATTCCCTTCCACTGATATATTCTATCTGCTTTTCATTTCTTCCGTCTTAAACGTTTCCCAACCACGGAGCCGAACCATAACATAGAATCATGTTCTGTTAAAAGTACGACTTTCACCGGCCAAGGCAACGCCCGATGCTGAAATAAGGAAACACATGACGTTATGGCAATTTATTTCTTTGCTTATAAAAGATGAGTTCTTTTAGGGCAAAAAATATTTAAAAAATCAATATATTTTAAAAAGTCATAGATGATTGCGAGTTAGCAATTGTAATTCCGACAATTTCAGGTTGTAAAATTTGAGACATAAGATTTAATAAGGAGAGAGGAGACAGGAGAGAGGTATAAAAGAAAAATAAAAAAAACTTGGAATTATACGAAACTGATGATAACAAATAAGATTTAATAAAGAAAGAGGAGAAAGAAGAGAGAAGAAGAAAAAAAAAATCTCGAAAGCATATCGAAACTCACTTGTCTTTGGGCTGCTCGTGTGACTCATTCCAACCATCGTTGGTGACCTTTCTTGGTTTTGTTAGATTCATTTTATCGATATCTTTTCAACGGTACCAATTGTAAAAAAAAATGATGCACGAGGTGGACCCAGTGAGGTGTAAGATGGAAGTTTAGAAGGAATGCTACAAATATGTTATGGTTGGCATTCTGTTTTTTTTTTTAATTGAAATGATATATTTTAGTTTTGGAGGCTGTTTTGGAGTAGTATTGTACTAGTAGGAAAAAAATTAAAACATGTGAAAGTCGATCTGATATGACCTGATTAATTTGACAAGTCTAAGGACAACCTAGATAACCAGTAAAAATATAATTTAACTAAAAAAATTTAATTTTTTTTTAAAAAAATATATTAAGATAACAATATATTATCATCTAGAACAAGTAGAATTAAAAATAAATTATCTAAATCCCACAAACATAGAGGCTAATTTGTGGGACTTTCCATCATATACTTGTTATGGAAACTTCCAATGAAGAAACCAAAATGGAAGACAAAGAATCAGTAATGGTAGACTAAAGAAAGCTTTAATTTAAACGCATAAAGATAAAATTTATAGTAGCAACTTTGCACATGCATTTTTTTATGATGTTACAAACTTTTTAACGGTTGGATTATAGGTTAATCACAGGTTCTAACAAGATAGTCTATTCTTCATGGTTTGTGAGACTTATAACTTGTTGTAAAAAGCCTATAACCTGCAAAATAATCCCTTTTGTTGGGATTTGAAGACCTTCATATGATAAAGTATGTAACCTTTAAGCAAATTATTACAATAAATAAGAGAATGAGCATTTATTCTTAAGAACAATAGTGTTTGATCTTAGTTTTAATGAGACAAATGCTTTGCAATTAAGAAGATATTTTTGTTGAGAATAGAGATTGTGAACCCTTTGTCTGGGTAGTTTAGAAGGTATTTATAGCCCCTAAACCTTGTCGTTTTGCTGGAGTTGAGGGGCTGAAGAGTCATTTTCTCTTGATAAAATTAACGAGGGATAAATATTCTTACACAATATTAATGTGAGATAGGATATCCCTAGCATTAATATTAATGGGAGAATAGATATGAATATTCTTAACATTGATATTTTATGTTTAAAGTCATAAAAATATGTAAACAGAGTCTTATAGCCCAATATAAAGCCTATAATAATATCAACAAGCTCTTTATGCTTAGTACTCTACCAAGCTCATGGTCAATGGGTATAGTAGTAAGCCAGACTCATGCCAATTTTTAGTAGTATAAATTGTTAGCTTTATCTCTCTCAATTTCTTTTACTTCTCCCTTGATTTTTCTTTAAAACTTTTGTTTGTTAAGTAAGATCATTAACAAGTGGTATCAGAGCCAATAATCCTTGACCAGTCTTTAAGAATTTACATTGATCAAAGAACAAGCATGATGGAAAACAATATGGTGAAGTCTTTGGAGGAACACAACAAGAGATTTGAAGAATAAATGTTAAAAAAATTATCTAGAACTTCAAGAAATCAATGTAGTGATTCAGTAAACAAAAGTAGTATAATCAAAAGTCAATCATCGGGACAATCCAAGTTCAACTTCTTTCAAGGAGGGTTGCTAAAAAATGACTACACTTTTGAAAGCTATCCATGTTCGCAACGTGGGGCATGAATTTATGAAAATGACTTGCTTCATTTGTCCAATGAAGCTTGTTATGTTTCACGCTGAAAATTAGGTTCTTCTCCAAATGAAAAATATCCCTTTAATTATCAATGCTCTCCAATACTAAATAAATACTCAGCCAACTACGAAGGAAATGAATGTTTATGTTTAATTCACATCACATCAAAAACTTGCTACGATAGATCAAAATACATTCAATGAGGTAAAGTGCTTCTCTTTAACTAAATATGAGATTAGTTTTAGAGAGAAACAAGAAATGGGTTTTTTAAAAAATAAAGTAAATTTGATTTTTTGAATGAAAAGAATGTTGTTTATTATGAATTGATTTGATGAAAAGATGAAGAGTTTTGATGTGAAAGTGCATAAAGCTGAGAATTATATAGATTATAGATCAA
>Ga0307518_10000287_pt1 | contig 38350 bp, 36 predicted proteins | sample 25_EM_MG_FD_203889 | JGI IMG/M metagenome (GOLD analysis project Ga0307518, IMG submission 203889) | Populus trichocarpa ectomycorrhiza microbial communities from riparian zone in the Pacific Northwest, United States - 25_EM | ecosystem: Host-associated > Plants > Roots > Unclassified | place... | reverse complement strand
TAGGTAATAAGTCGCCGTCGCGCTGCATGGGGTTGCCATGTCTTCCGAATTATTTCTTCACAGACCCCTGGCACGGTCGGTGATTTTCCGCGCTTTGCGTCGTATATCCGGTAGTCAGCGGCCGTTCGGCGCAGCGGCGGGTGCCCTGGAGGGCGGATTCGTCACCCGGTCGAACGTGACGAAGGTCGCTTTCGGCGGATTGACCCCTTCCTCGGGTGCGGACTCACCCCGTGAGGCAGGATGTCGCGTGATCGGCCTTCGTCAACAAAAGGGGACGGTATGCACGACGGCAGTGGCCGCATCGCGGTGCAGAACCTGAGCAAGCAGTTCGGTGCGGTCAACGCGGTCCAGAATCTGAGCTTCACGGTGGAGCCCGGTTCGGTGACCGGCTTCCTGGGGCCCAACGGGGCCGGGAAGACGACGACGCTGAGGATGCTGCTCGGGCTGGTGACGCCCACGAACGGCACGGCGACCATCAACGGGCGCCCGCACGACCAGCTGGGGAATCCGGCGCGGGTCGTCGGTTCGGTGCTGGAGAACGAGGGTTTCCACCCGGGACGCACGGCGCGGAATCACCTGCGCGTGTACTCGGCGGCGATCGGGATGCCGGATCAGCGGGTGGACGAGGTCCTGGGGCTGGTGGGTCTTTCTTCGGCGGCGGACCGCAAGGCGGGCGGGTTCTCGCTCGGTATGCGGCAGCGGCTGGCGCTGGCGACGGCGTTGCTGGGGAATCCGCAGGTGCTGGTGCTGGACGAGCCGACGAACGGGCTCGACCCCGAAGGCATCCTGTGGCTTCGGAACTTCCTGCGCGCGTACGCGCGTGAGGGGCGCACGGTGCTGGTCTCGAGCCACCTCCTGAACGAGGTGGAGCAGACGATCGACCAGGTCGTGATCATCAGCCAGGGCATGACTCGGTACAACGGCTCGCTGGACCAGTTGCGCAAGAGCAACCAGTCCCGGGTGCTGGTGCAGTCGGCCGACGCGAGCGGCCTCGTCTCCGCGTTGCAGGAGGCGGGGATCACGCAGGTCTCGCCGATGCCGGACGGCCGGGTCGCGGTCTCCGGCGCGACGGTGCAGCAGATCGGTGACGTCTCCGCGAAGGCGAGCATCGCGGTCTACGGCATGCAGGAGGAGACGGCGGATCTGGAGCGCATGTTCTTCCAGCTGACGCAGGGCCAGTACGCCGCGCCGCCGCCCGGTTTCCAGCAGGGCCCGCCGCCGGGTTACCAGGGTCCGCCTCCGGGATATCAGGGCCCGCCGCCCGGGTATCAGGGGCCGCCGCCCGGCTACGCGCCGCAGAACACGCCGCCGCCCGGTTTCGCGCCGCCGCAGCAGTTCCAGCAGCAGGGTCAGCAGCCGCAGCAACCGCAGTACCAGCAGGCGCCGCCTCAGCAGCAGGCGCAGCAGCAGGGCCAGAACGAGGGCTGGGGAGGCCAGGGCTGATGGGCAACCTGATCAAGGCGGAGTTCCGCAAGACGCTCACGCTCAAGGCGTGGTGGGCGCTGATGATCCCCGCGGTGGTCTTCGCTTTCGCGTTCGCCCTGTTCTGGGGCATGGTCACCAACGACTTCAGTGATTTCCTCGGCCGCTCGGACACCCGCGAGCTGACCGAGGCGCTCGGCATCTCGACCGGTGAGCTGCCCGTCGGCCTGCTCGCCCTCGGGCACGGCATCAACATCGGCACGATGATCCCGATCATCTTCGGCGTCTTCGCCCTCGCCGGCGAGTACACGAAGAAGACGATCACGACGACGTTCCTCACCGCCCCGAACCGGGTTTCGGCGTTGAGCGCGAAGATGATCACCTACATCGCCTGGGGCGCGATCTACGGCGTGATCATCGTGGCCGCGGCGAGCCTCGGCACCGTGATCACGGTCGACAGCCAGCGCCTGCCGACGGCGGGTCAGTGGCTGGGCGTGCTCGGCGCGGGTGTCCTCGCGACGATCCTCGCGACCCTCTTCGGTATCGGGGTCGGCGCGGTCTGGCGCAGCGTGGTCGGCAGCATCATCACGCTGACCATCTGGATGCTGGTGGTCGAGAACGTCCTGGTGTTCGTCATGTTCGGCGCCGCGGACATCACCTGGCTCGGCGGCGTCCTGCCGAACGGCACGGTCAACGGCATCGTGGGCGCCATCGGCGCGGAGGCGTTCGGCGCCGCCGGTGTGAAGGTGCCCGGCCTGCAGGACGAGACGGCGTGGGCGCTGCAGTACGCGGCCGGTGCCCCCGGCGCGTTCTCGTGGTGGGCCTCGGCGCTCATCTTCTTCGGCTGGACGATGATCTTCTTCCTCGCCGGCTGGGCCGTGAACCAGAAGAAGGACATCACCTGAGTCACACTCACACGTGACCTGAAAGGCCCCTTCATCGCGAAATCCGCGATGAAGGGGCCTTTCATCGCTGTCGGTGGGGCCGCCTAGGCTTGCGGGGTGACCACTGCTCCACCTCGTCCCCGTCAAGCCAGTCCGGCACGTGAGACGGCCCCGGTGCCCACCGGAGGCTGGATCCGCCGCCTGGCCGCTTCGTGCTGGAAACATCCTTGGCTCGTCGTGCTCTCGCTGGGCGCGGCGATCATCGGCGTCGGGCTCCAGGCCGCCGGCCCGCTGCTGATCCGCGAGGCGCTGGACGACGCCGTCGCGGGCGACACCTCCCGGCTCGGCCTGCTCGCCGCCGTGATGGCGGTGCTGCAGGTGCTGACGTTCGGCAACGCCTTCGCCCGCCGGTACGTCGGCGGGCGGCTGGCCCTCGACGTCCAGCACGATCTGCGCCGCCAGGTGTTCGGCGCGGTCTCGCGGCTCGACGGCGGCAAGCAGGACGCGTTGCGCACCGGCCAGGTCGCCTCGCGCGCGATCTCGGATCTGCAGCTGGTCACGTCGGTCCTGATGCAGGTGCCGCTCTCGGCGGGTTCGGTGATCTTCGCGCTGCTTTCGCTCGGCGCGATGCTGTGGATGTCGCCGACGCTGACCCTGATCGCGATGGTGGTCGCCCCGGCGATCGCGATCATCATGGCGGTGAGCCGGAAACGGCTCTTCCCCGCGACCTGGGCAGCCCAGCAGCGCGCGGCCGACGTCGCGCAGCAGGTCGAGGAGACCGTCACCGGCGTACGCGTCGTGAAGGGCTTCGGCCAGGAAGCGCGCGAAGTCGCGAAGCTGGAGAAGACGGCGAAGAAGCTCTTCGCGGAACGTATGCGCGCGGCCCGGCTGTCCTCGTTGCCGACGGCCACGACGGCGGCGCTCCCCGCGGCGGGTCAGGTCGCGGTGCTGGCGGTCGGCGGCGTTCTGGCGTTGAAAGGCGAGGTCAGCCTCGGCACCTTCCTGGCGTTCGCGACCTATCTGTCCATCCTGATCGGCCCGGCGCGGATGATCTCCAGCCTCGTCGTGCAGGCCCAGCTGACCAGGGCGGGCGCGGAACGGGTCAACGAACTCATCGACGCGCAGCCCGACGTCGTCGACAGCCCGGACGCGCGGCCGCTGCCCGACGGCCCGCTCGGTGTCCGCCTGGAGGACGTCTCCTTCGGCTACACACGGTCGGATCCCGTGCTCGACGGGCTCACCCTGGAGGCGCGGCCGGGCGAAACACTCGCGCTGGTCGGCACGGCCGGTTCGGGCAAATCGACGATCTCCTTGCTGCTGCCCCGGTTCTACGACGTGCACAGCGGTTCGGTCCAGGTCGGCGACCTCGACGTCCGCGACGTCCGGCAGCACGATCTGCGCAGCGCGATCGGCGTGGTCTTCGAGGAGGCGTTCCTCTTCTCCTCGTCGGTACGCGACAACATCGCCTACGGCAGGCCGGACGCGAGCGACGAGGAGATCCGCGCGGCCGCGCGGGCGGCGGAGGCGGACGAGTTCATCCAGCGCCTCCCCGACGGCTACGACACGCTCGTCGGCGAGCGCGGCCTGACGTTGTCGGGCGGTCAGCGGCAGCGGCTCGGTCTCGCGAGAGCGCTGATGACCGATCCGCGCGTGCTGGTCCTCGACGACGCGACCTCCGCCATCGACACGGTCACCGAGGCGGCGATCCACGACACGCTGCGTTCGGTCACCGCGAGCCGGACGACCCTGCTGATCGCGCACCGCCGCTCCACCCTCGCCCTCGCCGACCGGATCGCCGTGCTCGACAAGGGCCGCGTCGTCGACGTCGGCACCGAGGAGGAGCTGCTCGCGCGCTGCCCGCTGTTCCGTGAACTCGTCGCGGGTCCGGGTGACGACGTCGAGGAGCCGCATCGCTGTGAGGGTCTCGACTGCGGTCCCGCCGGGATCACCCCGGCGCTGTGGCCGGAGCAGGACAAGGCCGACGAGCTGTCGGGAGAACGGAAGGGGTCGGGCGGCGAATGGGACGTCGACCTGCCGCCGAGCGAAGAACTCATCGAAGGCGTCCGGAAACTGCCGCCCGCCACGGACGTACCGCGTTTGCCGGGCACCGATGTCACCGCGCCCGAACCGAAGTTCCGTCTCGGCCGCCTGCTGAAACCGGTACGCGGCCCGCTCGCCTTGGTGATCGGGCTGGTCGCGGCGGACGCGCTGGCCACCATCGCGATGCCCGCGCTGTATCAGCACGGCATCGACAACGGTGTGCGCGCCGGCGCGGAGGCGGTGATCTGGCTGGCCGCCGGGATCGGCGCGCTGGTGATCCTCACCGACTGGCTGGTGGTGTACCTCCAGACGAGGATGACGGCGCGGGTCGGCGAGACGGTGCTGTACTCGCTGCGCGTGCGCAGTTACGCCCATCTGCAACGGCTCGGGCTCGACTTCTACGAACGCGAACTGTCCGGGAAGATCATGACCCGGATGACCACCGACGTCGACGCGCTCTCGACGTTCCTGCAGACCGGTGTCGCGCAGGCGGTGGTGAGCGCCCTGACGCTGGTCGGGATCGCGGCGGCGTTGATGATCACCGACATCGGCTTGGCGGCGTACGCGCTCGCGGTGCTGCCGATCCTCGTCGTGGCGACGGTGATCTTCCGCCGGGCGTCGTCCAAGGCGTACACCGAAGCCCGGGAACGGGTCAGTGTCGTCAACGCGGACATGCAGGAGAACGTGAACGGGCTGCGGGTCGCGCAGGCGTACACGCGTGAGGAGCGCACGGCGGAGAAGTTCGCGTCCCGAAGCGACGAATACCGGCGTTCGCGGCTTCGCGCCCAGCGTCTCGTCGCGACGTACTTCCCTTTCGCGGCAATGCTTTCCGGGCTGGCCGAGGTGGTCGTGCTGATCGTCGGCGCGAACCGGGTCGCGGCGGGCACGTTGTCGGCCGGCGTGCTGGTGGCGTTCCTGTTGTACCTGGGCCAGTTCTTCTCGCCGATCCAGCAGCTGTCCTCGGTGTTCGACGGCTACCAGCAGGCGCGGGTCGGCCTGACGCGGATCGGTGATCTCCTGCGCACGCCGACTTCCGTGCCGCAGGCGGAAAACCCGGTCGCGATGCCGGACCGGCTGCGCGGCGAGGTCTCCTTCAAGGACGTCGATTTCGCTTACACCGCAACGGACGAACCCGCCCTTTCGCAGCTCTCACTGGAAGTCGCGCCCGGCGAGACGGTCGCGCTGGTCGGCGCGACGGGCGCCGGGAAGTCGACCGCGGTGAAACTCGTCGCGCGCTTCTACGACGCGACAGGCGGCGTGGTCCGGATCGACGGGACCGACATCCGCGAGTACGACCTCGCCGCCCTGCGCACGCGAATGGGCGTGGTACCGCAGGAAGCGCATCTGTTCTCGGGAACCGTCGCGGACAATGTGCGCTACGGCAGGCCTTCCGCGACGGACGCGGAGGTCGAGGAAGCGGTCCGGTCCGTCGGCGCGCTCGACGGTGTCGCCGCGCTCCCGGCCGGTTTCCACCAGCCCGTCGGTGAACGCGGACGGTCCCTTTCGGCCGGGCAACGGCAACTCGTCGCCCTCGCCCGCGCCGAACTCGTGGACCCGGACGTCCTCCTGCTCGACGAGGCGACCGCGGCACTGGACCCGTCCACCGAAGCCGCCGTCCTGCGCGCGACCGAACAACTCGCGCGCCGCCGCACGACGTTCGTGGTCGCGCACCGCCTCGCCACCGCCGCCAAGGCGGACCGGATCGTGGTGCTGGACCACGGCCGGATCATCGAACAGGGCACGCACGCGGAACTCGTCGCCGCGGGCGGCCACTACGCCCGCCTCTGGTCCCTAGGCTGACCGACGCCTCGTGAGTGGCAAGGACGGTTAGAACCGTCCTCGCCACTCACGAGGCCTGCCGCACCCGCGGCCGTATTCCGCACCGCGTGTCGTCCGTCCAATCACACGTGTCGCGCCCCCAATCACGCGAGTCGCGCCTTCAATCACGCGAGTCGCGCCTTCGAGCACGTCGAAACGTCACTCACGACACCGTGCCCCCACCCAGCCGCGAGATCGAGCCTTCGACGGCACCCCCAGGTAATTCAAGGGAATTTCGGTCGCGCAAGCCCACAGCACCTGTCACGCTGAACGGGAAATGAAAGAAGAGATCCCGGCGCGGCAGATCCGCGCCCTGTACACCGAAACCACGATCCGCGTCTATCAGGCGTACGCCCCGGCCATCGCCGATGCCGCGCTGAAGGCGGGCACCTTCGTGCCGCCGTTCAAACGCGAACGCATGACCTGGATCAAGCCGTCGTTCCTCTGGATGGCGTACCGCTGCGGCTGGGCCGCGAAGCCCGGCCAAGAGCGCGTACTCGCCCTCGACATCACTCGCGAGGGTTTCGCCTGGGCGCTCGAACACGCGGCGCTCAGCCACTACGACGCGGACGTCCATCCCGACCGCGAGGCATGGCAGAACGACGTCAAGACCAGCCCGGTCCGCATCCAATGGGATCCGGAACGCAGCATCCGGCTCGGTCCTCTGAAGCACCGTTCGCTCCAGATGGGACTGAGCGGCGTGGCCGTCGATCGCTATGTCGACAAATGGATCACGGCAATCACCGACGTCACCCCGGTCATGCGAGAGATCGGCGCCCTGGTCGCGGCGAACCGCATCGAAGACACCGAAGCGCTGCTACCCGCGGAGCGTCCGTACCCCGGCTAAGGCCGCCACTTGAGCCCGCCCATCCCGGCGACCTCGAGGTCCTGGACCGAAGCCCACCGGACGGTCCCCGGCCGGACGTGCACGCCCGCCGCCACCGTCCAGTCCGGCTCGTCGGGCTCGACGTGCTCCATCTCCTTGAAGTCGGCGAGCGTCGGCCAGACCGCCGAGCACGAGTCGCACATCAGCACGACCTTGCCGGACTCGGTGACCAGCGGGCGCACACGCCCCTCGTCCCAGAACGACGGGCACTCGTCCAGCCACATGGGCCGCCACCACCTCGCGGGGGACCGGCGGCCGGCACGACACCGGCCGCATCCTCCACCCAGCGAAGCGCCCCGACGTGAACTCCAGGCTGTCCGGGCACGACGCCTCAGCCAACCTTGGCCGACGAAACAGTGACCTGACCTGCACGGACGGTGAAAGTGGTAGCAAAGGTCCCTTGCTCCCCCGGGCAGCGGCACCCCAGGGCGGCGGGTGGGTCTTTTTCGGTCTCTTGATCGAGACAGTGACCCATCACCTAGTGCGCCACGCCTCACACAGGCCAGTTCCATCACACGGCTGCGACCGAGGGGGTTAGCCTGGTAGGCGCATCAGCGGTGTTCAAGATCTCGAGACGGATAGAGGCGAGTCCAAGCCGTGTCCAGCAGCAGCCCTGCGTCACAATTCGGCCCCAACGAGTGGGTCGTCGAGGAAATGTACGACCAGTTCCTTGCCGACCCCAGCTCAGTCGATGCCGCCTGGCACGACTTCTTCGCGGACTTCAAGCCAACGCAGGACGCGCAGACGAAGGCTGACGACGCACGTCAGAACTCCGGAGACCCCGGCAACGAGGGCCCTGGCTCCAACGGCCAGACCGCCGCCACCCCGTCGCCGCAGACGGTCCGCAACGCCGAGTCCACCGCGAAGCAGACCGCTCCGAAGAACGCTCCCGCCAAGGCCGCCCCGAAGACCGAGGCGAAGCCCGCCCCCAAGGCGGCGGCACCCAAGGCCGCGGAGAAGACCCCCGCCAAGCCGGCCGAGAAGGACGCCGAGGCGGAGTCGAAGCAGCTCCGCGGCGCCGCGGCGGCGATCGCGAAGAACATGGACGCCTCGCTGTCCGTGCCGACGGCCACGAGTGTGCGCGCCGTCCCGGCGAAGCTGATGGCCGACAACCGCATCGTCATCAACAACCACCTCAAGCGCACGCGCGGCGGCAAGATCTCCTTCACGCACCTCATCGGTTACGCGATGGTCCGGGCGCTGAAGAACTTCCCGAACATGAACCGGCACTACCAGCTGATCGACGGGAAGCCGTTCGCGATCACGCCGGAGCACGTGAACTTCGGTCTCGCGATCGACATGAAGGGCAAGGAAGGCTCCCGCACGCTCGTCGTGGCCTCCATCAAGGCCACCGAGAACATGACCTTCATGCAGTTCTGGCAGGCCTACGAGGAGATCGTCAAGAAGGCCCGCAACGGCAAGCTGACCGCCGACGACTTCGCCGGCACCACGATCTCGCTGACCAACCCCGGCGGCATCGGCACCAACCACTCGGTGCCGCGGCTGCAGGCGGGCCAGGGCGCGATCATCGGCGTCGGCGCCATGCAGTACCCGGCGCATTTCGAGGGCACCAGCGAGAAGGCGCTGGTCGACCTCGGCGTCTCGAAGATCATGACGCTGACCTCGACGTACGACCACCGCATCATCCAGGGCGCGGAGTCGGGCGAGTTCCTCAAGCGCATCCACGAGCTGCTGCTCGGCGAGGACGGCTTCTACGACGACGTCTTCACCAGCCTGCGCCTGCCCTACGAGCCGATCCGCTGGGTCGCCGACATCCCGGACGGCCCGGTCGACAAGACCGCGCGCGTCATCGAGCTGATCGACGCCTTCCGCATGCGCGGTCACCTGATGGCCGACACCGACCCGCTGAACTACCGGCAGCGCAGCCACGCCGACCTCGACGTCCTCTCCCACGGCCTGACCCTGTGGGACCTGGACCGCGAGTTCCCGGTCGGCGGCTTCGCCGGCCAGGAGCGGATGAAGCTGCGCGACATCCTCGGCGTCCTGCGCAACTCCTACTGCCGCACCGTCGGCATCGAGTACACGCACATCCTCGACCCCGAGGAGCGCCGCTGGATCCAGGACCGCGTCGAGATCCCGCACGAGAAGCCGGACCCCGCCGTCCAGAAGTACGTGCTCTCGAAGCTCAACGCCGCCGAGGCGTTCGAGACCTTCCTGCAGACCAAGTACGTCGGCCAGAAGCGGTTCTCCCTCGAAGGCGGCGAGACGGCGATCCCGCTGCTGGACACGCTGCTGGACAAGGCCGCCGAGCACGAACTCGACGAGGTCGTCATCGGCATGCCGCACCGCGGCCGCCTGAACGTGCTCGCGAACATCGTCGGCAAGCCGATCGCGCAGATCTTCCAGGAGTTCGAGGGCAACCTCGACCCGGGCCAGGCGCACGGTTCCGGTGACGTGAAGTACCACCTCGGCGCCGAGGGCAAGTACTTCCGCATGTTCGGCGACGGCGAGACCAAGGTGTCGCTGACCGCGAACCCGTCGCACCTGGAGACCGTCGACCCGGTCCTCGAGGGCATCGTCCGCGCGAAGCAGGACATCCTCGACAAGGGTGGCGAGGGCTTCACCGTCCTCCCCGTCCTCATGCACGGCGACGCGGCCTTCGCGGGCCAGGGTGTCGTGGCCGAGACCCTGAACCTGGCGCTGCTGCGCGGATACCGCACCGGCGGCACCGTGCACGTCATCGTCAACAACCAGGTCGGCTTCACCACCGCGCCCGAGCACTCGCGTTCGAGCCAGTACGCCACCGACGTCGCGAAGATGATCGGCTCGCCGATCTTCCACGTGAACGGCGACGACCCCGAGGCCGCGCACTGGGTGGCCAAGCTGGCCGTCGACTACCGCCAGGCGTTCCACAAGGACGTCGTGATCGACCTGATCTGCTACCGCCGCCGCGGCCACAACGAGGGCGACGACCCCTCGATGACGCAGCCGGCGATGTACGACATCATCGACACGAAGCGTTCGGTCCGGAAGACCTACACCGAATCGCTGATCGGCCGCGGCGACATCTCCGTCGAAGAGGCCGAAGCCGCGTTGCGCGACTTCTCCAGCCAGCTGGAGCACGTGTTCAACGAGGTCCGCGAGCTGGAGAAGCACCCGGCGAAGGCCAGCCCCTCGGTCGAGGAGGAGCAGCAGGTCCCGGCCAAGGTGCCCACGGCGACCACCACCGAGGTCATCGAGCACATCGGCGACGCGTTCCTCAACGTGCCCGAGGGCTTCACCCCGCACCCGCGGGTCAAGCCGGTCATGGAGCGCCGCCACAAGATGTCCCGCGAAGGCGGCATCGACTGGGCGTTCGGTGAGCTGCTCGCCTTCGGTTCGCTGGCCATGGAAGGCCGTCTCGTGCGGCTGTCCGGTCAGGACTCCCGCCGCGGCACGTTCACCCAGCGCCACTCGGTGCTGATCGACCGCAAGACCGGCCAGGAGTACTCGCCGCTGGCCAGCCTGGCCGAGAACCAGGGCCGCGTGATGATCTACGACTCGGCGCTGTCCGAGTACGCGGCCGTCGGCTTCGAGTACGGCTACTCGGTGGCCAACTCCGAAGCGCTGGTCATGTGGGAAGCGCAGTTCGGTGACTTCGTCAACGGCGCGCAGACCGTCATCGACGAGTACATCTCCTCCGGCGAGGCCAAGTGGGGCCAGCTCTCCGACGTCGTGCTGCTGCTGCCGCACGGCCACGAGGGTCAGGGCCCGGACCACACCTCCGGCCGTATCGAGCGCTTCCTGTCGCTGTGCGCCGAAGGCTCCATGACCGTCTCGGTGCCGTCGACCCCGGCGAACTACTTCCACCTGCTTCGCCGCCACGCCCTCGACGGGGTCAACCGGCCGCTGGTGGTCTTCACCCCCAAGTCGATGCTGCGCAACAAGGCCGCGACCTCGCAGGTCGAGGACTTCACCGGCCAGACGAAGTTCATGTCGGTCATCGACGACGCCGTCGTCGACCCGTCGAAGGTCCGCAAGGTCCTGCTGACGTCCGGCAAGCTGTACTGGGAGCTGGTGGCCGAGCGCACGAAGCGCGAGGCGAACGACGTCGCGATCGTGCGCGTCGAGCAGTACTACCCGCTGCCGAAGAAGAAGCTGCTGGCGGCGCTGGAGCGCTACAACGGCGCTCCCGCGGTCTGGGTCCAGGAGGAGCCGGAGAACCAGGGTGCGTGGCCGTTCTTCGGCCTGAACCTGCCCCGGAAGCTCCCGGAGGTGTTCTCCAGCCTGGACGTCGTGTCGCGTCGTCCGATGGCCGCCCCGTCGGCCGGTTCGTCCAAGGTGCACGAGGTCGAGCAGAAGGCGCTGATCGCGCGGGCGTTCGACTGATCGCCTAGAAGTCCGTGAAGGCCCCCTTCATTGCGCTGGACGCAGTGAAGGGGGCCTTCACGTATCTGGGGTGTCGAAAACGGCGAGTCCCGTTCGTGTAGGGGGCAAACGACCGAAGGAGACACCATGAACACCCTGCTCGACGGCCTCAAGCTCCCCGAATCCGCGCGCTGGCACGACGGCCGCCTCTGGCTGGCGAACTGGGGCAGCGGCGAGATCCTCGCCGTCACGCCCGGCGGCGAGAGCGAAGTCGTCGCGAACGTGCCGGCCGCGATGCCGCTCACCTTCGACTGGCTTCCCGACGGCCGCTTGCTCATCGTCGACGGCCCGAACGCGAGCCTGCTCAACGCGGACCTGAGCGGCTACGCCGACCTCAGCCCTGTCGCCGCCTTCTGCAACGAGGTCGTGACAGACGGCCGCGGAAACGCCTTCGTCAACGGCTCGCACGACCTCCAGGCGCCCGGCGTCATCGCCGTCGTCACGCCCGACGGCGAAGTCCGCCAGGTCGCCGACGGCATTCTCTTCGGCAACGGCATGGCGATCACGCCCGACGACAAGACGCTGATCGTCGCCGAGTCGTACGGCTGCCGGCTCACCGCGTTCGACATCGCCGAGGACGGTTCCCTGTCCGGCAGGCGCGTGTGGGCCGGACTCGGCGGCGATCACCCGGACGGCATCTGCCTCGACGCCGAAGGTGCCGTCTGGTACGCGGACGTCGCGAACAAACACTGCGTCCGCGTCCGCGAAGGAGGCGAAGTGCTGCAGAAGGTCGAAACCGACCGAGGCTGCTTCTCCTGCACGCTCGGCGGCGAGGACGGAAGTTCGCTCTACGTGCTCGCCGCCGAGTGGCACGGCTGGGAGAACCCGTTCGGCGACGGGCCGACCGGACAGGTCCAGGTCACGGAGGTCGGTTAGCCGATCGCCTCGGAGGTCGCCCTGGCCATCTTCAGGGCGTTCTCCTTGCACACCGTCTGGTTGACCGTCCCGGACGGGTCGGGGCCGGTCACGATGATCTCGCCCTCGACGTTGCCCTGATAGAACTTGATCTGGCACTGGCTCGGCGAATCGAGCTTGGTGTGCACGGCTTTGGTGGACTTCGCCATGGTGGGAATGAGGACGCCGCCGTCGGTCACGGCGTTCTCGACCCCGGCCTTGGCCCAGGCCTCCCCCGCGCCCGAACCCGGCTCCTTCGACTTCGACAGGTACATCGAGACCGACGCCGACGGCGCGTTCGGTTCACGCCAGGAGCAGGACGAACGGGTGTAGGTGATCTCGTCGTTCGACGTGCTCGCCGGTTCCTCGCCCTTCGGCGTTTCGAGCGGCGGCAGGTTCCGCACCTTGCTCCCGATCTTCTCGCAGCCGGGCATCGAGGTGTACTTGTCCGGCGGCCCGCTCTTCTTGGACGAGGTCGGGGACGCGGTCGGCGACGAACCGGAATCCGACAGCAGCAGGAAGGCCGCGACCCCGCCACCGCCGAGCAGCACCACCGCGCCGAGGACGAGCCCGACGATCAGTCCGGTGTTCGACTTCTTGGGCGGCGGCCCGTATCCGGGCTGCGGGTAGCCGGGGTATCCCTGCGGTGGAAACGGCTGCTGAGGTCCCTGCTGATAGGGCGGTCCGGGCTGCATGCGGAGAGGCTAAAGCCTCACGACGGTCCTTAGTGGACGAATGCCGCAACTGGGCGCCGAATCACTCTCCGGACACGTGAAGGCCCCCTTCCCAGCAGGAGGAAGGGGGCCTTCACGTACTCCAGGGGTGGATCAGACGGTCAACGACCAGCTGTTGAGCGAGCCGGTGTCGATCCGGTACACGTCCTGAACCTTCAGCTTCCACGCGCCGTTCGCGGCCTCGGCCGAGGCGTTCACGGTGTAGGTGGTGTTGATGTTGTCGGACGAGTCGCCGCTCGAACCCTTCAGGCGGTACGAGGTGCCGTCGGGCGCGACCAGGTCGATGACCAGGTCACCGACGTAGGTGTGGGTGATGTTCACCGCGACCTTGGTGGTGCCCGAGGCGTTGCGGGCGCAGTTGGCGACCGTGATCGTGCTGGTCACCGCGGCACCGGCGTCGGGGATGGCGACGACGCCGCTGTTGGTCTGCGTGCCGCACGGGGTCGGCTCGGGGCCGGGGCCACCGCCGCTGCCGGTGTTGAGCAGCACGTTCGGCGAACCGGTGCCCGGGTTGGTCACCTTGCCCTTGACGCCGGCGTTGACCAGCGCGTCGCGGACCTGAGCGGGCGTGGCCGACGGGTTGGCGGAGGCGTAGAGGGCCGCCGCGCCCACGACGTGCGGGGTCGCCATCGAGGTGCCGCTGATGGTGTTGGTGCCGTTGTTCAGCCAGGTCGACGTGATGCCGCTGCCCGGCGCGAAGATGTCGAGGCAGGTGCCGATGTTGGAGAAGTCGGACCGGGCGTCGGTGTTGGTGGTCGAACCGACGGTGATCGCCTCGGGCGTGCGGGCCGGGGAGCTGTTGCACGCGTTGGCGCCGTAGTCGTTACCGGCCGCGACACCGTAGGTGACACCCGACGCGATCGACCGCTGGACGGCCTGGTCGAGGGTCGTCGAAGCGCCGCCACCGAGGCTCATGTTCGCGACGGCGGGCTTGACGGCGTTGGCGGTCACCCAGTCGACACCGGCGATGACGCCGGCGGTCGTGCCGGAACCGGAGCAGTTCAGCACGCGGACGGCGACGAGCTTGACGCCCTTGGCCAGACCGTGGGCGGTGCCGCCGATGGTGCCGGCGACGTGGGTGCCGTGGCCCTGGCAGTCCGTGGCGTCGTTGTCGTTGTCGACCGTGTCACGGCCGTGGGTCGCGCGCCCGCCGAAGTCGGGGTGCGTGGTGAGGATGCCGGTGTCGACGACGTACGCGGTGACGTTCGACGCGGTGGTGCTGTAGCTGTACTTCTGGTCCAGCGGAAGGCTTTGCTGGTCGACCCGGTCCAGGCCCCACGACGGCGGGTTCAGCTGGTCCGTCGAGATCGAGACGGTCTGGTTCTGCTCCACGTAGGCGACGGCGGGGTCGGCGGCGACGCGCTTCGCCTGCTTTTCGGTCAGCGCACCGGAAAAGCCGCGGACCGAAGACGCGAAGGTCTTCTCGACCGTGCCGCCGTGGCGCTGGGTCACGCTCTTCGCGGTGGCTTCGACCGACGAGCCGTCCTTCAGCACGACGATGTAGCTGTCCTTGATCGCCTTGGCGCTGCCGGCGTTGACGATCGAACCTTCCGCCGCCGACGCGACGGTGGTGCCGCCGAGCGCGGTCAGCACCGCGACGGCCGCGGCCACACCGAAGGCGGGCAGTCGTCTCTTCAAGGTTCCCAGGGAATTGTTCAAGATATTCCTCCCAGGCAGGGTCGACCCACGGGCATGATGAGGCCCGCCGGATCGTTGGGGTGAATCAGAGGTGAACCGCGTTCCACTTAGGAGCGCAGGCTGAGACTAAGTCGCGTTTTCACCCCAAGGAAGACCTTGCATTACGGACATCCCGGTAGTAATGGGCACCGCGTCGGCGCAGCTCGGGCACCGTTCAGCCCCCGCCTTTAGTCGCGTTTTGCGCCCGTACGGCCCACGAAGAATCGGGGATCCGCACATCCGGTGGTCGTTTTCCCGCCCTCCCGGCGTTTCACGCGCGGGTAAGTACACACGGATGGCCGCCTACTAAAGTCGTGACGTCGGCGGGCGGAAAACGATTTCCATCCTACCTTCGGATGGAGCACACTCGGCCGCATGCTGCTCCGACAGGAAATCCCGGCCGATCGCGAGGCGATCCACGCCGTGCATCTGGCCGCGTTCGCGAAACTCAGTGTCCCGGTGGTCGAGGCGAAACTCGTCGACGAGCTACGGGAGGACGGCGACCTGATCGGCGCACTGTCCATCGTGGCCGAACGCGACGGGAAGGTCGTCGGCCACGTCTGTTGCAGTCCGTCGAAGCTCGGCGGCGACGAGAAGTCGACGGTCGGCCTCGGCCCGCTCGGCGTCCTGCCCGAGTATCACGCGTCCGGCGTCGGCTCCGCGCTCGTGCACGCCGTGCTCGGCGCGGCGGACGCGCTCGGCTACGGCGCGGTGGTCCTGCTGGGCGACCCGAACTACTACTCCCGCTTCGGTTTCGTGCTCGCCGCACGGCACGGGATCACGCCGCCGGTCGCGGAATGGGCTCCGCACTTCCAGGTCCGCACCCTGCGCGCGTACACGCCGGACCTCAAGGGCGAGTTCCGCTACTCACCCGCGTTCGACCGCCTCTAGCCCCCTCCCGCGTTTCGTCCTCTGAATGCGGTAGTTGCACGCGCAAGGACCGCATTCAGAGGACGAAACGCATGACGGGGGTTCAGGACGGCGCGAGGATGTTGTTCCGGCGCAGGAACTCCTCGGCGACGTCGAGCGGGTTGCGCTTCTCTTCGCTGAACTGGACGTTCAACTCGGTCAGCTGGTCGGTCGTGAGCGCCGCCGAAACCCGGTTCAGCGCGTCGACCTCCTTCGGTGACAACGTCCCCTTCGCCACGAACGGCACGATGTTCTGCGCGGGGAACATGTTCTTGTCGTCCACCAGCGGCACGAACCCGTTGGCGGCGATCGACGACGACGTGCTGAACAGGTCGGCGACCTGGACGTCGCCGGATTTCAACGCCGCGACCGTGACCGGGCCGCCGGTGTCGGTCGTGCGGATCTCGGCGAACTCGCAGCCGTAGAGCGCCTTGATCTTGTCCTTCCAGCGGCTGCTCCACTGCCCGGGCCCGCCGAACACGAATTCCTTGCACCGCTTGCCGAGATCGGAGAAGGTCCGGATCTCGGAATCGGCGAGTTCCTTGCGCACCACCAGCAGGTCCTTGTCCTCCGCGGGCGCCTGTTCGAGGACTTCGAATCCCTGCGGCAACTTCTGCTTCAGCTGCGCGTAGACGTCCTGCGGTGTGGTCGCCTGCGTGTCCTTGTCGAAGTAGCGCAACAGGTTCCCGCTGTAGTCCGGCACCACCGAAAGCGATTTGTCCTGCAGTGCCTTGACGACGACCTCGCGGCTGCCGACCGGCGGGCGCACGGTCACGTTCTCCGCGCCCGCGTTGCGCAGCGCGCCCGCGTAGATCTGGGCCAGCAGAAGGCTTTCCCCGACGTCGGACGCGCCGATGATGATGTCCCCGGTCGCACCGCCCTCGGCTCCGCCGGCGAGCGGGTTGCCACAACTCGCCGTCAGCAAAGCGATCCCGGCGAACAGCGCCGCCACAGTCCGCCTCATACCTTCGCCTTCTTCCCACTCGCGGCCTGCGCCAGCCGAACTCCCTTGGGCACCAGCAGTCGCTGGACACCAGCCAGTGCGAGATCCAGCACGACGGCGAGCAGCGTCGTCAGCAGCGCGCCCGCGACCACCTGCGGATAGTCCAAAATGGCCAGTCCGTCGAGCAGGAACCGGCCGAGCCCGCCGAGCCCGACGTACGCGGCCACGGCGGCCGTCGCCACCAGCTGCAGCACCGAGTTCCGCACCCCGCCGAGCACCAGCGGCAGCGAGATGGGCACCTCGACCTTCCACAACCGTTGCCAGCCGGTCATTCCGATGCCCTGCGCCGCGTCGACGACGCCGTGGTCGGTCGCCTGCAGTCCCGCGTACGTCCCGGCGAGGATCGGCGGGATCGCGAGCACCACGAGGCCGATGATCGTCGAGAGCTCGCTTTCGGTGAAGAGCAGGAACAGGAACGTCACCAGTCCCAGCGTCGGCAGCGCGCGGATCGCGTTGCCGCCGCTCACCAGCAGCACCGCGCCGCGACCGGTGTGCCCGACGTAGAGGCCGAGCGGGATCGCGATGATCAGCGCGAAGACCAGCGCCAGCGCCGTGTAGCCGAGATGCTGCAGCAGCCGGGCCGGGACGCCGTCCGGGCCCTGCCAGTGGGCCGGGTCGCCGAACCAGTTCAGCACGTCGCCGATCATTTCGCCCCCGCCGTGGTCGCCACCCTGTCCCAGGGCGTGAGGACATCACGCAGCTGGACCAGCACCAGATCCACGATCAGCGCGAGCAGCAGCGTCGCGACGATCCCGACGACGATCGGCGAGAAGTACTCGCGCTGGAAGCCGTCGGTGAACAGCACGCCGAGCCCGCCGGTGCCGATCAGCGCGCCGACGCTGACCAGGCTGATGTTGCTGACCGACGCCACCCGGACGCCCGCCGCGAGCACCGGCACCGAAAGCGGCAGCTCCACGGACAGGAAACGGCGCGCGGGTTTGTAACCGATCGCCGTGGCCGCGGCGACGACGTGCGGCGGGACCGCGTCGAGCGCGTCCAGCACCGGGCGCACCAGGAGGGCGGCGGTGTAGACGGTGAGCGCCACGATGACATTGACGCTGTCGAGGATCTTCGAGCCGATGATGCCCGGGATCACCACGAACAAGGCGAGCGACGGGATCGTGTACAGCAGGTTCGACACCACCAGCAGGACGGAACGCGCCGACGCGAACCGATGGCCGAGCCAGCCCGCCAGCACCGCGATCACCAGGCCCAGCACCAGCGGGACGAGGGAGAGATAGACGTGGTCGAGGAGGTCGCCGAAGAACTGCGACCTGTTGTTGGCGCTGCCCAGGTAGCGGCCGAGCTCCGCGAAGAAGTCCCCCATCAGGAACTCAGCGACGGCGCTTCGATCACCTCGAGGACTTGCTGGGCTCTGACCACGCCGAGGACTTTCTGGTCGGCGTCGACCACGACACCGAGGCTCGCGGGCGACGAAAGCGCCGCGTCGAGCGCACCCCGGATCGGCGAACCCTGGAGGTACAGCGAACCACCGGCGACGAGATCGGTCTCCGCGAGCTCTCCGTCCACAGTGGACCCGGGACGCAGCCAGCCGCGCGGCTGGCCGTCGGCGTTGACCGCGACCTGCCAGTCGTCGGACGGACCGGGGGCGGGCTTGCCGACCTCGACGCGCTTGACCTCTTCGACGACGATCCCTTCCGGCGAAAGGAAGGAAAGCCCGCGGTAGCCGCGATCCTTGCCCACGAACGACGCGACGAAGTCGTCGACGGGATGCCGCAGCACCTCCGAAGGCGTGCCGTACTGCGCGAGCACCCCGCCGACGCGGAGCACCGCGATCTTGTCGCCGAGCCGCACGGCCTCGTCGATGTCGTGGGTGACGAACACGATCGTCTTGCCCAGCTGCGATTGCAGGCGCAGCAGTTCGTCCTGCAGTTCCTCGCGGACGATCGGGTCGACGGCGGAGAACGGCTCGTCCATCAGCAGCACCAGCGAATCCGCCGCGAGCGCCCGCGCGACGCCGACGCGCTGCTGCTGGCCGCCGGAAAGCTGGGCGGGGTACCGCTTGCCGAGTTCCGCGGGCAGGCCGACGGTCTCGAGCAGTTCCGCCGCGCGCTTGCGTGCCTTGCCCTTGTCCCAGCCGGACAGCAGCGGCACGGTGGCGACGTTGTCCAGGACCGTCCTGTGTGGAAAGAGGCCGGCGTGCTGGATGACGTAACCGATGCCGCGGCGCAGCAGTGCCGGGTCGCCGTCGCTGACGTCCTTGCCGTCGAGCAGCACCGTGCCCGAAGTCGGCTCGACCATCCGGTTGATCATCCGCAACGACGTGGTCTTGCCACAGCCGGACGGCCCGACGAAGACGGTGATGGTGCCGTCCTCCACGGTGAGGTTCAGGTCGTCGACCGCGACCGTCCCGTCCGGATACCGCTTCGTCACGCCACGGAACTCGATAGTCACGTGTCTCTCCCCATGTCTGGTCGAAAAACCGTAGCCCAGATCCTGCCTGTTGGCACGGTGTCCCAGGAGGCGGGTCACTAGGCTGCAGGCCGTGAGTCTTTCCGTCGATGACGTCCTCGCGGCGCACGGTGTCCACGTGCGACCGCTCCATCAGGTGATTTCCCTGCTCCGGACGGATTGGCGTGACCTCGGCGAACTGGTCCGCGTCAGCACCGCGCCACGCCGGAGTGTCGAAGACGTCCTGAACGCGCTCGGCGACGACCTGGAGCGGAACGAGTCCCGCTTCCGGCTGGCCCCCGGCGCCCGCGAGAAGTACGCGCGCTTCGGGGCACGGGACCGGAAATCCGATCCCGACCTGCTGAAGACCATCACCAGCTACGTCGAGAACGTGCCCGCCCCGCTGGCCGCGCTCGATCACGTGCAGGCGACGCCGGAGACGGTGCTGAACCGGGCGCTGTGGCTCGACGAGCGCTACGACCTCGACACCGCGAAGCTGCTCTTCCTTGGCGACCACGACCTCACTTCGCTGGCCGTGCGCGCGTTGCGGCCGGACGCGGACCTCACCGTCGTCGATCTCGACGACCGCGTGCTCTCCTACATCGACGAACTCAGCGAGCGCTCCATCCGCACGCTGCACACGGATCTGCGCGTCGGCCTGCCGCCCTCGGTGGCCGGGCGGATGGACCTCGTGTTCAGTGATCCGCCTTACACCCCCGAAGGTATGGGCCTGTTCGCGGCGCGCGGGGTGCAGGCGCTCGCGGAACCCTCGGACGGGCGACTGCTGCTCGCTTACGGCTACAGCCCGCGTCACCCCGCGCTGGGCGCACATGTGCAGCGGGCGCTCGCGACGCTCGGGCTGACCTTCGAAGCGATCCTGCCGGACTTCAACCGGTACTTCGGCGCGCAGGCGATCGGGAGCGCGGCGGACCTCTACGTCTGCCAGCCGACCGCGAAGTCGAAGAAGAACCGCGGCGGCAAGGGGAAGGCCGCGATCTACACGCACGGCCCGCAGTCGGTGGAGTCCGCCGGCGCGGCCAAGCCGTCACTGCTCGACAAGCTGCACGAGATCGCCACCGAAGGCGGGCTGGCGCTGGAGTCGCGGCCGGTCGACTGGTCCGTTTCCGGGCCGGAAGGCGACGCGGTCGCCATGGACCTCTCGGCCGACCCGGGCCCGTGGCTGCTGCGGACCCTGCTGGGCACCAACGCGCGACGGCTGGCGCTGCTGGTCCCGAACTCGCATCCCGATCTGACGAACGCCGAGGCGCAGGGCGCGCTGAACCGGTTGGTCGGGGCGAAGTACAAGCTGCGGTTGCTGCGGAGCACCCCGGACAACCGGCACGCCATCGTCGTCGCGGACGCCGTCGAGCACCAGGAGGAACTGCTGACGAGGGCGCACGCGCGGCTGGCGAACGTCTCGCTGGACGTGCCGCCGGAGCTGACGGACGCGCGGCTGATCGACCTGCCGCGGCACCGGCTGGCGGAACTGCTCGCCTGAGGCGCGTGTCATCGGAACTTCATGGGCCGTGCCTAGTTTCGGTTCCATGAACCAGCCGTACGGGTTCGCCCATTCACCCGGGTACCCGCCGCACCGCCCCAAGACCAGCGGCCTCGCGATCGCCACGCTCGTACTGGGCCTGGCCGGTTGCTTGGCGCTGCCGTTGCTCCCCGCGATCATCCTGGGCATCATCGCGCTCACTCAGACCGGTCCGGGGAAACAGCAGGGCCGGGGCCTGGCGATCGGCGGCCTCGCGGCCGCCGGATTCTGGACCGTCGGGTGGGTCGCCCTGCTCGGGAACACCATGGGGAACCCGGACCTCGACACCGCGAGCCCACCGAGCGCGAGTTGCGCGACCCCGCCTCCCGGCCACGCCAACATCTGCACCTTGAAGCCGGGAGATTGCCTGCAGCAGCCCGTGGCCTCCGTCACGAGCGTCGAACTCGCCGCGTGCGGGAACCCGCACGCCACCGAAGTGATCGGAGCCTTCACCGCGTCGGACGGCCCCTGGCCCGGCAGCGCGGAACTGAAAGCCGAAGCCTTGACCCACTGTCAGCGGATCATGGCGAAGAACGTGGACAGTCCGCGACTCAACTCGGAAGGCGTCTACACCGACCTGGGCTACCTGAAGCCGGATCGCGAGCCCTGGAAGCACGGTGTGCGCACCGTCTTCTGCACGCTCAACTCGCCCGGCTCACAGCTGACCGGTTCCACTCTCGTCCCCGGCGCCGACCTCGCCGTCCCGACCGGCTGACGTGCGCAACCCCCCGGACGCTAGGAACGGTCCTTTCCTTGCGAAATTCGCAAGGAAAGGACCGTTCCTAGCGCTTGAGCGAGCGTGAAAGGGACCGTCACACCACGCCGTCGGCCTCAGCGGCCTTCGCGACCGCGGCGGCCACCTCGGGCGCGACGCGCGGGTCCAGCGGACTCGGGACGATCCGGTCCGGGCCGAGGTCGTCCTGCGCGACGGCGAAGATCGCGTCGGCCGCCGCCAGCTTCATGTTCTCCGTGATCGCCCGCGCGCCGGAGTCCAGCGCGCCGCGGAAGACGCCGGGGAACGCCAGCACGTTGTTGATCTGGTTCGGGAAGTCGCTGCGCCCGGTCGCCACGATCTTGGCGTACCGCGACGCCGCGACCGGGTGAACCTCCGGGTCGGGGTTGGACAGCGCGAACACGATCGCGTCGTCGGCCATCCCGGCCAGCAGGGTCTCGTCGATGGTCGCCCCGGACAGGCCGAGGAAGACGTCGGCACCCTTCAGCGCCTCGCCGAGGCCGCCGCGCAGACCGGCCGTGTTCGTGGTCTCGGCGAGCTTCTGCTTGATCGGGTTCAGGCCTTCGCGGCCGGAGTGGATGATGCCGCGCGAGTCGAGCACAGTGACGTCCGCGACGCCGGCGTTCTGCAGGATCCTGGCGCAGGCCACACCCGCCGCGCCCGCTCCCGAGACGACCACGCGCTGGCCGGTGATGTCCTTGCCGAGGACCTGGTTCGCCCCGCGCAGCGCGGCCAGCGTGACGATCGCCGTCCCGTGCTGGTCGTCGTGCATGACCGGGCAGTCGAGTGCCTCCTTGAGGCGGTCCTCCAGCTCGAAGCAGCGCGGCGCCGAGATGTCCTCCAGGTTCACCGCGCCGAACGACGGGCGCAGCCGGACCAGGGTCTCGATGATCTCGTCGACGTCGGTGGTGTCGAGCACCAGCGGGATCGAATCGAGCCCGCCGAAGGTCTTGAACAGGACCGACTTGCCCTCCATGACCGGCAGCGAAGCGCTCGCGCCGATGTCACCGAGTCCGAGCACCGCCGTACCGTCGCTGACCACCACGACCAGCCTGTCCGCCCACGTGTACCGCTTCGCCTTGGCCGCGTCCTCGGCGATCGCCCGGCTCACCTTCGCCACCCCAGGCGTGTACGCGACCGAAAGGTCACGCGGCGAGGAGATCGGACGCGTGGCGGCCACGGAGAGCTTGCCGCCCTCGTGCCCCTCGAAGATCTCGGTGTCCGTCACTGGCGTGGTCATCGTGGTGGTTCCCGTCATTGCTTCCGCCGTGTCTAAGGACGGCGAAGTCTCGATTCGAGCGAAGGTCATTGGAATTCTCCTGGGACTGCGAGCGGGGGAACTGGCCGGTGAGCAGGCCAAAACTGGGCATGGCCCGGCCACCTGGGGTAACTCGTCCTCCGACACGGCAGCCCAGCGCGGTAGCGCCGGCCTGTCGGCGAAGCGTCCAATCGGCCATCGGTGCCGTGGGTGTGGCGACGGCCGCGGACGCAGCGGTCAGATCATTGTGACAGGCGTGCGGACCAGTGTGCCCCTCTGGTGCGGTTGATGTCACAAACCGGCCCGGCTTTCCGCTGCTCAGAAGCGTTTTCGCAAGACGTCCGTCCGGCTTGGGAAGCGCTCGTTAGCATGGGGCGCATGCAAGCCAGGCGCCTCAGCATCTCCGACTGTTTCGAGTTCACCCCGCGGACTTTTCCCGATCACCGCGGCCTGTTCGTGGCGCCGTTCCAGGAAGATGTCTTCGTCGAAGCGGTCGGGCACCGGCTTCGCCTCGGGCAGACCAACACCAGCGTCTCGCACCGCGGGGCCATCCGCGGCGTGCACTTCGCGGACACCCCGCCCGGGCAGGCGAAATACGTGTACTGCCCGAGCGGTTCGATGCTGGACGTCATCGTGGACCTCCGGGTCGGCTCGCCGACGTTCGGCGAATGGACGTCCGTCCTGCTCGACAGCACCGAGTACAAAGCGGTCTACATCGCCGAAGGCCTTGGCCACGCCTTCATGGCCCTCGAAGACGAAACCGTCATGGCGTACCTCTGCTCCGAGCCGTACAACCCCGCGGGCGAGCACGGCGTCAACCCGATGGACGCCGATCTCGCCCTGCCCTGGCCCCAGGACATCGAACCCATCGTGTCCGAAAAGGACACCACGGCGCCGAACCTGAAAGAGGCCTTGGAGCAGGGAGTGCTGCCGCGGTACGACGAATGCGCGGCGTACTACGAGAAGTTGCGGGCCGCCGAACCGCGCTAGCGCGCCACGTCCTCGGCCAGCACCCGTTCCACGTTCCGTTCCGCCAGCGCGGTGATCGTGACGAAGGGGTTCACCCCGGTGCTGCCCGGGATCAGCGATCCGTCGGTCACGTAGAGGTTCGGGTAGCCCTTCACCCGGCCGTACAGGTCGGTGGCCTCACCCAGCACCAGCCCACCCAGCGGGTGATAGGTGAACCGGTTCTCGAACGACCGCGTATCCCCGAACAGGTCGCTGCGGTAGATCGTGCGATTCGCCCGGTTGACCTTGTCGAACAACGACTTCGCGGCGTCGATCGACGGCTTGCCCTGCGAAGCGCGCCACTGGAGCCGCGCGGAGTCGCTCGCGGCGTCGTAGGTGAAGTGGCCGCGTTCGGGGTTCTTCGTGATCGCCAGGTACAGGCTCAGCCAGGTCTCGACCCCGGCGGGCACCGGCGCGACCTCGGCGAAGACCGGGTTCACCGGGTCGTCCCAGGCGTCGATGCCGAGCGCGGGCATGCCCGACTGCAGCGATCCGCCGACGTCCCAGGCGTGGTTGGCGCGGCCCAGCATCACGTTGCCGTTGGTGCCCCAGCCGCGCCCGACCGCGTCGTTCAGCCCGGGCAGCGTCCCGGTTTCGCGTGCCCGCACGAGCAGTTCCGTCGAACCGAGGCTGCCGGCGCCGAGGAACAGGTATTTCGCGCCGAGTTGCCTCCTCGCCACGATCGCGCCGTCTTCGGAGGTCTCGTGCACGGTGAGGACATACGTGCCGTCGGTCTGCCGGGTGATCCCGCGGACCTCGTGCAGCGTCTTGATGGTCACCTTCCCGGTGCCCAGCGCGGCCGCGAGGTAGGTCTTGTCGAGGGACCGTTTGCCGTGGTTGTTGCCGTAGATGACCTCGGACGCGAGCGCCGACCTCGGCACCTTGCCCGCTTCTTCCCGCTTCATGTACTCGAAGTCGTAAACGCTGGGCACGAACACCGTCTTGAGTCCCGCGCGCGTCGCGGCCTTCCGGGACACCCTCGCGTAGCGATAGGAACGGCAGGTTTCGAACCAGCGCGGGTCGATGTGGTTCACACCGAGGGTCTGGTTGGCCCGGGGGAAGTACGTCCCGTACATCTCGTCCGCGTCGACGGTGGGCAGGATCTCCTCGAAGTACGACCGCTTCGGTGTCACGGCCATCGCGCCGTTGACCAGCGAACCGCCGCCGACACCGCGTCCGACGTAGACGGACATGTCGCCGTGACTCACCCTGTCGAGGACGCCGGGGTACCGCCCGATGTCCCGGTTCGCCAGGTCCATCCAGAGAAACGACGCGAGCGGGGCCTGCGTGCGGTTCTTGAACCACGCGGCGCGCCGGTCCGGCCGGAGCATGTCGCAGAAGACCTTGCCGTCCGGTCCGGGGTCGGCCCACAGTTTGCCCATTTCGAGCATGACCGTGGGAATCCCGGCCTCGCCGAGCCGGAGCGCGGTGACCGCGGCGCCGTAGCCGGTGCCGATGACCACGGCCGTCGAGAAGCCAGGGGACGCTTCTTCGGCCTGCGCGGTGGAAATCGTGGTCAGCCCGAGAGCGGCGGCGGAGTTGAGCGCGGTGTACCCGAGGAACTTGCGGCGCGACAGTGGGGACATGCGCCGATGATCGCCCGCTGTCCGAGCCGCCTTCAAGGGCGAATCCGAAGCAGATTCGCGTCAGCTGGGTAAACACCGTTTATTTTCACTCGAACGTGGCGATTCAGGGGTCCCTTGGGTGGCTTCCCCGATGTGGCTCAGACCGGCGCAGACCACTCTTTCGAGTCATGAGACGCCTTCTCGCCGCGACCGCGGCCGCACTGTCCGCAGCCGCCCTCTTCGCCTTCCCCTGCCACGCCTCCGCGGCGGAGCTGCCCGACTTCGACTTCTCCGCCTGCCCCGCTCCGCCCGCCAACGCCGACCCCGGCACCTGGCGTTGCGAAGCCTTTGTCTCCCAAGGAGTCCTGACCATCGGCGACCGCGAGATCCCGCTCGGGGAGATGCGGCTGACGTTCTCCGAAGGCGAAGTGGACGGGAAGTACGCGCAGGTGTTCGGCGAACTGCGGCACGCTCCGGCCCGGATCCGCGGCACTTTCGGCGCGTCCCTGCAGCTGAAGTACGGCGGCTACTCCGACTTCCAGTCGAACGACGAGCGTCGCGGCGAGCTGGACCTCTACGCCGCCCTGCGACATCCCTTGCTGCCCAAGGAATGCACGATCGGCACCCTCGACGCGCCGCTGCACTCGGTGGTCAAGGACGATCCCGCGGTCCCCCTCGAAGTGATCTCGCAGAACCCGAAGACGGTGAAGTTCGGCGTCGTCGACACGCAACTCGCCCTGCCGGGCACGACCGGCTGCGGCCGGCTGGCGCACGTAGCCGACGAACTGCTCGGCCTCCCGTCTCCGACCGGGAAGAACACCTTCAAGCAGGTGACCTACGTACAGTTCAAACCCCTCTGACCACCCGCGTTTCGTCCTCTGAATGCGGTAGTTGCACGCGCAAGGAACGCATCCAGAGGACGAAATGCGTGAGGGGGCCGGGGGCCTACTTCTTCTTGGTCACCCAGATGGTGATGGTCGCGGTCACGACGGGCTTCCCGTTCGTGTCCGTGATCGTCACCGGCACGGGGAGCTCGAAGCCCGCGTCGCCGAATTCCGGCAACTCCGGCAGCTCCGCGACGGCGCGCAGGCTCGTCTCGGCCTTCGCGACGTACGCGACCGTCATGCCCTTCGGCAGCCATCGATGCGTCGTCGGCACGGTCGCCTCGGCGAGCATGCCCATCGCGATCTCGGCGAGGTTGCAGGCCGCGATCGCGTGAAACGTCTTGATGTGGTTGTAAACACCCCACCACTTCGGGGACGTCACCTCGCACCGCCCGGGCCGCAGATCGCGCACCGACGGGAGCACCGTCCGGAAGTACGGCACACGCAGGCACATCGCCGCCGAGAACAGCTGTTTGCCGACCGGCTTTCCCGCCAGCCGGTTCCACATCGCGTAGGTCGGATTCTGCGCCATCACGGTCTCCTCACCATGTTACTCACCAGTAGCATAACCGGACGGCAGGCTATATTCGCAACGTGGCACATCGGCTCTTCCTCCTCCGGCACGGTCAGACCGAGTGGTCCGTCAACGGACGGCACACCGGACGCACCGACATCCCGCTCACGGCCGCCGGCGAGGGGCAGGCCCGCGCGGCGGGCGGCACCCTGCGCGCGGTACTCGGCGGCAACCCGGCGCTCGTCCTCTCCAGCCCCCGCACCCGGGCGCTGCGGACGGCCGAGCTGGCCGGACTCCGCGTCGACGAGGTCACCGAAGAGCTGTCCGAATGGGACTACGGCGACTACGAGGGCGTCACCACGCCGACGATCCGCGAGACCGTTCCCGGCTGGACGGTCTGGTCACACCCGATCCCCGGCGGCGAAAGCGCGGAAGACGTCAACGCCCGCGCGGACAAACTGATCGACCGGATCCGCGAGCCGCTCGGCACGGGTGACGTGGTCCTGGTCGGCCATGGACACTTCAGCCGCGTCCTGGTCGCGCGCTGGGTCGGCCTCCCGTCGACGGCGGGCGTCCACTTCGGACTCGACCCGGCAGGCGTCGCGGTACTCGGCGACGAACGCGGCGAACCGCAGATCGAACACCTCAACCTGCTCCCCACCACAGAGGACTGAACGTGCCCGACGACCGCATCCGGCGTATCCGCGAAGAAGACGTGGACGCCGTCGTCCAGCTCGTCTACGACCTCGCCGAGTTCGAACGCGCCCCGGACGAATGCCACCTCACGCCCGAGCAGCTGCGCGTCGCGTTGTTCGGCGAGGCCCCGGGCCTGTTCGGGCACGTCGCCGAGGTCGACGGCGAGATCGTCGGCTACGCGCTCTGGTTCCTCAACTTCTCCACTTGGCGCGGTGTGCACGGCATCTACCTGGAGGACCTCTACGTCCGCCCCGAGCAGCGCGGCTCCGGCCTCGGCAAGGCGCTCCTGGCCACCCTCGCGGCGGTCTGCGTCGAGCGCGGCTACGCCCGCCTCGAGTGGTCGGTGCTCAACTGGAACCCGGCGCAGGGGTTCTACAAGTCGCTCGGCGCGGTGCCGATGGACGAATGGACCGTCGACCGCCTCACCGACGAACCCCTGAAGGCACTCGCCGCCCAGGTCTAGGCGTAACTCGCGTGATCAGAGACGTATCTCGCGTGATTGGAGCCGTAACTCGCGAGTTACGCCTCCAATCACGTGAGTTACGCCTTCAATCACGTGTGTGCGGAGTTAGGAGTCGCGTTCCTCGCGCTCGCGGCGCGCCGCACGGCCCGCGGCGCCGTCCCGCTCGGCGGCCTCTTCCTCGGTCTCGCCCTCCTGCATCCCGAGCGCCCACGCGCGCGAAGGGCGGCGGAACAGCAGCACGATGACGGCGACGCCGACCAGCCCCAGCGGCACGCCCCACAACGGCTGCCCGGACGGGCCCGCGCCGTACCAGCCGACGCCGACCAGGATCAGCGCGACGACCACGCCGGGCGACCTCGCCCACGTCTTCCCCATCATCAGCCCGGCCGCGCAGGCCAGCGTCCCGGCGGCGAGGACGAGGTAGTAGGCGACTTCGGCCAGGAGGTTCTCCGGTCCGGCCCGGCCGATGACCAGGAGCAGGATCGCGAACACGATCAGGGCGAGCCCCGGCAGCGCGGTGACGGCGCCGGCGAGGCGGACTTCACGGGGCGCGGGCGAGAGCTTGTCGGCGATGGACACGGCGAAACAGCCTTCCAGGCTTCCGGACACGGCGCCCCACCAGGGCGGGTCACCGTACGTGAGCACTTTCGATCGTATGCCACCCGGTCGGCCGGTTTCCCCTCGCCGCCGCATGGGAAGAATTGGAAGCGTCGTCGATGAGCGGGCGGTCGGCCCGGGTGCACTTGTCACGACGCGCGACAGTCGCCGGCGATGAGGAGGAACGCCCGCCACAGGGGTCACAAGGTGCTGCTTCGAGGACGCACGGGCACTGAGCTTCGCGTCACCTGACGCTCCCCTCTTCGGGCCGAAGAGGCTTACCCTGCGGTATGTGCGTGCCATCCTCGTCGTGAATCCCCAGGCCACCTCGACCACCGCCGGTGGCCGTGACGTGCTGGCGCACGCACTGGCCAGCCAGGTCAAACTCGACGTGGTGGAGACCGACTACCGCGGCCACGCGATGGCCGTGGCGCGGTCCGCCGCCCGCGACGGGATCGACCTGGTGGTCGCCCACGGCGGCGACGGCACGGTCAACGAGGTCGTCAACGGCCTCCTCGCGGACTCGGACGGCGATCCGGCGCGGGTCGGCGACGTCCCCATGCTCGGTGTCGTGCCGGGCGGCTCGGCGAACGTCTTCGCCCGCGCGCTCGGGATCGCGCACGATCCCGTCGAAGCGACCCATCAGCTCCTCAACGCCATCGAGAACGACCGATGCCGCAAAGTCGGCCTCGGGATCGCCGACGGCCACTGGTTCACCTTCAACGCCGGCCTGGGCTGGGACGCCGACGTCGTCGGCCGCGTGGCCAAGCGCCGGGGCAAGCAGACCACCGCGGGGCTCTACCTGAGGGCCGCGGTGGTGTCGCATCTGCGGCCCCCGCTCGGTCGTCCGCCCCTCACGGTCCGCATCCCGGGTGAAGAGCCCACCGAAGTGCTGACCGCTTTCGTGTCGAACACCGATCCGTGGAGCTACCTGGGCGACCGTCCCGTCCACCTGAACCCGGACAGCTCGTTCGACACCGGACTGGGCCTTTTCGCGTTGAGCGGTCTGGGATTGCCCACCGTGTTCAAGCATGTACGGCAGGCATTGCTCACTAAGAGCGATCAACGCGGACGACGTCTCCTTCGTCACGATGACCTGCCGATGATCCGCATAGACGCTGCTGAACCGGTAAACTTCCAGGTGGACGGCGACCTCGTCGGCCAGCGGAAGAGGGTGGAGTTCTTCAGCGTCCCGGAAGCACTGACGGTAATCGTCTGACGACCGGACCGCTGATCGCCTGCGGCAAAGTACGAACTGCCGCTCATCGACGCAGAACCTCCGCTCACCGCATCGGCCTTCCCATCTGAAGGCCGTTTCGGAACGAAACCGCAGGTCAGAAGCGTCGCTCGGCCGGGTGAGCTGACTCACCGATCTTCAGAAAACCCTTGTCGAAACGGGTGCTTCGTGAAAGCATTCACAAGCACCCAAAAAAACGACCGCCATGACGACTATGGCGCGGAGTACCGCGCCGTTATGAAGGAGCTCAGAAACATGGACTGGCGCCACGACGCGGCCTGCCGAGACGAGGACCCCGAGCTGTTCTTCCCCGTGGGAACCAGCGGTCCTGCTCTGTCGCAGGTAGCGCAGGCGAAGGCCGTGTGCCACCGCTGCACCGTCGCTTCCGACTGCTTGGCCTGGGCATTGGCCAGCGGACAGGACGCAGGCGTCTGGGGCGGGATGAGCGAGGACGAGCGACGGGCCCTGAAGCGCCGTCGTACGCACATCGGCACGCGTACCTCCGCCTGAGTTTTTCAACTCACGCACGCTTCATCGCATCACCAAAAACTGAGTAGCATCCCAAGCCTCGGGTACTCCCGCGGCGTAGTGGCTCTATGGCCCTGCGTCGCGAGGTGACACCTACCCGACTTGAGCTTAACAAGCGAGGCCGACACGCCCCCGAGGGGGTATGGCTTCACTGGACTTTTTCCAAGTCCTCCCGCGGAACCGTTACAGGGCCGGCGCCACTTCTCTTCGGGCGCCGGCCCTAAAACGTGTCCGGGTGGGACTGTCCTTTGAGGACGATCAAAAGGGACAGTCCACTCCAGACCCCGTGAGACCGGAAATCACAGCCGTCGTGACAGCGGGATCCGCAGCGCCGCTTCGGTTCCCACCCGGCGGGCGCCCGCCTCTTCGGAATCCCCGCGCAGTCCCCGGATCGACAGCGATCCGCGCAGTTCCGACTCCACGAGGGTCCGCACGATCTGGAGCCCGAGGCCGTCGCTGCGTTCCAGCGAGAACCCCGACGGCAGCCCGCGCCCGTTGTCGCGGATGACGACGTCGAGCCAGCGCGCCGAGCGCTCCACCTCGAGTTCGACCTTGCCCGGCCGTCCGTCGGGGAAGGCGTGCTCGATGGCGTTCTGGACCAGCTCGGCCAGCACCATCACCAACGGCGTCGCGATCTCGGCGACGACGACGCCGAACGAGCCCGTCCGCGAAAGCCCGACCTGCGATTCGGCGGTCGCGACCTCGCCGACCATCGGGAGGACGTTGTCGAGCAGCTTGTCGAGATCGACCCGCTCGTCCACCGAGATGGACAGCGCTTCGTGCACCATCGCGATCGACGAGACCCGGCGCACGGATTCGCCGAGCGCGAGCCGCGCCTCCTCGCTGGAGGTCCGCCGTGACTGGAGCCGCAGCAACGCGGCGACGGTCTGCAGATTGTTCTTCACCCGGTGGTGGATCTCGCGGATGGTCGCGTCCTTCGACAGGAGGGCGCGGTCACGGCGCTTCACCTCGGTGACGTCGCGCACCAGCACCAGCGCGCCCGCGGGCTGCCCGGCGGGCCGCAGCGGCAGCGCACGGAACAGCACGACGGCGCCGCGCCGCGAGTCCGCCTCCGTCCGGCTGCTGGGCTTGCCGTCGAGCGCCTCGATGATCCGGTGCGACACCTCGGTCGCGTCGAACGGGTCGCGGATGAGCGACCTGGTCAGCGGCGCGAGCCGCTGCCCGACGAGGTCCGATTCGTGCCCCATCCGGTGATAGGCCGACAACCCGTTCGGGCTGGCGAAGACCACGGTGCCGGTCGGGTCGAGGCGGATGAGGCCGTCGCCGACCCGCGGGCTGGTGTGGGTGTCCGTCTGGTTACCCGGGCTGGGGAAGGTGCCGTCGACGATCATCTGGCACAGGTCGCCCGCGCTGCCGAGATAGGCGATCTCGAGCGGGCTCGGCACCCGCGAGGCGGCCAGGTTGGTCTCACGGCTGAGGACGGCGATCACCGTGCCGCCGAACACCACCGGGATCGCCTCACGCCGCATCGGCAGGTCGCGATACCAATGCGGGTCCTCTTCGCGGCAGATCCGCACCTCACGGCTCGCCTTGGCCAGCTGCGGATGCTCGTCCTCGGTGAACCGGGAGCCGACGACGTCCTCCGGATGGGCCGTCGGCGCCGTCGTGGGGCGCGCGTGCGCGACGCACACGAAGTCGCCGCCGTCGGGTTGCAGCTCCTCCGACACGGCGACCCAGAGCAGGAAGTCGGCGAAGGACAGGTCGGCCAGCAGCTGCCATTCGGCGACCACGGTCTGGAGATGATCCGCGGCTTGACCGGACAGGCCGGTGTTCTCCGCGAGCAGATCGGAAAGGGTGGACACGTCCCCATCCAAGCAGGGTGAGGGCCGCATGACACACTGGAGAGGTTGACCCTGGCCCAGCGGTGTCGTATCACCCCGCGCGGGCCACTCGGACGAGGAGTGAAACATGTCGAAGCGCGCCCGCAAGCGTCGCGACCGTAAGAAGAACGGCGCGAACCACGGCAAGAAGCCCAACTCCTGATCATCGATCAGACGACGAAGGCCCCCGCACCGATCCGGTACGGGGGCCTTCGTGTGTCCTGGGGCTCTACTCGAAGGTCTGCTCGATCTTGACCTCGGTGCGCTCGATGGTGATCGAGCCCTTGCTCTGCACGGTCTGGCGGATCGAGGCCCGCAGCCGGGACTTCAGGTCGTCCGGCGCGTGGTCGCCACCGCATTTGCGGGCGAGCAGCTGCTTGATGTGCTCGTCGATGCCGTATTCCTCGAGGCACGGCGGGCAGTCCTCGATGTGCTTGCGCAGGGCGGCGTCGCGCTCGGCGCTGCACTCCTTGTCCAGGAGCAGGTAGATGTCGGCGAGGGCTTCCTCGCACCTGACCTTGTCGTCCGCTCCGGCGCAGTAGTCCTCGCTCATCGCCCCGCCACCTCCTGCTGTTTGCCCGCGCGGATGAAGCCGCGCTCGCGCGCGACGTCGGCGAGCAGGTCACGGAGCTGGGCGCGGCCGCGGTGCAGCCGGGACATCACGGTGCCGATGGGCGTGTCCATGATCTCGGCGATCTCCTTGTACGCGAAACCTTCGACATCGGCGAGGTAGACCGCGAGGCGGAATTCCTCGGGCAGCTTCTGCAACGCTTCCTTGACGTCGGCGTCGGGCAGGTTGTCCATCGCCTCGACCTCGGCCGAGCGCAGCCCGCTGGAGGTGTGGCTCTCCGCCTTGGCGATCTGCCAGTCGGTGATCTCCTCGGTGGGCTGCTGCACCGGCTGGCGCTGACGCTTGCGGTAGCCGTTGATGTAGGTGTTCGTGAGGATGCGGTACATCCACGCCTTGAGGTTCGTACCCGCCTTGAAAGACGCGAAGGCCGCGTACGCCTTCAGGTACGTCTCCTGGACGAGGTCCTCGGCATCGGCGGGATTCCGGGTCATCCGCATGGCGGCCGAGTACAACTGGTCGAGCAGGGGCATCGCGTCCCGCTCGAAGCGCTCGGCCCGCGCGGCCGCCTCTTCGGCGTCCGTGCCCGTGTCCGGCGCGGGATTCTGCGTGCTCGGCAAACCGTTCCCTTCCCGATCGGCGTCGATGCGCTTGTGCGCATGAGACGTCGTCGAGTTTACGCGGGGGCGGATCACCTGGCCGCCCGGCGTGCGCGGGATCAGGATTCGGGGAGCTTCGAGTGTGGTGGACACGTGTCTTCCAACAGTGAGGCCCGGCCGGGCATTCCCGGCACGCTCGTAGACTCCGCCCATGGCAGGCAAGGGAACCCCGGCGACGGCGCTGCTGGCGAAGCAGAAGGTGGCGCATGTTCTGCACGCCTACGACCACGATCCGCGGGCCGAGTCGTACGGCCTCGAAGCCGTCGAAGCGCTGGGGCTCGACCCCGCGCGCGTGTTCAAGACACTGGTCGCCGAGGTCGACGGGAAACTGACCGTCGGTGTGGTCCCGGTCACCGGCCAGCTGGATCTGAAGGCGCTGGCGGCCGCCGCGGGCGGGAAGAAGGCGAAGATGGCCGACCCCGCCGCCGCGCAGCGCGCGACGGGATACGTGCTCGGCGGGATCTCGCCGCTCGGGCACCGCAGCCGGCTGCCCGTGGTGATCGATTCGTCGGCGGAGAAGTTCGAGACCGTGCACTGCTCGGCCGGGCGGCGCGGGCTGGAGGTCGAGCTCGCGCCCGGCGATCTGGCGCGGCTCACCGGCGCCGTGGTCGCCCCGATCGCCGGCTGACCCCACTCCCGCGTTTCGTCCTCTGAATGCGGTAGCTGGGTCATGATTCGGGTGACCGTCGGGACGGCACGTGTGATCAGACGGACGACACGCGTGACTGGATGGACGACACACGTGTGCGGCCGGGTCCGCGGTGCCACCGGGGACCCGGGAGGACTCGCCGGTCTACGACATCGTCATGGCGGCCTGTTACGCGCCGCTCCTGCTCTGGGGCCCGCTGCTGGCCGCGGTCACCGTGCACTACGCCCGGCGGCGGGTCTCAGGTCAGCGGCCGCAGCACACGCTCCAGCCACTCGGCGGCCGCGCGTGACACGCCTTCGAGGTCGGCGCTGAGGTTGTGATCTCCCTGGAGCACCACGATCTCGTGATGCGGCCCCGCCTTGGGCAGGCCGAACGGGTCTCGTTCACCCTGCACCACCAGGGTCGGGACCTCGACGGCGTCCAGCTCGGCCTGCCGGGACTTCTCCGGCTTTCCCGGCGGATGCTCGGGGAACGCCAGGCAGAGCACCGCCACCGCCTGCCCCGCCGCGGCGGTCCGGCAGGCGACGCGGGCCCCGGACGACCGGCCGCCGAAGACGATCGGGAGGTCGTCGAAGCGCTCGGAGATCTCGTCGGCCACGGTGAGCCAGGCGGTGTCGAGCTGGGTGGCGGGGGCGGGCGCCCGGCGGCCCGCCACCCGGTACGGCTGCTCGACGAGCGCGACGTGGACGCCGGCCGCCTGCGCCGCGCGGGTGACCGCGACCAGGTCCTTCGCCCCGATCCCGCCGCCCGCGCCGTGGCCGAGCATCAGGACCGCGACCCCTTCTTCGGCACAGTGCAGCTCGGCCCGCGCGGGGCCGTAGGCGGTGTCGATCTCCAGCTTCGTCATGAGTTCGGCAGCTCGAAGAGCGCGCTGTCGGCGGCGGGTTCGACGCGGTCCAGCAGCTGCGGACCGTTGTTGCGGACGTTGTTGACCAGGCTGGACACCGGCCGCAGCTCGATCGTGTCGACCAGGTCCGCCGGGGGCGGGACGAGCAGGTCGGTGACGTCGGGCCGGTCGGGGTCGAGCCAGGTGTCCCATTTCTCGCGCGGCATCAGCAGCGGCATGCGGTGGTGGATGTCGGTGAGCCTGCCGACCGAATCCGTGGTGATCACGGAGAAGGTGATCAGCGGATCGGCGTCCTTGTCCTCCTTCGGCCGCCAGGTCTCCCAGATCCCGGCGAACGCGAGCGATCCGTCACCCGGCCCGGTCATGAAGAAGGGCTGCTTCTCCTTGCCGTCACGCCGCCACTCGTACCAGCCGTCGGCGGGGACCAGGCAGCGCCTCGCCGAGACCGCCTTCTTGAACGAAGGCTTCTCCTTGGCCGTCTCGGCGCGCGTGTTGATCATCTTCGAGCCGACGCCGGGGTCCTTCGCCCAGAACGGGACCAGGCCCCAGCGCATCATCCGCAGCGACCGGACGGCGGGCTCGTCTTCGAGCACCGCGCCGTCGGCGTCACGCGGATGCCGTTGCACGACGGTGGGCACGTCCTTGGTCGGCGCCACGTTGTGATCGGTCCGGATCCGGCCTTCGGTCAGGTCCACCGCGGCGAATTCGTCGATCAGCGCCGCCGGGTCCTTGGTGGCGGCATAACGCCCGCACATGGGGAAACCTCCCTAATCGACAGTCATCGTTACACGCTACCGATGCGTTGGCGAGCGGCATGGGATCATTCTTCCGCGGTGTTCGAAGAGCAGGAGGCGGTTTGGCGGGCAAGGACTGGCGCAGGCTGGACGAATCCGACGTGCGGATCCGTCCCGGCAAGGGCACCAGGCCGCGCAGCAAACGCCGCCCCGAGCACGCGGACGCCTCCACGGCGATGGTCATCGGCAAGGACCGCGGCCGCTGGACCTGCGCGATCGACTCCGATCCGGACCGCGTCGTCACCGCGATGCGGGCCCGCGAGCTGGGCCGGGTCCCGGTGGTCGTCGGCGACACCGTCGGCATCGTCGGCGACGTCAGCGGCAAACCGGACACCCTCGCCCGCATCATCCGGGTGGACGAACGCACCAGTGTGTTGCGACGGACCGCGGACGACACCGATCCCTTCGAACGGGTGGTGGTCGCCAACGCCGAGCAGCTGCTGATCGTGACCGCGCTGGCCGATCCCCCGCCGCGCACCGGATTCATCGACCGGTGTCTCGTCGCCTGTTACGCCGGCGGCCTCGAACCGGTCCTCTGCCTGACGAAGGCCGACCTCGCGAGCCCGGACGAACTCCTCGCCGGCTACGCGGGCCTCGACATCCCTGCCGTGGTCACCCGGCACGACGAGCATCCGGAAGAACTCACCGGGCGGCTCAAGGGCCGGCTCACCGCGCTGGTCGGGCATTCCGGGGTCGGGAAGTCCACTTTGGTCAATCGCCTGGTGCCCGATGCCGGGCTGGCGACCGGTGTGGTCAGCGCGGTGGGCAAGGGCAGGCACACGTCCGTCGCGGCGGTCGCGCTCCCCCTGCCCGGCGGCGGCTGGGTGGTCGACACCCCCGGCGTCCGCTCGTTCGGGCTGGCGCATGTGACCGCCGACGACATCGTGCTCGCGTTCGAGGAATTCGCCGCGGCCGCCGAAGAATGTCCGTCCGGTTGCGGTCACCTCGGACCGCCTTCGGACCCGGACTGCGCGCTCGACGACGTGGTCACGGATGGTGACGCGAGTCACGAGCGATTGGACTCTTTGCGCCGCCTTCTGGGTTCCCGGGCCGGACACGACGACGACCGGTAACTAAATCCGCTCTGGTGCGATACCTCGTTCGGATTAGATCAACTTTTTTCTGAGGGGTCCACTTGAAGCGCGTAACCACGCTCGCCGCCATCACCACGGCCGCCGTCCTGGCGCTGTCCGCTTGCGGTGGCGAGACGCAGCCCGGCGCGGCTGCTCCTGCTCCTTCCGAGGGGAAGAGCCTGCTTTCGTCGCCGCTCGGCGACCCGATCCAGCTCGCGGCCCTGACCCGCGAGAGCACCAAGAAGGCCAAGTCCTCGAAGGTCTCCATGGAGGCCTCCTCCGGCGGCCAGACCATGACCGTGACCGGTCAGGGGCTGTACGACGGCGAGAACAGCAAGTTCTCGATGTCGATGGACAGCGACGGCAAGAAGATGGACATCCTGTTCGTCGACAAGGCGCTGTACTTCAAGCTCGACGCCGCCGACAAGGCGGAGATGAAGACCGACAAGGAGTACGTGAAGGTCTCGGCCGACGGCCAGGACCCGATCTCTCAGCTGCTCGGCAAGATGATGTCGAAGGCAGTCAAGGACAGCGACCCGTCGCGCACCCTCGAACAGGTCTCGAAGGCGGGCAAGATCACGAAGTCGGACCAGGTCCAGCTGAACGGTGAGCTGACCAACCACTACGTGATCGACATCGAGGTCGAGAAGGCGATCGCGCTCGTCGTCGGCGAAGCCGGTGTGCCGCTCCCCCCGGAGGCTCAGAAGCAGATCGACGCGAAGCTCAAGGGCAAGAACGTCACCATCCCCACCGAGCTGTGGCTCAACGCCGACAACCTTCCGCTGCAGGTCACCATGGACCAGACCGCGTTCATGAAGGCGCTGGGCGCTCCCGGTGAGGGTTCGGCGAAGGCCACGATCAAGTACACCGACTGGGGAACGCCGATCACCGTCACCGCCCCGCCCGCCGACCAGGTCGGCGACCTCGCGGAGATCATGAAGAAGGCCGGACGCTGATGCGTGCCACCTTCAAGTTCGTCGCGGTCGCCGCGGCCCTGACCCTCGTGGTCACGGGCTGCGGCACCCGCCCGGACGCGACCTCCGAGAACAAGGGCGGCGAGCTCGCGCTGGCCAACCCGTTCACCGACGCGTCCGGCCTCGTCCAGGCCGCGAAGCAGGGGACTCAGAAGACCAAGTCGTCCAAGACGACCATCGACGCGGTCACCAAAGACGCCAAGGTCACGGGCACCCTGCTGGCGTACTACGACGGTCCGGCCTCGAAGATCGAGGCGAACATGACCATCGCGGGCGAAGCAGGCATCCTGCGTCTGGTCGACCAGACGCTGTACCTCAAGCTGCCCCCGGCGGAACGGGCCGAGCTCAAGACGGACAAGGCCTGGGGAAAGCTCGACCTGAACAGCGCGGATCCCCGGGCGAAGGCCATGGGGAAGGCCTTGCTGCGGTCGTTCGAGATGGGCGACCCGGCGAAACAGCTGGAGCTGGTCGAAAAGGCCGGTCGCATCATCCGTTCCGAGCAGACCCAGCTGAACGGCGTCCCGGTGAACCACTACTTCGTCGAGTACGACGTCAAGAAACAGATCGAGTTGTTCCTCGGCGACGAGATCCCCGCCGACCAGCGGGCCGAGATCGAGAAGCGGCTCGGGGACAAGGACCTGCGGGTCCCGGCCGAATTGTGGTTCAACGCCGAGCAGCTCCCGCTGAAGCTGACCATGGATCTGACCTCGGTCATGAGGTCGGCCGGAGCGCCTGAAACCGACGAGGTCAGGTCGACCTACACCTACAGCGACTGGGGCACGCCGGTGGACGTCACCGCGCCGCCGGCCGCCGAAGTGGCCGACTACACCGAATTGCTGAAGAAGGCGGGCAACTAACCCCCTGCTCGCGCGTGAAGG
>Ga0307518_10000286_pt1 | contig 38517 bp, 15 predicted proteins | sample 25_EM_MG_FD_203889 | JGI IMG/M metagenome (GOLD analysis project Ga0307518, IMG submission 203889) | Populus trichocarpa ectomycorrhiza microbial communities from riparian zone in the Pacific Northwest, United States - 25_EM | ecosystem: Host-associated > Plants > Roots > Unclassified | place... | reverse complement strand
TATATATATATATATATATATATTGTGTATTATTCATTGATTTGATTAAACAATTGAAATTGATGAGGCTGAAAAAAATCATGATAGAAATGAGAAAAATTAATAATGTTTTTTATGAGTTGATAAAAATGCCAACAATACCTACAAAAAAAAATACTATAATAATTAAATCAATATAATATTTGAACAAATAGCAAAAAAATAAGTTATATTCTTTAGATTTAAATGTTTTTTAAACCTTGTTTAAAATCTAATATCATACTTGTGTTGTCTAAAGAGAGAAACTCTACAAATATGGTCCAATAGTTTTTTTGTTTTGGCCCAGAGAGACTTAAAATCTAGAGAAATAAAACTATGTTTATATAGATATTTTAAAGATAAATATCTTATCTTAAAAATTTAATATAAATATTTTATAAATATCTAAGATATTTATAAAAAAAATATAAGAATAAGTATATTATATACAATACTTATGGAGTTTTTTCGGAAAAAAAAACTCAGAAATTCTTTGTAAAGAAAACGATTAGAATATTGGTAATTGAAAATGATGGAGAAGCGTGGGAAGCTAAAGAAACAGGGAGAAAATCATTCAATACCTAACCTATCAGAACTCAAAAAAGTAAATTTTGTCAATCGAGTCCCAAATATTCTAGGATCTTCAATCGAGTCCATCTGTTAATATTCATTAACTTTCCATCAAATTTCATTGAAATGAAGTTATTTTATTGCATAGAATATGTAAAGTAGTCTTAAAAACATAGATGAAAATTCATGAAAGTACTCAATCAAAAAATCACGAAAACATTTGGAACCTAATTGTTAAGAGTTGTAAATTGGGAATTCAGTCTAAAATGTGCACACAGATTAGAGACTAAATTGAGGTTTACCTTGAATTCTTTTGCGGCAATAACTTTACCCACTACCTGTATTCCTTGTACTGCTTTAGCGCTTCATGGATGCTGCAAAGATGATAAAAGGTAAATGACTTCCATGCTTTTTTTCTTTTTCTTTGATGCATGTTTTGGTTCTCTTCCATGATCTTTTGCAAGGTTTCTTTCATGTCAGTTACTGTACTGATTGAGCATCCTATTGAGTGTTATCATAGCAGCTATCTTGCTGTGCCTTCCAGCTGCTTGTTAAAATGCACAAACAGCGGTCTCTTCCTTAAATCCTAGGCTGTTATGGATACTTTGGCCATTTCAATCTCATCTTTTAGAGATAACATATAATTAGAATGATTGCTTGGTGAATGGAAAAAAAAAACATCAACCTAAAAGAAAACGTTTGTTTTGTCATAGATCACAAATGTTGATAACCCACAAGACAGGATCAACCTCTTGGTGCGGAAGATAGACAAGCCTACATGGGAAGAGATTTGCAAAACAGGGTTTTGTTTTTACGGAAAATTCTTTAGGTTGCTGTCCTGCCACAAATGACCCAGTCAAGGAAAAACCCCAAATCCTCCAACCCTAACTATCTCCAAACAATCAAAGCACAGAATGGGACGGGGAAGATAAGCAAATCATTCAAAACAGGTATAAAGACGATATAGGAGCTAAGACTAAGCTTCATTGATTAGAACAAAAGAAACTACATGGATTTTGTTCAGATCAGGACCTAAACAACCTTTACATCAAACATAAATCCTAATTCCACAAGAGCCCAACAAGCACTAACCACCTAAGAGCTAGTGAACTTGGTAACAGCCTTAGTCCCTTCAGAAACAGCATGCTTAGCAAGCTCTCCAGGCAAAACCAATCTGACAGCAGTCTGGATCTCCCGAGAGGTAATGGTGGGCTTCTTGTTATACCTAGCAAGCCTTGAAGACTCTTGAGCAAGCTTCTCAAAGATATCATTGATGAAACTGTTCATGATACCCATAGCTTTGCTTGAGATCCCAATATCAGGGTGGACTTGTTTCAAGACCTTGAAGATGTAGATCTTGTAAGTCTCCACATTCTTCTTGGTCCTCTTCTTCTTCTTCTCGCTAGCTCCTTCTTTGGGCAATTTCTTCTCTGCCCTCGGCTTCTTCTCCGCTGGTGCTTTCTCTGCTGCGGCTGGCTTCTTCTCCGCCGGCTTCTTCTCGGCCTTGGGTGCCATTTGGGACTCTTGAAAAAGAGAGATTAATATAGAGGGGAGAGGAAGATTTTTTTTCTTAGGAGAATTTTTGATGGATGGGGTAGATGGAGTTACGCGCTGTGTTTATATAGGAGGAGGAGGTGAGTGGTGATTGGTTGGTTTTGAGGAGACGCGGATCGATAACGTGGATGGTCGGATTTGAAAAGATTTAAATAGACAGTGAGAGATTGGGTTGTTACAATTTAGGGACCGGGGTTTTTCGAAAGTTGAAAAGCAGGTAGGGTCAATGGTTCTTTTGAAAATTTTCGCGTTTCGCGGGTTTATTTTGGACTGGGCCAGACCTTAATTCAGCAAGCCCAACTTTTAAGTCCAGTAGTTTAACAAATAACAACCCTGAAAATCATGTTTAATTCTCTCCCAAAAAACTTTTCTTTTGGTCTTTTGTCATCTAGGATTTGATCCGTGAAATTTCTCCTTGATGCACCACCAGTTTAAGTGTACATAGACAGGTTAAAACCTGATTAGGAATAGACAAACTCAAAAATAGTGATTACTGATCATTGATGCTGAAAAAAACCTCTAAATAGACTAAGTTATAGCGATTAAATTCAGTCCAAAACTCGTTTCCAAACTAGGTTTTTAGCTGAACTAAAAGGCATTAATTTAATATCATTTAAATTGATTTTCCAAACTAGGTTTTTAGCTGAACTAAAAAGCATTAATTTAATATAATTTAAATTGATCTACATTAACTCAGTCGCCTAATAATACAAACTTTTATAATGATTAGTCGTTTAACTAAGTCTGATAGCTATGAGCTCATCTAGTGCGGGAGGAGAAGATAGAAGGAAGGAATCTTTAGGCGAGACGTACAAAAACAGCTGCAACATTATGGCTGGGACAAGAGTTGAACACGGGATGCAAGTGTGAAACGGTAAATAAAAAAACTTTGAATTATACTTTGCAATTGGCATGTCCAATCACTGCTGTGTGATTTTACACAAGAACATGCTATAACGTGGCAAGAGGGAGCATATTTCTAGTTCAGTTTTCGTTGTGTTCAATAAGCAGACACTATCATTTCATATGTGACTTCGATCTATGGAGAAGTTATGATGTTCTATTAAATAGGATTTGTAGCAATGGGATCTACAATAAATAGAATTAGTGAAAAGAATGGAGCTCCGGCAAGGGGTGCTCCGGCCAGGAATGGAAAAGGTTGAATTTTAGAAACCACGGGAATGTCCTCTGGACTCATGAAAACCACCTTCGTCCATTATTGACAGGCTTCAGCTTTAGTACAAGTTTCGCACGTTCAGCTTCAACTTCTGCATATTTGAGGCTCATGTCGAAGTAGCGCTCCTGCAAATCTTTTAGCTCTGTCTGAAGTGATGATATCTTACCCTCATATCCATCTCCTTCGACTACTACATCTTCATCCAACAACTTCTTGGGAGCATTTAATGGATCCTTGTACTCCTCGGTTAACAAGCTGAAACATAGGCAGAAATTAAAACATTGTGAATTAGACATAATGTGACGGGGGCGCATTGTTGTCTAAGATGACATTTTGATACTGTCAAATTTCAAATGTTTGTGCAAGCGAAAGCAGAGAGCACTTGTACCAACCTCTTAAGCTGGGCTTTGTACATATCATTTGCCTCCAAAGCCTCAGCTAGTTCATTCTCGAGTAGTTGGATCTTTGACAAAGAATCCAATCCTATACCTGGAGCATTTCCAGTATTAAAATTCGATTTCGTACCGACCTGCATTGGAGAAAGAATTTCAGAAATAAATAACCAACCATGTAGTCCATTATTTCATAGACAATACTTCTAAACTATTTGCCTCCTCTTTTTCATTTGGTGAGAAGTAATGTACAAGCTAATAATTTCCCTGATAAAAAGTTACATTAACTATTCTCAATTGAAAATGAGATATAAATTGTTCGTGCTGACCTGTGAGACACTGAATTCATCAGGAGTAGAAGAATTCATGTCACTGGATTCAGGACCAGAAGGGAGGCTTGCATCACTGAAACTATGTTGATCCTGTTTTGATGCTTTCCTCTGTTCAAGTTCCTCTCCAAGAGCTTGAGCTTTCTTCAGGCACTCCTGCTTCTCCTCTTCGAGGTATCTTATCTTCCTCTGGAATTCACTATTTGCTCTCTTAGCCCGAGCAAGCTCATTTTTCAGCTCAGCATCCTGAGCACCTATTGCTTCTCTTGCGGTTAAATCCCCATCCAGTCGCAAAAGCTTCTCCTCCAGGGCAACTTTACTCCTTTTGCAGTCTTCTAATTCAGACACAGCCCTCTGCATGTCAGAAATCTTCTGCATAGACAGGATTTTCTCGGTCTTCAGTTCCTCGTAATCCCCTGATAACATCTGCAATGAAGCTTCAAGCTTTTGATTCTCAAATTTGACCTCATTAAGCGATCTTTTAAGATCCAGAATCTCGTCTTGAAGAAGTGATGTTTTCTGCAATTGGATCTGAAGGCTGGAAGTTTCCTCTGCAACTTGTTGCCTCGCATATTCAGAAGCTTTAAGTTTTATTTCCAGCCCCTTAACACTGCTTTTATGTTTCTCTTCATTGGATTTGACATCTTCTAACAATTCAAGCAGCTTTTCATGATCAGCCATCAGAACTTCCTGATTTTGTTTGGAAGCAGCAAGTTCTTGAATAAGTCCAAGCACTTTAATCCCTGATTCCATCTGGAGGGTACAGAGGTTACTCTCAGATAATTCGAGTTTTCCTTGTAATTCTTGCAGAGAAGCTTCCAGCATAGCTCTACCTGAACGCAGATGAGACACTTCAATCACAGCTTCTGAAGCTGTCCTTTCCTTTTCTCCATGAGTTGCAGATATCTGTTCAGTCAGATGTGCAACCTCTCTTTGAAGATTCTCAACTTCAACTGTCTTCTCCAAGTGCATCTGGTTCAGAAAATTCTCCTCCATAGCAAGTTTCTCTTTATATTTCTTGTTTTCTTGAAGAAGTGAATCTAGTTCTATACCAAGTGCTTGCTCTTTTGAGGCAATTTCTTGCTGCAGCAATATATACTTTCCTTCAAGAGCTTCTACTTCCTTCGACATATTAGAAAAACACTTTTCTGAATCCCTTAACTCAGCTTCCAGAATTGTACAATGCTCATGTAACTGCATCTTTTGCGTCCTCAGTTCTGCATTTGATTTCTGAAGCACACTGCATTCTTCAATAAGACTTTCAGCTGTAGTTTGTAACTTTGGATTTGCTACTTTCAGATACCCGCACTCTTCTTGAGCTTCTAACCACCGCTTTTGCATGTCCTGCATCTTTTGCCTCGCATCAACCTTTTGTGCCTCCAATTCACTTTCCAGTCTTCTTATCTCTTCCCGGAGACTCATATTACTAGATTCCGAGTTATGCAATTCCTCGCTGGTTGATTCCCTATCGTTGGTCAAATATCTTAATTGTGCTTCCAAGCCACATATTCGCTCTGATAACTGTACATTTTCTTTTTCTAGTTCAGACAAGTGAACTTCCATCTCCAATTTGCCACTTTCCAGCTCTGACAACTTCCTTTCTAGGATCTCCTTGGCTGAAGCTTGTGAATCCCTGTTACTACTAAGCTTCGTCATTTCCTTTCGTAAATCATCCAAGCATTTAGAGGTCACCATGCTTTCTCTTAGCGTAACTTCAAGATTTTGCTCCAACTGCCATCTCTCGTTCTGAAGATTAGAAATCTGTGTTTCTAGCTCCGTTTGGGAATGCCTTAGAGCATCTATCTCTTGTTCATTCAAAGAATTAAGCTTATCCATGCCAGATATCTTTTCCAAAAGCTCCTTTTCTAAATCTGTCATCTCAGGTGTAGATTCCATTTGCATGCTTTCTGGTTGTGGACCACAAGTGCTGAAAGTATTTCCCCCTGAGTCATAAGCCTCCAAATTGTTCCGGAGCTCATCAGGATTCACCACTTTTGCTCTTACCTCTTTGCTTTGGTGAACTTCATTTTTTAACAAAGCAGATTTTGCTTCAAACAAATCTTTTAGCTGGACAAAACTGTTCAGAATAGACTTTGCTCTCTCTTTTTGATTAAACAAATCTGTATCATTTGAAATGACAGGTTTATCAAAAGCAGTACTACATTCTCCATTTATCGGAAAACATGGATCACATTGTTGCTTCTTCACATTGGCTAAACACGATTGGATGTGCTCCTGCAACTCAGATAATGTTTTAGCCATTTCAGTGGAAAGTTGTTGGCTAATTATTTCCTTCTTACGCATCTCTTCTTCAAGCTTGCATATTTGGGATCTCAATTTTCTAACCTCAGATTCAGAGGTGAAGAGAGAATGATTCCCCAAACATTCATTTGATGAAGGGCTAGTAGAGGCACCATACTTTTCTGACTCTTTGAGCTTAAGTACAAGTTCTAGATTTTCTTCTGTAAGCTCACTGCAATCTCTCTCAAGTTCCTCCATCTTCTGTGTCAGAACTTCAATTTCTTTAATCAGTTCGCGATCATCTCCATTTTGAAATTGAAGAGGATTAAGAGCTTTGAATAACTCTGCTTCCAAATTGGTGATCTTTTCATCCTTGGCAGCTAGTTTTTCTCTCCATTCTGCTTCGCAATCCATTAGAGTTTGAGTTTTTAAACTTTGCTCAACCTCAATTGCATGGATTTTGTTCTCAAGAGATCTCTCCGGAGGCTTGATAGTACTTTCTAAATTCTTTTGTGAATCTTGCAGTTGCTGAAACTCCAGCTCCAGGCTCCTGCTGTCCTCTGATTCAGAACCTACAGGTAAATCATCCAATTCCTGCTCAACAGTACTGCCTTCCATACCCGAATCACAAGAGGCCTCTCTTGTATCCTTAGCAAAAGATTTCTTCATTCGTTTGGTCTCCTCACTGTTTTGGACTTCAAGGTGATACTTTCCTGCTTTTTGACTTTTGGATTGAATTTTTGACAGATCTGAAATTTCTATTTTCTGTATTTCTATGGTATCTTCCAGTTCCTGAAGTATGGTAACAAGCTCAATGTTCGACTCTTGGGTTTTCTTTAGCTGTAAAGCCAAGTCAGCATTCGTTTCTTTCTGAAACTTTAATTCATCTTCTATTTCTTTCTGAAAATTATCCATTTCTTTGGCCTGAAACTTCAACTTCTCAGTGGTTGTTTGCTTTGCTACGGATTCCTCCAACAGGATCTTCAATTGTTCAATCTTCTGCTTCGAGCCATCACATTCTCTGTGCGATTCTGAAAGCTGCATTTCAAGACTTGCACAGTGCATTGATTGGTCTGATAAATCCTTCCGCATTTTTTCCAGATCAAACATTAATCTACGAGCATTTTGTTCCCACATCCTCGCTTCTCCTCGAAGCTCCTCAATTGTAGCTTCTGCAGCTTCCAGAAGATCTTTAGATGAATCAGCATTCCGTAATGGTGATGAGGCAACAGTTCTTGAAACCTGATTAAGACTTTCTCTTTGATTCTGAAGATGGCTTCGTGAAGCTGAATTAAAGGACGAGTGATTTGATCTGGAAGAATCATTAAGAGAATAAGATCCGTAAGAAGAACTGTTCTGGGAGCCAGTTGAATCTTGTCTCCCAACAAGATTGCTGGTGCCAATTAAGTTATTTTGCAGGGAATAATCCAATGAACCCTCCATTGAGTCAAAGCTATAGCGTGATCCTGATGCTGAGAAACTCAATTCCTGTGGCAGCAAACAAAGCCTTTGTTAACCACACCAAAATAAAATTTAAAAGAACATGCTATAATTGAGATGTTTCAGATGCTGACAAGTACAAGTATCAGACTAGTTCAGTGGTGCTCATTAGAAGAACAGCAACAAGAGGACTCAAAGTTTGTTGAGCATACTTCCCATAGCAGACAGATATCAAGACACAGTTACTTGATTAATTAAAACCAAAGACCTCTAGCACAAATTGATACCCCAAAGATGTGAACATGTTTCCTGTTTCCTGAGCAACCCAAAGACTCTTTTACAGCAGCCAGGGCAAATCCAAGGCAGTAAGGCATGTTGGCTAAGCCTGACTCATTGGTTTTAGTCCATGACATCCACAAAAAGTAACACAGGTAGATTTGTGATATATGCACACACGTAGGGAGCATGGTCTTGTGACAGGTATACTTGAATAAAGCAATAATGACCAGGGTCTCACAGTGGAATTTTGTAAACAAAATACCAGTAGGTATGAATGCCTTAGCTCCATCAGCAACACTTATACTCGTTACTAATAAGTACATAACTAATAAATAATCCCATTTTCAGGAATTTATAAACTGTCCTTAAGCTTCAGATGAAGAGAAAATTATCAGAAAATAATTAAATAATCAAAATAAAAATCCATAATCTCATGGCTGTTCGTATGTAGTTTAAAACTAGGTCATTCACAAGGCTGGCAGCAGATGGCAAAATAATGCTTCAAGTGTAGATGTAACTGTAAAATAGCTTGAGTGGAATGTGAGCGTACCCTACTATGTTCTCCTGTACCAGATGCACTATCCAAATGGTTACTTGATGAGGATCCAACACTCCTGGCGACTGAGCTATCAGAAACATCAGATTTGTTTTCCATGTCAATGTAGTCAACAGCAATCACATCCTCTGCATATGAACCTGGCTCTTCAAACTGCTCCTCCCTTTAAAAGAGTCCCAAACTCATTCAAAACACAAAATAAATCTAATGCCGTGAAACCACAAGTTTTGCACTGAATAGCATACCTGGGTTTTGCTCTTGGTGTCAGGCACTGAATTCTAACCTGCAAACCAGAAGAACCGAAACGTTTTACACCAGTGATAGATTAGCAGTCTGGAATTTCAAGAAGCACGCAAGGAAAACAACGAGCTCTCAACATACAATCAATAATTGCATAATCTAGTGGAAACAAAACTTGATATTCAATCTGAGCTTTTATGTCAAGAAGCACACGGATAAAAATCCGTTAACTTGCCCTTATTTCATCGAGATTCCGATAATGCACTACAAGATATCTAACCCTTTAGCTGTAAGTTTCACCAATGTGTTTGCATTACCAAATCTTGTTCATTTCTCCATGTCCTTTTACCAAAACTTGTAGAGGGAAACAGGGATTTCATTAAAAACTCTGTGATGGTTAAAAATAAAAACAACTTTGCTTTCGCACGAAGAAATTGCCAGTCACAAAATAGCAAAAAATCCACAGCAACTCACTAGTAAAATGGTTCCATGGTTACACTTTTTCAACGGCAACGAAACAGGAACAGCAGTTTCTGCATTCCTATAACTCCCCAGATTAACCGTAGCCTCTCCAAGGATGCCCGATCTCGACGATCCCTGACAAAACAACACCATCATCCCAGTTCAATCAGATCACACATTAACAAACACTTAATCACATCAATGCCACTAACTAAATTAAACATCAGAATAATCAATTCATCATACCATGGAAACAACAAACTTGAAGAGACAATCATCAATCTCTTTCTCCGAAACCGGAATGGACTCCGTCAAACTCTCCGTCCATCGACAAGTTCCGTTCCTCACCGACCCTTTCCCAGATTTGGACAGCGTCTTTCCAGTTTCTACTGAAATTATGTACACAAAAAGCCTGTCCCATCCTTTTGGTACCTGGATTTTCCAAATTTACCACAACCCAAACAAAAAAATAAAACGCTAAACTTTAACAACAGTTAAGTGGATCTCCTCAATATAACAGCAGATTACAAAATTTTAAAAAAAGCAAGAAAAAAAGAGAGAGCGACCTGAAGAGCCTGGAAGCTGGAGAACTTGAAGTCAAGTGTGCCTCCAAATTTATCTGACTTGTGTTTGTGTAGCCTGAACATTTTTTTTTCTTCGATTTTCCTAATTCAGTTTCTGTTGAAATGCGCATCCATGGCAGTTGAAAATGTAATAAAAAGTTTGACGGACGCGGGGGGGAGTAAAGGGCACGGACAGGGAGAGGACTATAGACTATGGAGTGGTGAGTGAGCGTTTAAAAAAAAAACATTGGTTTGGTATGATTCTAAACTGAGAAATAAACTGAGAACCAAGACGGCCATTTAAAAATAAAAATCAATTCTTCAAGGAAAATGGTATAATTGTTTTTTATTTTTTTCCATTTAAATGTATTAAATTTTGATAAAAATAAAGTTGAATCAAACCGGAATCATCAGTTTTTATTTTTATTCAATTCAATAAATATTAAAATATTAAAAAAATCAATTTAATTATATTTTTAATCGAATCAAACTGTTCATTTAAATTGATATTCACACCTATTTATTTTATTTTATTTTTATTAATGTGGATGTTTGGGTTAGTTTACGCGTACCTCGACTAATCTCACGGACCCTAAAGTTAACGATCATATAAGTTTTCAGTAATATTAAAATTTATGAACTCGAACTGGTGACTTCTAAAAAATAAACCTAAAATCTGATTAGTTTCTATATCTTTATGTTTTATTCACTCCTATATGTTATGTATGGTTGCATTGCATTTAATGCCGTAACCCTTGTATGGTTATGTATTTATTATTTCCTGCTTCATTTGTTTTTTCTTTATCAACCAAATTATATTTTGGAACCGGTTTATGTTCACTGGGGTTAAACTCCTCTTCAAAAAAAAAAAAAAAGATCAGTTATGTTGGAATTAATTAATGGATTTAAGAGGAATTGTGTTTGTTCTTCTGGGATTGAATTTCGGTTGACAGTATGCGAGTTTGGCGAAATTGTTTTTCTGTTATACGTTATTATATATTTGATGTGATAATTGTATGGTCCTAAAAATCTACATCGAATTAAAGTTTTGCTTTAAATAGCTTATTGATGACAAATGAAAAAACTACACAAGTATTAATGTAAGCAAATTTTTAAATATTTATATAAATATCTTGAATATTTATTAAATATTTTTATTAAATATCTTATAGCTTAAATATTTATATAAAATATTTCTTGAAATATTTATCTTAAAAAAATCTATACACAGAAAGTTTTATCTATCTAGACTATATATGTAAAAAATAATCAGAACTTATCTCTCTAAAACTCATATCTCCATACCTTAACAATGTTCGAGAAACATTCGAGTCAAGATAATACTTGTTATTCTCATTACCCATATAAACATTATAATTATTTAAATTTTATAGTGTTTTTCTTGCCGCTATCTCATAAAAAACACACTTAATCTTTCTACCGGGAATATTTTCCAGTCTATCATGACTTATATTGTTCATTCACAGCAACAACAAAGCCTTGTTATTGTTTATACTGAAAAATAAAATCACAATTTTGCAGGACTTAAGCTCATCTACGTGTTTACGTATGTATGAATTCGTTCACGCTTTCTTTCCTCTGTATTTTTTTTTTCTTATAAAGGAATATTTTGAATTGATTTTGGAATTGGGATTGAACTCCGTGCAAGAATCACGGGATTGAAGAAGAATTATGTTCTCATAATTCCTGGAGTTGAATTTTGGTTGACACGGTCGAGAAAATATGTAATTATTAACCACTAAATTAACTATTACTTAAAGTCATTACTTCGCTTTAGGAACTCTCTAGTTAGTTACCTAAGTACTTGTTTATGGAATTATTAAATAACTTTATCTTACCTGATGCGTGTTTGACAGATTATTCCTCACTTGCACATCATTATTTTCTTATAAAGGAATATTTTGAATTGATTTTGGAATTATTGGGATTGAACTCCATGTAAGAATCACGGGATTAAAGAAGTATTATTTTCTCATAATTCCTGGAGTCGAATCTTGCTCTAGAGCTTCTGCTCGTACGCGTATGTATTTATGTATTGAATGCCGTGGAAGATGATTTTTCCTTGTGCTGATTAAGGATGAGAAAAAAATTGAAAAATAAAAAAAAACAATTATCGAAAAAACCGAACCGTGAAAAAAAACCGATTAAACTACTTAAAATTTTGAAAAAACCGACCGGTTCGGTTTGGTTTCGGTTTTATAAGCTTAAAACTGAAAAAAACAAACCGAACCCAAACTGAGCTAGACCGGAAAAAAACCGAGTCAAACGGGAAAAACCGAGCCAAACCGGTTTGAACCGGTTTTGGTTTTTTTAAAAAAATAAAAAATTTTGGTTTGGTTATTTTTTTTTTTATAAACCGAGCCAAACTGAAAATAATCATCCATATGTCAACTATTTTTTCACCTGTTTATTTTTCTTTTAATTTCTCTCGCCTAAAGTGAATTAAATTTTAATAATTACCCCCGACTCCTCTCAATAGATAATTTTATTTTGTTTTGAGTTAAAAAAAATTTAGATTATTTTGGTGTTATTGTGTTCTTTTAATTTCTCTCGGTATTTATGTATTGAATGCCATGGAAGATGATTTTTCCTGTGCTGTGCTGATTAAGAGTGAGCAAAAAACCTGAAAAATTGAGAAAATCGAAAAAAAATAACTGAAAAATCGAACCGTGAAAAAAACTCGATTAAACCGATTAAAATTTTGAAAAAACCTATCAGTTCAGTTTGGTTATATAAGCCTAAAACTGAAAAAAACGAACCGAACCCAAACCGAAAAAAACCGAGCCAAACCGAAAACCAAGTTGAACCAGTTTTTATCCTAAAAAATCGAACCGAACCGAACCAAGACCAATCGGTTTGAACCGGTTTCAGTTTTTTTTTAAAAAAAATTTGGTTTGATTATTTTTTTTTATAAAAACCGAACCGAATCGAAAATAATCACCGCTAGTGATGACATGTGCCAACTCTGTTTTCGCCTGTTTATTTTTCTTTTAATTTCTCTCGCTTAAAGTGAATTAAATTTTAATAATTATCCCCGACTCCTCTCAATAGATAATGTTCATCTCCCGGGATTCCTCACCCTGTCTTCTTGTCGTTTTAGTTCAAAATAAATCTTGCTAGCTCATGATTTCACATGATTCTGGAGAGTTGGTGCACAAGAGGCTGGGGTTGTTAGGTTTCTGTCGAAACTTAATTGAATTCACACACTATTTCATGCTAGAAGCCAATAACATGTCTTATGATTTGTTCAAAGCGTGGCATCATTCCTTCCAATTACTTTCAATCATTTTAATAAAATTATTTTTTTCACCCCTTGGGTATTTTACCCAGGTTAAAGTTTATAAATAAAGATTTTTCTATCATGCTGATATCAGCATATATCCTTTGCTTTTCTGCCTCGAACAAGACGCAGTGGACATTAAAAAAAAATAGAGTTTTTTTTTTAATTCTAAACTTGCGGTTTTAAATTATAGAGAAAATTATTTTTTATATATTCAAAAATTAAAACACTTTAAAATTGTTTTGGAAATAGAGGTTTTTTTTTTTTAATTCTAAACTTGCGGTTTTAAATTACAGAGAAAATTATTTTTTATATATTCAAAAATTAAAAAACTTTAAAATTGTTTTAGAAATAGCTCGCAAACTAAATAACGGTTAGAATGAATATAAGATAAAAAAAAAAACCCAACGAGAAAAAATAAGAAAGAAATCTAAAAAATAATTAGAAAAATAAATAAAAATCTAAAATAGCATATTATAGATTGGATTTGGGATCCTCTCATGGATGGGGCCTATAGAACATAATACTTTAGCTCGATTTAATAATTAAATTAAATTTTATTTTTATTTTTATTTTTTAAAAAAACTCATTTGAGATGGTTATAATTTTTTTTTAAAAGGAACTTTGCTTTATCCATTTTTTTCATAGACATATTTTTATGTCACAACAGGCAAGTGAATTTGCTTTTACATTATCATCTCGGGACTTCAAATTTAGAAAAAGTCTAGTATTTATTTTAAAAGTGAAAGATCTACCCAAGAACCAAATATAAAGCTAGAGCTGGCAGAAATCATTATAATTAGGAAAATAACAATCGTTGACCTGGACAGGTCTTCATTTATTTACCGAGGGGTGAACATGTCTTGAATTTGACTTTGCTGTAAAGCAACGGTGGCTTGATGCCACAATGACAGTGATCCAGCAGCGAACTTCACACCAACTACTAAAATTGACACAGATCTGTTTCGTTGCCTTACGCAAATTTATAGTGCGATCTATTTTTTTTTTTACGGAACCAATCCATGATTTACTTGTACACCAACAAGTTTTCATTCATGCATATTATCAATTATTTAATTTTTAAAAATAACTTAATTGATTAGTTTTTGGATTTACTCTTCAATAATCACGAGTTTGAGTCCTTATAAAATTACTGAAGTTCTACGTAGTTGTTATTTTCAAGATTCATGAAATTAATTGAAATACATATAAATTAAATCATACATCCATAAAAAAAAAAAAAAGTTGGTTAGCGATTTAGATTAAAAGTTGGCTGGGTCACCGCATGAATAAGTGAATTAAACAATCTAATTTTGTATTTTTTTTTAAGTAAAACAACATAATTTTAGTATAAAAAATCTGATTTTAAATAAAACCTTATCAGAGCTAAACTGGATTTCGGGTCGACAGGGTCTTATACTATGATAAGACATGCCAGCATAATTCCAAATAAATATAGCTTCTCGGGAAAATGTGAAAATCTCGCCTTCGGCGATGTTTTGAATGGGATGGGCTAGAGAAAAATTCGGTAGGGACAAGCATCGAGGGCGCCATCAAAGCGATTGGCGAAAAAGAAAAAAAAAGGAGAACGCGAGACCATGGAAAAAAAATCAATTACAGAATATATTTGAAAAAAAGGAAACCTGCACGAAACAAACAATTTGAATTTTGAAGGCTGAAGAAGAAATGAAAATGATATGTAAGGAATACAGTTTGATAATTCCTTAAGTAACGACAAGCTATTTGGCAACATATCCGTGGACCGTCGTGCCTTCGAAAGACAGCCACAGAGGTACAGTAGAATGGTTCATGCTTGGACAAGACAAGATTCGAAGTACGTACAAGCAAATCATGTGAAATGCTAACATGAATCCATCACTCGCGGTGACTTTATTGAATCTTTTTTTTGAAAGATTTAAGTTTTCTTTTATTTTGAGATTTAAAATGTGTGGTTAATGAGTTTTTCTATATTATTTTTATGGGTTTGTTTCTATGTTACACTTTTCTTTTTAAAATATTTTTTAAATTAATATTTTTTTAGTGATATGTTATGATTTTAATGTGCTCACATAAAAAATAAAAATAAAATAATTTTAATATAGTTTCAATTGAAAAATATTTTTGAAAAGCATTCTATACCATAATATGTGACATTTTATTAATATTATTGAGTTAAAACCTTCTAACTTTTTTTTATTATAAAATCTAATACGAGTTTATTTGTTTGAATAAAAAATGGTATTTTGATTAATTTTTTTATAGTTGCCTTTTCTTTTTATTTTATATATAAAAAATTATATATTTTTCTAATTACGTATAAATGAAAACTAAATTTCGTCTCAAAAGTAATTTAAAGTCACATCTCCATGTATTGATTGGGTTTTATCGCTAGGATCGGCGTCGTTTCCTTCATGGTTATGCTTTTGATCTCACTATCACTGACCATTCGTGTGTTGAAGGTAATTGTCAGCGTGGGCTCAAAGACTCATTGGCCGATGGTTGAAGGTTTGGGCCTTTGACCTGAAAGTGTAGACTGTAGAGACTAGAGTCGTTCTACGCTTTGCTATGACATCTTCTTACGTCAAACAGGGAATAGATTAAAGAGGTAATGTGAAAATGTTAGCCCAAGAGGGAATAGGCTAAGGAGAATGAGTGGAAGTCTCTAAAAGAAAGCATCCAAACAATATACTATTTTTCTTTGGACTTTTTTAGCATGAAAGTATAGTATATACTTTTATTACTAATAAAATTGCAGAATACAGTACTTTCCTAGCTAGAACCCTAGCACCTCCTGACAATTCCTTACTCCATTACCTTGTCCGTACCTATATAAAATTGCAGAATATCTTTTCTTGCTCCCTCAAGTCAATCTCCTAGAATCGAGGAAGTTCTTGCTCCTGTGTTCATGAGATGCTATGTATTCAATAAAACTCGCAAAGTCTGTGTCCTTATAACGCCTTGGATTAGCATCATCGATGAGCTTTGGCGACGGTCGAACCATGCTGCCAAAAGGTAAACTGTGTAACGAGGCAATGGAGATCCGAGACTTCAAAGGATTGACCAGTACTCTATGGAGCACACTCCTGTATCTCCCATTGCTGAAAATCTGCCAAATGATTGCAAGAAAAAAGGTTAATTAATTATGATTGAGTTATTAATTAATCAATATAAACTGTTAAACTTAGCAATTAGTGCTTGATGAGCTAGCTAACCTCCAGATGATCACCAACATTAATAACAAATGAATTAGGGATTGGTTCCACAGTGACCCATCTCCCTTCATGCTGAATTTGGAGACCCTTAACTTCATCTTGGAGGAGCAGTGTAAGGAAGCCATAGTCTGAATGGGGTGGTATGCCAAGTGTGAGGTCAGGTTCAGGACATGAAGGATAGCAATTGACCACAAGGAGTTGGCTCCCATCCTGAAACTCCTTAATTATATGATCATCACCATCATTTTCATCAATATCTTTTGTTGTTTCAGCCAATCCTAGGCTCTCTAGTATCGCCCCCACAACCATTATATACAAGAATTTTGTTTCTTTAGAGTAGTTAACCGCCGCTTGCCTGTTAAACAAATCCAATATGGAATCAGTGATTAATTATAAGAGGAGACACAGTTGACATTAATTATAATTAAAAAAAAATAATTAATTATCTCCTCAAGTTTATTTGATTGAGTAGGTATTCAAGAAAAGACCAAGTTCACAGCATCATGCTAGAAGCATGAGGCTCAAAAATTAGATGCAATATTACTTGGTGGAGTTTCTTACCTTAGCTCCGTAGGAGAAGAGGGCCAATAAGGAAGAACATCTGAAAGGGGATGGCAATCAAGCTTTAAGAAGTCTCTCCAGCAGAACACTCTATCTTTGTTCTGGTTAAAACTTGTTCCATATCTAACTGGTGCACGCATATCTTTTGACATGTACTTCGATCTCTCCTCGAAAGAAAGCTCGAAGAATTTCCTTCCTGCTTCAATCATGTCGAGGATGGATTGACATGCAATGCCATGATTTATCAACTGCATATATAAACCAAAATCAGAAACAAAGTTTACCGGAGAGAGAAATCGATTAGCTGGAGTGGTAACTTATACATACCTGAAAAAAACCATATTCCTCACAAGCTTTTGAAAGGGATTTGAGTGCATGAATTCTATCTGGACCTTGCAGCTGAGCAAAATCGATTATTGGTAGCTTGAAATTAGTAGCGCCATCTTTTTTTGGGAAAATAGGACGGTCCAATGCCGGCAATATGTATTTTCTAGGCACTTTTGTTATCCCTCTCTCGCATAGATGTTGCACTCCTTTGTGGAACTCGTGACTCTCTAGTAGCTCCTCTTCTTTGTAATGAGTTTGAACCTCCAAGACTATTGCCGGTGACATACCTGAAATCCAATTAAATATCTATATAATCGAATATATATGTAAGCTAATTATATAGTATATATGGCAAAAGAAAGAAATCAATAGCAAGAAACGAGCGTGACCTCTTGAACCACAGTACTATATATATCTGGCTAATTAACTATCTTGAGAGAGAGAGAAAAGAGAAACAGAATTAATGGTTATGGGGTGAAGAGGAATATTGAAAGAGAGGTGTTTATATAGGGAGAACTGAGAAGGGAAGGGAAGTCATCCGATGGCACAAGTCTTCGGAAACCAGCTTTGCTTTTGCAAAAAATATGGACTTTTTTTTTTTTTTTTTTTTTATGAACAGGATCGAAATTACATGGACGCATTCCATTCCATGCAATCGTGACCCTTGACTTGGTTCAGACAACATCCTCAGGCAGTGGTGAGAAAAGGCTTTACATGCATGCCCCCGACAATAGAATATTTAAAGTCCATAGATTTATGTAGCATATATTCATTTGGTGGGCTGATGGATGGAATTTATTAGATACAATAAACCTGCACCGGATAGAATAACATTATCCTATACGAAGGTATCAGGATAGAAATATATGTGTGGCTAAGATTTAAATTGAGAATGTGTTTGGTAAATAATACAGTTTAATTTTTTAAAAAATATTTTTTTATAATTTTAATATATTGATATTAAAATAAAAAATATTATTTTAATATATTTTTAATTAAAAAATACAATTTGATTTTATATCATTTAGGAATGAGATTCAATAATGCAACCCAACTAACTATAAGGACTGTGATCTAGGAAACTTGAGATGGAAAACGAAGATGGTGCTATTTAATTCCATTAATTGTATATATAGCCAAGATGTATCCTACTGTTCTTCCCATCGGTCTTGGATTGATTACGAGAAAAAATAAAGTCATATATATGAATATTAGTTTGCAACTAATAATCTCTCACCAACTCACTACTCATCATGACGCTTAATTATTAGTTATTGTTTGGTGAGTCCTAATACGCCTCACCTTCCTCTAAGTCAAATACTGTTGCAGAAAGAGACCGTTTAGGGTTTTATAGCTGTATACTACATATATAGGCGAAACAGCGATGGCTAAGGGATTTGTGGTCGTCCGAAGATGAGATGCCCTGCAGGATTGTCTATTGTCTGGCCCTTTTATTTTTCATTCGGTGCATGCATCAGTTCCACACAAGTCTCTGCAAAATTTTCTAATCACATATCTCAGTTGACATGTCCTTTTGAAGACCCGGGAGGGGGGCTTTTTTTCCTTAAAATATGAAGTCAACTGTAATTTTTTTCATTTTTTTAATGCTGAGTGAAGTCAAATGCTTCTATTTTCCAACGTTGCACGGGAGCCTTACGTTGCGAAGAACACATAATCCACTTCCATCAAGAACATGTTTGATTGGATTAGTTTTTTTTTTATATATATATATATATTTGGAGAGAAATTAATGTAACAGCTGGAGAGAAATTAACATCTTTAATTTGTTATGCAATCCAAGAGCTATTTATTAGATCTTATAATATTTCGATGATAAGAAATATTCTCAAATTATTTTGTGCATTAATCAAAGATTATATCCTCTTCGTATGATTTTGATTAAATCGCATCTGTTTGATAAATCTAAGAAAAAAATAAAAATTCCTGAATGATTGTTCCAATATTTAAATTCATAAAATAATAATAATAAAAAAACTGTACATAATCTACCATATCAATCTATTGGAGTTGACTTTACAATAATATAAAAGAAATTGAACATACCATGATAATTGCGGTAGTAGATAAATGGTGGACTTTGAGACCGCGAAGCATTCATCGATGAACTGAATCTGGGATATGACGTTGAAACTCCACACCTCCAAGTTTTCAAATACTAAATAAACTGTCGGTCGGTTGAATATACATGAATTAGAAAATTTAAGAATCGTCGTCTAATATTTGTTCCTGCACATTAACACACGTGGTCTCTGCAAGGTAGTAAATCAAGTAATCTTATTCTAAAAAAAAATAAAAAATTGAGTGATGCGTATGAGCAGTATATATAAGAGGGTGTTAAGGGGGTGCGGTGCAAGCTGCTATATATCCAATCAAGCTGTTAATCACCGTATGGACATTCGACATTTGTTACAGTACTTTTGATAACCGTATGAACATTAATCTAGCTAATTCTTCACCTAATCCATGCCCCATGCTCGTGATTCTCCTTCGTCTTGCCTATTAATTGCTTGTTTGAATTTATGATATTAGTAGCTGTTTAAAATGTTTTTTTTGTTTAAAAATGTATTAAAATATTTTTTTTATTTTTAAAAAATTATTATTAATATTAGCACATCAAAATGATCTAAAAATATAATATTTTTTTAATTTAAGCAAAAATAAAATTTAAATTTTTAAAAAATATAGTTTGCACCGTATTTCTAAACACTCCCTATCTCCTTTACAATATTCTATTTTTTGATGATGGCATTTTCGTGGACAATAATATCGAAGGATAATTTATTTTCTGAATGTTTAAAAATTATTATACAAGCGATAAACCCACTCACTAGCTCATCCAATACCACAAAATAATTTGAAGATATTTGGAGTTTAATGTGTACGCAAGTACCCTTGTTTTCTAGCCATGTAACTTTGGCAATTGATTAAATAACATCATATTTAAATATTTTACCAGGTAATGATTAATTGATCATTAATTAGATAAAAGATTTATAGTAGTTTTTGTACTGTGTTTGTTTTTTTAAAAAAATTTAATTTGAAAAAATATCAAATTAATATTTTTAAAATTAATTATGTGCTGGTGTAAAAAATAAAAAAAATATTATCTTAATATATTTTTAATTAAAAAATTCAGTGCTACATTACTAACACATAGGATGTCATTTTTTAATTTGAAATGCAATGGATGCGACAGAGCTATTGATTTTTTTGAATTTCACTATAAGAACCACTGGAGCATCTTTCTTTCCTTTGCATTTTGATTTTTCTTAGCAGCTCACACGTAAAAGCCTTATAGAACCAATAAGATTCATGGATGAAGAAGCAGATTGCAGTGTTAGGCCCGTGTGTCACCAAAGAAGAGGCCGCGTTAGTGGTGGGTCTTCTAATGGTTTTTTTTTTTTTTCTCTATGGATTGTTGTCTTTTTAGTTTAATCTTTTTTTATTTTAAATTAATTTTTTTTAATATTTTTAGATTATTTTGATGTACTAATATCAAAAATAATTTTTTTAAATAAAAAAATATTATTTTAATATATTTTCAAATAAAAAATATTTTGAAAAATAACTGATATTACACTTCTAAACACCCATTATATCTGGCATGAATAATGATTCTCTTAATGTTTTTTATTTTGTGTTCATGGATACTATGTTAATTAATGGATCCAGCAAGAATTCATAATATAATTGATATTTATTCCATTTTATATTGTTTGACTCGGAAGAGGGTGGGTTCCATTTACATGTATTATTAGATTTACTTAGAGGCTTTTACGCATTGTCCACTCGAGTTCAATGCAATCAATGTACGGACTTCACAGGCACGTTATTTATGTTTTCATGTTTTCATGTTTTCTTCCAGCGTCGACAAATAAAGCAAGATCTAGTGTGCTGGAATTACTTAAACTTTTCATTAAATAATGCGGTGGTTTATTATTGATTATTTTATTATATGATCCATAGAATTCGAGAGACTAATTTCTTTATCACAGTAGCCACATCATTAGCAATTATTTTCGTAAACAATTCAAGTATTCCAAGCATCACACCTTCTTCAATACCATCATGATCGAAGCGACCGAGTACGTTCTCGTTTCTACATTCCTTTCGGTCCAAAGTCTAGAAGTGGATATTCTTTAATTTGTCAGCTTTCTAGGGCTGGTCCAAGGTCTAAAAGTGGGCTCTTCAATTTTTAAACTTTGCTAGGGTTGATAATTTGGTCTGTTTGACACCCCCCTCTGCCTTCTTGGCAACAATTGTGAGTGCTGGCTCAGTTTTTAAATTTGTTTTTTAATAGTTATGAGTTTAAATTTTTTTAGAATTATTAGAGGTTTGCATAATTATTAATTTTAGAACCTGTAAAATTAATCGAGTTACACACAAGCTAATCTAAACACCCACATTAATTAAAAAATAATAATTGGTACTAGTAGCTAAAATAAATTAGTGGACCTTTTTTTCTCCGCTGTCCATAGCTACAAGAGAGACTTGTTGGCTTTTTTTAGTCTCCTTGAAATCTTCTTCGAGTTGCATGATACATGCGATTGATGAGGCTGAATATTAATTTCAGGTGTATAGATAGTCAAGAGAGTTCGGTGAAAGCACTTGAAGAGTTAAAGTAAACCTTCTCTACGTGGTTTCGAATTAAATTATTCAAAAGGACTGATTTATATAAATTAATTTGAGCTTTGAATCCACATTTACAATGAGTTACATGGGATACAACAATTCTTCCAGGAATGACTAATTTAGTTGCCCCTTGGCCTTGGATGTTCATACTAGTTTATTAGACTCGTTTTTTTGTTTATTTGGGCTGACAAACTTGAGGCCTGCTTGAGAAATCAATGTACGAGCTTTCTTTTAGGGTCCGCTTTTGCCTTTGTGGGTCAAAAGTTTAAAATAAAGCCCATGTTTTATTAACCTAGTTAATAGACCGCCGAATCAATGAACGAATAGAAAGCCCACCTGTTCCTTCTTCTTTTTTTTTCTTTAAAAAAAAGAAAAGGAAAAAGATAAAACAGCAAGTCTAATGTGTACTAGTTTAATTTTTAAAAAATATGAAAAAGAATGTCAAGATGACGGAGACTTTTTTTTATTGTATCTTTAAACATTTAAACCTGCCTCCATAGGTACATAGGTAGATATTAAAACCTCTAGCTCCTATTGTTTACCTCATTTAGGTTTTTAATTAAATTATATGAAAGATAACTTGATTTAAATCGATTAATTTTATGTATTTAAAAATAATTTGAATAACCGGTAAAATCATGATTTTATTTTTAAAAAAATTTTAAAATCACAATTTTTTTAGAAAATACCGAGACAACGATATATTGAATTAACCCCGGTCCCTCCGCGATCCGGGTCATGGATTTTATTTAGTTTAATAACTTTTTTTATAAACCTTTTTATTTATATATACAATAAAAATAGAATATTGCAAAATTAAACACCAACTCTAAATCAAATATTTTTTGTTGAGACCATGATAACCTATGAAAAACAAACAAAAAAAAACACTGTAGTTTATTTCCTAATCAATTCAGTATTGAAAAATAAAATAAAAAAATAATAATTTTAAAAAATAAAGGATCAAATAAAAAAAACATATCTGGTCGATGGGTAAGCATATCCAGTCAGTGAGTAAACATGTTAAACTCATGAATCGGGTAGCTTGGGCTAGCACGTCAAACCCGTGAATTATAATTTGTTTTTATTATGACTACTTTTTATTTAACTATACAATAATAAAAATAAATGATCATAAAATAAAACACCAATCCAATATCAAGATATTTTATTAAAATCATGATAATCTCATAAAAAAATAATAAAAAAATAAATTATAAAAATAAATTATAAATCAACCTAATATTTATAAAATTAAATTGTCAATAACAATGTACAAAGTTTGACTGGGTCTGATGAGTCAATGGAATCTCTGAATTTCCTTCACCATCCGATGGGTGGGTCTGCTCGAGACCTCACTAAAATGCCCATTGTTTGCTAAAATCTGCTATCAGGACACGGATTAATTTGCATGCTGTATTTGAATTTTAAAATCTCACTTGAAGTGTATGAATTTCTTAGTGAGGTATATAAAAAAAAAAACGAGATAACTAAAATATTTATATTAGATGCTAGTTTCGTCTATTTATTTTAACCTAAGTAACCAACAACTGATACATAACAGTCTGTGAAGAAAAAAACCAATAATAATTAACTTTAAGGCATGTAGTTTAACTAGTCAATTCTAATTTTTTTTTTATAGATCATCAGTTTGAGTCTCACAAATCTCAGGGTCACTAGAGATTTATATGCTTATTAACTTTAGACCCGTAGAATTAATTAAGCTACACCTAAACTGATCAAAATATCTACATAGGAAAAAAAAATATTTTATCTGTCTCCTTGCATCTGTGAAGAGGTGATATAAAATAAAAGGACCCTTCGACGTCGGCGGGGAGTGGGAGAAGCAAGGAATCTCGAAAAGGACTTTTCTACATTAGAAACTGAAAAATATAATTGTGTACTGTTTTTCTTGCTGTTCGTGGCTGGCACGGTCAACAGTAGGGAGTGTAGATACTGTACCACTGGCCAATATATAAAGAACAGTAACGTGATGGTGACTGATGAGTTGAATTTTAGCAGTGTTTTAAATCAGATTTTATTTATTTATTTTAAATTAGTTTTTCTATCCATAAATACAAGGCATCATACTCTGAGTTTAAAAGAAATTAAAGAGGGATTTATGAACCAATCAATCGATTTGCAAGTTAAGGGCATATATTTTTTTATTTATAGAAGTAATTGAAGGGCATCCTTTCACAAAGAAATTCATCATTTGAAAAGAGTAAAGAAAAACACTACAGGACAGACAGAGATTGTGCTTCAATCCATGAGAAGAATTTTACGCCCCACGTGTATTTATCAAGAGAGAGAGACAAAGAAAAACAAAAACAAAACCTTCCATTTCAACAAACAGCTCAGATCCGAGGATCCAAAGAGAAATGTGGTCCCGGGCTAGACAAAAAATCACTCTGAACAGCTCAAGGAAGCGATATTTTTGCTTGCTTGACAGAGTTACACGTATCATGTATTGGGCTCAAAACAACACAGCTGTCACGACGAAGACCAGGCTCCAAGCCTGAAATCAGGCTATGCCAGTAGGCCTATTGGATCCACTCCAACGGCCACAAGCAAGCGTCTTTCTCTCTCATTGTAGATTCAGAGGAGCTGGACTAGCTTTTACTTGGGCCAGAAACTGGGCCCATTAATGTTCAGACTTCACTGTTAGCATGCATGCTAGAGTTTAATTATGTTAATAATCAATCAATTTTAGCTCCCAACTAGCTAAAGGTCTGTTCCAAACAACAAAGAAATAAATATTTGTAGGATTAAAGAGATCCTTGTTTTAATGATATGAAGAGTGTGAGAATTCACAATAGGATAGCTGCTGTGTTATCCTAATGAACCAGAAGATTGAAAAATAAAAGTGTACGGTATCATATTCAAAACATAGTTATTAATTAAATCCCCGGTTAGCTCGACAAGTTGACTCGGTGATTTGTCGATTTAGAGCATACCTTGATCCGAGTTTTTTTTTGAATTGTTTTGAACATTGACCTGATCAAATTTAGATGATCCAATGTATTAATTCACAATCTAACTGATCTAGTCAAACATAGATATTTAACGAGGTAAACTCGCAACATGGTTGACCGACCAAACTTAAATGAGATCTAACCGGATCAACTCTAATGATTTTTTTTAATTTATATCAACCAAATTTAAAAAAAAATCTAAAACAACATTGTTTTATTTTAAAAAAACTATTAAAACAATGTTATTTTAGGATTCACCAACAACTCATTAACCCAGTCTCTTAACTGAGTTCCTTCCCGAACTGAATCTAACAACTGTGATTATCACAAGCTGTAACAATTTATCTACCTGTAAACAGAAGAGTTGGAGTCTTTACATGAGTATCTCCAACTGTCTCCTAGCAATATCTGATAGACTTTGTATGAAAAGGATAAAAAATCATCTGCAATACTTTGCCATCTGCTACAATTAAAACGTTAATCCTTGAAGATTAATCGTAAGTACTCTCTATGGATCGATGGTCAAGATTTTGAATGACGAATGGTTGTGATAGTCTTTACATGCGATGAGGCAAGTACTGCCACAAAACATAGCTGGATGACATGACTACTGACTGTGATATATATATATACACAACATGCCATTTGCCACGGTAGGATGTTCAATCACACCGTCTTTCCCTTAGCTAGATTCAGCCCCACGAAGATGCCAATCAAAACGCATATATATTGTCCCCATCACATTCATGGCAAGCACCTGCTGTCTATGATCACTGTGTTCTTGAAAAGCAAGTCGGCAAATCGCACAATTGTTACATGTGCACGTTTTGAAAGAGACATGTGAAACTTCTTGTTGTAATGCCCCCAAAATATTACTGTGATGTTGAGCAAAATGTTGGAGAGTAAATTACTTGATTTGAATTCATAATTAATGGAGAGAAAGTAATTGGTGTGAAAGAATCATCGCAACCCGATAGCTTAAGCTTAAGTTGTTAGGTAAGGTCCCAAGATATAATTTATATTATTTTTTAACACACCCCTTCAAGTGAAAACCTTTTGAGCTTGAAATTTGCACAAACTCATATTACTTTGTGCTTGATTTTTATCAAATAAATAGGGACGGAGAGATTCAAACTCGTGACCGTTTGGTCATCAAGGCTCTAATACCATGTTAAAGAACTATCTCAACCAAATAATTTAAGCTTAAGTTGTTAGGTAAGGTCCCAAGATATGATTTATATTATTTTCTAACAATTTACATCAAATCTTAAGGTTGTCGTTTGCATTACAAGATTATGGTGCATTAATTAGTAGAATATTTATTCGTTCCCCCACCCCTTTTATCACGCATTGGCGGTAGAGATTATCCTGCCATTGAAGTAAGATTGTCCAAAAATTTCAAGGCCATGTATAATTAAGGAGGTTAATTTTTTCTTCTTCTTCTTTTTCTTCTTTCTTTGGGGCCGAGTCTTAAGAACAAATCATGATATATAATATTGGATAATATTCTTCTCATTACATAATACACTACGATATTTAACAGTTTTACCGACAGAATTTTTTTGTTGGCGCAAGACACATATTCCGTCGTTAATTAATTTACCAACGAAATCACCGACGGAAATGCTCCGTCGGTGAATCTTTCATCGGTAAATTTTTGTCCGTCAGTAAATCCGTTGGTAATAAAAAAAATATTATTACCGACGGATTTACTGACGAAATAGACGCGTAAAAAAAACATTATCTGCTTCATTCCGTCGGTATATCCCTCGAAAAATACCGTCGGTAATTATTTAATTTTTTTTTTAAAAATCCATTTTATAAAATTATAAAATAATTAAATTAACATAAATCAACACTCTATAATATATACTTAAAAATGCTTGGAAAAAAGAATAAGAAAATCAACTCAAACAAATTTGCAACAAATAAATAGAACAAAAAAATAAATTCAACTAAAAAAAATCATATGAAAAAATGAAGTTGCAATTGCTAAAAATTTAAAAATCCTATAAATAAATCAACTAAAAATTGATCTCATATGAAAAAAAATCTCACAACAAAATTTATATAATTATTAAGAACAAAAATAATTAAAAATAAAATAAAAAACAAATATAGTGAAAAAAATCATGAAAAGAGAAGAAAAAAGAAAAATATTACCTTAATGTAGTTGCAAGTGAAACTAAGGAGAGAATTTTTTTTTCATAAAGCATATTAATTAAAAAAAAACAAGAGGATAAAAGAAGAAAGAAGAATAAGACACACCCGAGCATGGAGAAGAAGAGAAGGAGATGAGGAGAGAAAAGAAGAGAAAGAAATAGATATTGATGTTTTTTACATATAGTGAAAAAGAAGAAGAAGAATAAGAAATGAGTATGTCTCTTGTGAAATAAGGGGATTCACCCTTTTTATTGGGGCGCGTTAGTGACGGTTTTACCGATGGATAATTAAATATTAATATTTTTTTAATTATTCCGTCTGTAATATTTAATTTAAATTTTCAATTTCATAAAAAGTTTTCAGAAACCGCCAAAAATTACTGATGATTTTTCAATCCGTCGGTGATTCTGTTTGTAATATTTAAATGAAAATTTTAAATTAATTGATTTTTTTCAGAAAATCGCCAAATAACACCAACGACTTTTCAATCCGTTGGTGATTTTTTCCGTAAAGAACAATAATTAACAGTGCAATTGAAAAGTGAACAATTCTGGAGCTCTCTGGAAAATACCGACGGAATGTTTCGTCAGTGATTCCCTTTGTAATTGACATGATAAACATTGTTCACAATTTACCAACGAATTTACCAACGGATTTTACCGACGGAATAAATTCCATCGGTAAAAATGACACGTTGTTATTTTTTTGCTTTGTTTTAATTTTTTTTCTCACTGTAATTCCCTCGGTATATACCGAGAGAATATTTCCGTCGGTAAAATCCCTCAAAAATATACCGACGGAAATATTCTCTCGGTATTTCAGTTTGTATTTATCGATTTCTGGTAGTGATAATGTGGTAAATTTCAAGCACTTGAGACTTTAAATTGTTTCATAGGAAAACAAAAACCTCTAATTTAACAACCAATAATAAACAATGGAGACGGCAATCGCTTAAAACAAGCTAAGAATTTTAATTTCTTAACACATCCCACGACGGCACAATTTAGAAAAATCATGTATACATTCCAGAAACTAACCACTCCTCCATCAACTTTCTTGTTAACTAGCAAGAAGGTAGCACCAAGGCAGTACTACAATAGAATATGGATTACGGAATCTGCTTGCATCGACGATGGGATCTACATTTTGGTACACTGTTAGTGTAATGCACACACTTCCTCTTGAAACGGAAGCAGACATGGGCACTGATAAAGCTTTAATGTCACTATTTTGGCTTTTTGCTCGCTTGTCGCGTCCTAGGTGTGGTACATTCCAAAATCCCACGAAATTCTTTTTCCTGATCTTTCTCTAGTCATCACATAGACAAGCTAAAGTACTAAACCACCACCTCGAATTCTGTGAATTTTGGACCCCTTCCCTACCTCTGCTGTAAACGTACTTCAGTTCAGCCCCAACCCACTTCCTCACCAACAACACACTTGTCTAGTTGTCTCACCTCGCAGGACAGAAGGAGATGTGTTTCAGGTGGATGCTATGATGATATTCGACTCCCATGAGCATATCTTTCTCTCTGTCCATTCCTTCTCGCCTGAGAAATACGAAGTTATTATGAAAAGATAGAATGCCAGTATCTTATCCTGTTTCAACTATTAACTTGTATTTCCCAAGCTTTTAACTACCAATACATCTTTTTAAATAAACTTTCATTATCATATGTTGTGTTTTTTTTTTTAATTTAACTAGTTAAAATAAATAGAAAATTTAAACTTGTAATTGTTGTAATTGTTAGATAAGCAAAGCTTTAATTATATCATATTAAAAATTATCTAAACTAAAAAACTTAAACCGGTTAAGTGAAATTCTAATAATAATTTTATATTTATTTTTTGATATATTTAAAAAAAACAGAAAATAATCATAAATAATACCAAACAACTCATACCTATTATTACACGGTTTGATTAATTAGGATTAATGATTGTTTTGTATTTATTTCCTAAGATTTTCATTCCTAACTAGAGCCTTATTCACATATATTCTGATTTTTAATGATGACATGAGAAACAAATTCGTTTAACACTCAAGTAAAGTCTCAAGAATTATTTTAAAATACAAATTAACTAATAATTATTGTGAGTTCTTTGACTACACTAACCTGCTGGGGATCATTGTTCCTATAAGATCATAACACAATACGGGACCCCACCGCATGAGAAAAAAACTAAACGATTGTCACCTCCATTCCTTGTAAGGCCACAGTTGACCAACCAATTATATTAGCCTCTCTAAATTAAATTAATTAGTTATGGGTTTTTAATTGCTTTTCTTATCATAAATCTTCTCAAATTAATTTAAAGTAAGTAATTATAAATAATTTAACACTCTAGCCAGATCTCAAGAATTATTTCAAGGTACAAAATAATTACAATTATTTCAGATCACTTTTGTAAACTCTACTTTTCCCAGATTTTCTTTTTCACTTCCCTGATGTTATATTTCCCTTTGCTGTCCCTTTCCCCAGTTTTATCCGATCTTTCGGCAATAAAGAAAAACAGTAATAGACATACGTAATGAAGACGGTGCAGAAATAAAGAAAGATACTATCTGCTTACAGAAGCAAATCAAAGTTAATTATGCATTAATTTGCTCATAGCAGCTTTAACATAACGTTTTTGGGTGTCATGAGGCCAGCATCTTTTTGCGGTAAAAGATCTTCATTTCGCCTGCTTTAGAAGAGAGATGTGGCACCCCACTACCAGTACGAATCACCAAGCCATAGCAAATCCATTCTTCTCCAATAGTAGAAAATCAACACGTACATTCACACTCCTTCCATGTGGAATATATATATACGCTTAAACCATGAAGAAAATAGTACTGCATTTCTCTCCTTCTTGTAGTTCAAGCTATCAAAAGGCATGGGATTTTCTGCCCAGACTCCTCCACAAGTTTTTTTTATGCATTTCTCTCCTTCTATATATATATATATATATATATATATATATGGCCATTTAATCACCATTCTTCTATACATATGGTCCCAAGTCAGAGGATTGATCGATAGCAATTTGGACAGTATTTTAACTAGTAGTAATGTTATTGAATGATAGAATCCTATATAGGCTAATTAATTACTCCATTAAACAAGCTAGCAGCCCTCTTTTAGCTATTGATGCATCCCCTGCCTGCCTCCCTGCTCTCTATCTCCGAGTTCCTTCACAAAGAGATCATGCTCTTTATTCCGTCAAGAATTAAGGCGTGAAGGGTGACTTATGTCTTAAGCTCTCTGTAAAAGCATTCCTTTTATTTTATTAATTGTTGATTAATAGTGATGACAAATGTCGTAGCTATACTTTTCTTCTTCTAATAATACATATTATTCTTTGCAGTCTAACCTTACTTTTCATATGGACATGATGACAAGTAAAGATCGAGCAAACTATACTAAAATGGGAATTGATATATGCTTTGAACTGACGCTTGCATGGCCTTTTACATCATTCTCGATCCACTGGTTGAGATGTGAGAATGATTCAGCCTTCTCTGAGAAGCCTGAAGCAGACATTTTGTGCAGCACTCTTCATTATTTGCTTTTCCATAGTAGTGTCGTATAATTAATTCTCCAGCCATTATTGGCACATGGGCTACCACTATGGCCCATAAATTAATATCTTTTATTTTTCAGTTTTATATAATATGATCCTTGGAATCCTTTTAAATGTTCCAAATTCGATGGGCTGGCATTTTTTCCTTTGAGTACACAGACACGTTTCTACCTCTTAGCAAGGCCTGTAGGTCACCAAGTAGTATAAGAATTAATCACGAGCACCTAAGTGGGCTAGATTTGTCTCTATCTTCAAGCATTAATTTAATTTTAGGTATGAAAATGGTAGAAATTAAGAAATCCTCCATTTCACCTATAGATGATGCATGGAATAGTGTTTTTGTGTGAAGATGGATAAAAATACGAGATTTAGAGTTAGCATATTCCCTGTTCAGGGAGAGTACTTTATTCACATCTCAAATAATTAAGGACATTCTATATTAGATAATAAGAATTTGTGAGAGCTTAACTTGAGAATATATGGTAAAATATTCGACTTTTTTTTGTGTGATTTAAGAAATTCGTATAAAAAGGACAAAAAACATCGCATTCAATATTAATAGCAATAGCATATCGATCACATTATCTATCTTCGTGTTCATTGATAACCACAACTCTCCCTCCTCTCTCTCCCCCTTCCACTTAAAGAAATCATGTTTATCAATCCCGAAGTCGTGTCAATCACTCGAAAGTTTTCATGCCAAACCAGAAACAAATCAACCATATATCTTAACCACCTAAGAACAAATAATAAATTAATGGGTGATCAAACCCATGAAAACTCACACTAATCTTGTTTAAACGAAAGAAAAATATGAAACAAAATCTTGATCCATATCCCTTTTCAACACATCAAATTTGCTAACGATTTAACTGGTACAAGAACGCTTAAACAGCTAAAATTCATAGTGCACCAGACCTAATTAACAAACACTGATAAAATCATCAAGATTTAAAGTCGAAATGAATTAATAAGATTGATCCAAATTGATGATTAGTGTACAAATCTTGAATAAATTTGAATAATTAATTCATGCACCAATTAATAAACCACGATCCAGATCCCATGTCTTCTGGAATTACAGACCTATAACAGCATGGATTTTAGCCCACATACTGTGGCATTTAAGCGTGTAATTATACATACATACAAGAACTTAGAAAAGGAAAAAATGGAATAAAGACCAAAAGAATAAAAAGGAGATTTTTTTTATAAATACCCTTCCAGTACATATATACCAGATCACCATTTCATATGCAAGGGCACCTTCTCTTCGGAAGAAGCTCAAAACTTGATTGGAAAAACGAATCTACTTCTTCGCGGTTCACAATCTCAAAGAACTCGAGTTCCGTCAGTTTTCTCTTGCATGAAAAGGACCTTCTTGGTTTTCTCGGGGCCGGTGGACAGCTTAAAACGGCAGGAATCTTGTGCTCTTCAGATTTCGGCGTTTGACAGTCGTCAGTTTCGCTGTTTTCTTGCTGAATTATGGTTTCTTTGTCATCCGTAGCACTGCAGGATTGTAGGGTTTCAGTCTTGACGGCACGAACTTGAATTCTTGGCAAATCCTGGCGTGATTCAAGATCGGTAGACATGTTTTTCTCCTTGTTTACAGGAGGAGGTTAAGGGGTAGAAAAAATAAGAGAGAAATGTGTGGTTTGTCAAGGTTTTGTAATCTATTTATGTAGGCAGATAAAGAACACGAAGACGTGTCTAGGAAGGTAAAAAAAAAAAAAAAGGGTGTGTGTGGGAGAGGGAGGGAGAGAGGGAGAGAGAGAGGGAGAGAGAGAGGGAGAGAGAGAGAGAGAGAGAGAGAGAGAGAGAGAGAGAGAGGGAGAGTGAGTGAGAGAGAGAGAGAGAGAGAGAGAGAGAGTGAGGCAGGGTCGTTGGATTCTTTTCAATAGTTCTATTCTTTTGTATTCTATATATATCTTGCAGGGAAAATGACATGGACGTTAAAACTGAGATATATAGCTAGCAAAAGCTTAAGCTGATGTATCTGACTGGTCACAGAATCTTTCTACAGATCGACTACCTTTCCATCTACAAGCATCGATGCTGTTGATGAGTTGTTTTTTCTTGATCTAAACCAGCTACATGTATACAGATCATAGAGTTCATCTCTCTTAGAACAATAATAATAATAATAATAATAATCAAGACTTTAATTACAATTTAGTGTTTACCATATCATTTTTAATTAATCTGTGCTTATCATACTTGACAAAAAAAATATATAAATCAAGAGCTTTCCATAGCTATCTTAGTAGCCCTGTCATGGATGATCGATGATATATTTTCCGTAAAAAAAAAAAAAAATTAATTAGGCCAGCTTTTCATAACTATTCCATATCAGTCTTTGGCATGGAGGACATTCTACTGATCTGGAATATTGCAGATTCGAGAATATATGCTTCTCTTAAAAAAAACATTTTTAAATAAAATTTACCGATTCATTATCAATTAATATTAATAAATAAAATTTACCGATTTTATACATCCCAGTGAGCTATATATCAATTCGAAGTTTTTCTCTTCTTAATTTTCGATGAATATTATCCACACGGGATTGATTGTTTAGCTCAGAAAAAAATATTAAAGGAAAACGACAAAAAATAAAAATAACAGTGAAGAACTCAGCTGAATTGCTTGAGCTTCTTGTGAGCTAGAATGCTAGATATTAGATAAATCCATAAAAATAAAAGGTGATTTTGTTTTTAATTTATCATGAAAAAGTAATTAGATATGGTTGAGTGCGATAATTAAAAATTTTCTCTGGTTTGCATTATCAAGTTAATGATTTCCATTTTGACATATCCATTATTCAGTACACCAATGAATTTCTCATCATATATATTTCTTCTTTTTCATAATTAAGCCAGGAATTGACCTTTTTTACTTTACTTAATTTGTTTTATTAATTATAGATATTTAATTTGATAGTTTCTTCCATCAGGCAGTTAATTTTTATTTTACTTTTTGTTAAAATAACAGTCAATGATTGAATTAATGACGACAAATTAATGGGAACCAAAATACATGGGATGTTGCTGCAATTTTGATTGGTTTAGCTAAGCATGGATGTAGATTGCTGTAATAAAAATCTAAGATTTCTTAGCGGGACACGTGTCACTGCTGGCGGGCTGGTTTGTTAAGATTAGAAACAGAGAATAACTTCCCTCTTTGACGATATGCATTGCCTTCTTCTACTTTTCTTGAATGACATGTGGAACGTGACATTTACGTTGGAAGCAAAAGGTTGTTAACTACGCTGCTCTCGAACCACTCCACGCGCGCTTAAGAGGACGTGAACACAGTCGCTGAAATATGAACATAATCATAGATGTGTATATATATAATTTTTAATTTGGTCTTATCTTATTGAGTTTTCATACATCAAAATTATTTTTTTAATCTCTTTTTAAAATGGACCTATTTATATTGAGATTATGAGACTTATACATGGGAACTTTTATCTTTGTCAATTAACTTTAGATCCCATTAATTTAATTATAATATCAATATTAATTTAATTAGTTTTAATGTATGAAAGATGATGGTAATACATATATACCACTCGAGAAGAAAAAAATAGAAATAACAAAAATAAAAAAAATACAATATTGGATTATATATCTAATTATAAGAACATTAATTAGCATCAGCATCTATTAATTAGTACATGTAAGGTACGTAGATAGATGTCATCAATGGCTTGATCATGTTTAGTATTTCTTAATAATTTCCAAGACAAACCAGTCACAGCAGAATGTTCCTATGTCTTTCACTTTCAGTAAAGGTGCGTGCGTAATCAAGAACATGGCCTGCCGAGCTCTCACTGTATTTCTATTCCTCTCGGTCCTCTCTCGCATTGCAATATTGGAAGCATAGGATTCCATGTTAGAGTCTTGAATATATACAACCATCCACCTAGATCTTATCTGGTATAAAAAATGGGGAAGATTGGATTGGGTTTAACAAATACCAAACCCCATTATACAATGAATCTTTCCACGTGAAGTGTCTCCCTCGCTCGCTCTTGGTTTTCACCGCTGCCTAGCTAGCTAACCCCCAAGTCTTCAAAAGGTTGTGTCCACAAGTCTTTTCGAAGGAAACATGTTACTTGAGTTTGACCTGATTAATATATATTATTTGTTAATTTATGTAATATCTTGCTAGAATTCTGATCTTTTCTTCAGACTGGGTTCTCATGCATGATCACCCCAATTAATTACCCTGAAAGATATTGATCTCACATGGCGCCGTCCCTGCATTATTATCTTACTCCTGAGAAAATATAAAAAGCACCCAGAAAATGATCTCCAAGTATTGTGGTTTTTTTTATTGAATCCTCGCTTGTTGACCCCCCCTATTGCAACGCTGTCTTACAGTGAATTCATGCTAATTAATGGGATTCGAGCTGCTTAACAAGATGATTATCGGTAAACGTGCAATCATTTTACCATTATTGAGTGCACATATCTCTACAGGCAAGGTCGACGATCGATGCTGGAGGCTCCTTTTTTGCAAGTTCTGAAGACAACAACACTCCAAATCTTACCGATCAGTTAATAACAGCTACTTTATTCCTTGTGTCAAGTGTTGCTTAAGAAATTTAAGCTTTTCTTTCTTTCCGTTTTCTTTTTCTTTTTCATAATTTCGTAACCACCCCTTTTGAAGAAGAGTTCTTAATAAGCCTTGTCCTAATGTGGGTTTAGTTAACTGGTTATAGAGGAAACAGAGGAGTCAGTAAAGAGAGGAGTCAAAGAGGGAGGAATTAACCGGTTAATTAATTAGTGTTCTCGACTGCCTTAAAGGGTACCATAGGCGATTTGTTTTTTACTACAGTATATATTAGTCTTTAATTTCCACTTTTTTAAAGACAGTACTGATTTAATTATATCTCTCTATAAAAACCAAAAAAAAAGATTAATATATATATTTTTTGATCGGATTTCAAATTATACATTATTCATATTTAAAAAAAAACACGATCATAATATATATTTTTAAAACAAACCCATTAATTACCATCACTGCTAAGCCGAGACTGATTAACATATGATGCCAGTATAATTAGAAGAAGGAAAAATAGAGGGATCGATCGGTTAAAAAACAGTAATGATCAAATACGGATCGAGTTGTTGATTGCCTGCTCGCTCGAAACGGGCCATGCTGCAGCTGTCCGATTGCAATCTTGCTTTGGTTCACGTGGCCCTAATTAAGAACCTTTAATTGTTGATTGGATTTTCTATCAAAATTAATAAAGAAAAGAAGGAGAAGAGAAGAAAAGAATATTCACGGAAGAGGGATATCATGCAATAGTGCCTTTAACCAAAATATTTTAGCACTTTTTAATTTGTCTGGGGACAAATAAATATGTGGCCCCTATATTAGTTTAATCAGTAATTCGCTACACACAGGACTTGAATTCTGTTTTCATTTTCTTTTTTATCGAGAGGGCTATCCAAATTATATATAAAATCCTTTATATTTATATAACCATCAATCTGATCATATAGAATAAATAAATTAAAAACTAATATATATATAATTTCACATAAAAAAACCAACATGTAGAATTAAAAATTAATTATTCGTTATATATAGAAATTAACTTGAATATTCTCTTATTAGACGAAATACAAATTCAACGATATATCAAATTCTAACGCGTGAAATAGACACACACGAAGTAAAGTTAAGATAATACACTTTGAGAATAAATCCCTTTTAATCATATTTTAAGCAAATTGCCCACGACATCTCATCGTGGCTGTTAATTTGATCTAAAATCATCAAGACACTGTCATTTTTTTATGTTATTGTAGAAATACGTGCTCGAGGATTTTAAATGACTGCACATCATGTTACACACATATTTTTAATAGTTCAACGAATTCCAACCATTTTTTTTTAATAAAAAAAGATAAGTGTGATCAGAATGGAAGCCCTTTACAATGAATTTCGAAGATCAAATCAATTGCAGTGAAGAAAGATCCGCCACCTCCTCCGTCGACCAAGTTGTTGCCAAGATGTAAGAATTAATTAACTAAAAACAAAAGATATATATTGATAGAGGCTAATATTTAATAACAAGACCTAGAAGATGATTGAAAAACACCAACCATTCACGGATGGATATCTCCTAACCTCCAAAAAGTCTTTAGTGAACACAGCGATGTTCCAACGGTGGCTTTAAAGAGATGTAACTCTAAATCAAATTTCTCGACAACAATTATTTCCCCCCACCCTTACTGTGTGGGGACATATTTATCAAAAAACAATAAACTTGGTAGTTGGGTGAAAACGTTTGCTAATTAATGAAATATTTTATAGTGCTTAACTAGTTACATCTAATAACTAGTTATTTTTTTAGATCTATTTTAAAAAAAGCAGACAAACAAATATATTTTTAAATTTAAATAAAATTATGAAAAATATTTTTTTATATAAATATATTTGTCCTAGTGTAAAGTGTGTCCAAGACTCGACCGAAAAGAGAAATATAGTATATCAATGTGGAAAAATTGCTTATCCAAGAACACCATGATTAATTAAAAAGAAAATTGCATGGTGATGTTGTAAACTTTATAATACATGTAATGTATTAAATCTAGCCCGAGAATTAACATGACATAGGACTTGAGTTATAAATAAAGTAAGTTAATTGAAACAGTATTATTTTGATATTTTTTTTTTGTGTTTGAAATGTCAATAAGATTATGATCATGTTAACCCCTCACTGAATCAACTTTAAGTTAATTTTTTATTACACTCAGCTTGGTTAGGATTAAATCAATCGGGTCCAGTATCGACTTGCAAACCAGGCCGGATTAAAAACAGTGATGCCGACTTCAAGACAAAATGTGTTTTCTTAGACACAATAAGTTTAGAAGGGACAGTCCAGAGAGTAGATTGAAATCAGTTGACAGGAAATGCACTTACGTAATTAAGGAAGAACAAACTAATTTTGAAAGTTTTGTCAGGAAATCGAAAGTAAAAGCATTTGTTTGATTCACGAAGCATTTACTCGTTTATAGGTCGGACAGGACTAGACGCATTTAGCTTGACAGTGAATGGACATGAAATCTCTACAGCGTCTGTACACCTACCAGACAGTAAAATCCACTTTTCCGTAAATTTTCAGTTTTCTGGTTTTTTTTAAGCTCGGGGGCTGATATTTTAATTTTATTAATTTACGAGGGATTTAAAGTTAATAATTTAAAGAAGTGAATTGTTGATAATTAATAAGAAATAGAATTGGACATGAGATAGATCTTTATTAGTTCTCGATCACTAGAGCCGAGGTTTATGTTTTCTTTTTCTTGGTCTTTTTGAGGTATATATAATGTGATTGTTTGCCCGTGTTCTTATGGGCTGTGGTTTGTACCTTTCATAGACTTTATGACCTTTGCTTATAAAACAAAACACATATGGGTGGAGACGATATATTTATGTATATATAGACACATTACACATAAGTTGGTGGACATGTATTACGGACTTAATTAAGGTTGGTTCTGGGTATTCAATTTTGTGATGCAGTACGCACGAGGTATTGAAACCTCATAAAATCTAGGGCCTCCCGATCGATCAACTGTGTGCTTATGCATGTATTTAGGTAGGTGGTAATGGAGGTTTTTCTTTTCTTTTTTCTCACTTGATTTTTTAAGCTTGAATAATGAAATTGATGTTTTAAAAAACTTATTCTTCTAAATATATAAATTATGCTGATTTAGTGGTGTACGTATTCTTATAATCGATTATTCAGAAAAGAGATTATTTTAGTTTATATGTATATAAACTGTTTATATATATATATATTCTTCTAAACATATATATAAACAACTCATGTGTTAACCCAAATAGACTTGCTTAACAATCCTATGATGGGATTTGGTGCATGGTGATGGATTCTTCTGCCTAAATAAACGAGCA
>Ga0307518_10000285_pt1 | contig 38517 bp, 41 predicted proteins | sample 25_EM_MG_FD_203889 | JGI IMG/M metagenome (GOLD analysis project Ga0307518, IMG submission 203889) | Populus trichocarpa ectomycorrhiza microbial communities from riparian zone in the Pacific Northwest, United States - 25_EM | ecosystem: Host-associated > Plants > Roots > Unclassified | place... | reverse complement strand
ACCAAAAGATCATTATTCATTGGATTCTTCTGCTTCTTGGCGGTTCTCGTGCGAGGGATAACTGCTAGACGTCGGCAGTCATCTCTTGCTCCAGGATAGTCATTCTTGTGCGATAGATGGCTACAACAAGCTTGTATTCATTCCTCGCATAAGGACAGTCTTGACTTTGCGCGATATGGATAGCAAGGGCCGTCTGTATCCCTCAAGTCGGGACAATCTTTCAACAGATCTTGGGTGCGTTCTTCGCATTAGTTTCATCGGCTAACTTTCTCCATGTCCACAGTACCAAACATGTTTGGTGCGTGACAGCGCGTAGTAGAGCGAAGTAGAGGTTTAGATTTGAGCTCAGGTGAGACGACCCTAGGCGAAGACACCAAGGACCCTACTACACACTGGGGCTCTGAGAGGAAATAGGACGCGAGAACTGGGGCAATAACCCAAGATGAGCTCGAATGGGGAGCCTCTGGGTGCTGGATTGCACGGTATATATACTACTCTACACGAGGGCTACGCAAGGCTATCCATGAGGCTACGTACTGGGGAATGCTATGCTAGTGATGTCATGGTGGAGCTAAGGCTATGCGAAATGACATCAAAGGAGGCAGCGTGTACAGCATGAGGCACAGGTCTAGACTAAGGTAGATAAGATATGGCTGTACACTACGATAAGATAAGATGCTATCTAATCACAGATTAGATAAGATAAAAAGTTGGACCGTTACACGTTCAGCACTAGCAAACTCGCTAACCGAACTCACAGGTCCCCCCAGGATACTGGAGACAGCCGAGGAGTTTCAACGAGCAGCACGCAGTTTCGACGAAGCCCTACGCCGCACAGTAGAGATGAAGGTCCCCAGAACTCGACCTCACCCCCACACGAAACGGTGGTGGACGGAAGACCTGACCAAACTAGCCAGCGAACTCAAACAGCTGCAAAAGACTGCTCATAGATATCGAGCGCTGCCAGAACACGGTATACATGCCCAAGTACATGAGAAAGAAAACGCCCTAAGCAAAGAAATCCGGAAAACAAAAGAGGACCATTGGAAAAACTGGCTCAACGACATGGCCGGTACAGACATCTGGATAGCACATAAGTATATCTCGAATCCGGGCAGAGATGGAGGAAAAACATGGATCCCCACCTTACGCGCGACTAACACAGACGGGCAACTCACCCATGCGACAACAAACGCACCACTGAAACCACAGGCGCCTGATATGTATTACGGTGTTGAGTCAAAAGTTGTCTTGATGGTACGAGTCGAGAATGGACTATGATGGATTCGAGTAGACTATATTTATGTTCGAACAACCAACAAATGTACATAGTTATCGCATGTCTATAATATTGACAGTCACTCCATATAAGCTTCTCTAGCCATATCAGATCAATGTAATTTTTTGTTCTAATGGCCATCAGCTCTAAAATGATACTCCAGGTATCAGGCCATATATTCTTAGTAGAGTAATCCTCTAAATTCTGATGTCTCGACATTACCTTAGAAATGACTGTGTAACTCATCTCACCATGACAATCATGCATACCATATATCACACCCCAGTAGCAGATTACCTACATGATAACTGAGCCTATTTCAAACTTTCCACCTTTTTGTTCATGTAGCACTTTGTTACTATTTCATTCACCAGTCAAATAAGTACTACACAAGTCAGCAGTAAGATGTAGATAAATACAGGGGAAGCGAGTAACCGCTGTCATCACCGTTGTGCATCACCGCCATCATTGCTGTTGCTGTCGTGCTTCATTGCTATCATCGTTGTCGCCGCCGCTACCGCCGTTGTTGTTGTTCTCGTCGTTATACTGCGGTGGCACTAGCCACGGGCGTCACTTCGTCGTCGCTGTCGTGGCTGTCATCACCGTCGTTCCTCTTCGCTGTCACCGTTGTCGTCACCATCGCGATGCCACCAAGGCACTGGTCACCTACATCACCTCGTCGACGTCGCCACTGGCGTCCCGCGTCGTCATCGTGCCTCCATGGCACTGGCCATCTTCGTTGTGCGTCGTGTTGTACCACCATGGCACTAGCCACTCGTGTTGCGTCCCCATTGTCGTCGCCTTCGAGAGGTGCAAATAATGCTGTATGATTATGTAATCCTGAGTCTGTATGCAAACAAAGAGAGAAAGTAAACAGAGAGCTTCAAGGGGAACAAAAGCATGTGTGACAAGGACATAATCAAATGCGAGTGCTTACCAGCTGGGGTTAAGGTATCCAGGGGTGGGAAGCGTACAAAATGGAGATGGTGGGCTGGTTGGACAGGCCCGAGTACCGAAGCCATCAGATACGAATGGCAGTATGATAGTGTGGTAGAGGACTTACGTGGTGGCGGTGACGAATGTTGTCTAGCCTCTGGTGCTGGTGCTGGTGCTGGTGCTGGGATAGTCGTCGTGGTCGAAAAGGCTTGATTACATAAGTAATTGGTTGAATTCAACCTGATAGGCTGGCTGGACACTGCATGTAATCGGAAATCCTCGCAGAGCAGGCCATCTGCGCTCGTGTTCCATGCACTCGCTCCTGGCGGTTAGGTTGTGGCCACACTCTTCCCCGAAACCCGTCCTCTGTCTATTCCCTTCAAACTAAAAATCAGGGTCATGTCGGTCATGGTCATTGAGTCTTGTTTTGGCTGGCGGTGCGTGACAAAAAAATCTGCTCAGCCGCGTTGATCAGTTACTAAGGGGGGTCAGATTGATAACCGCTGAACGTACTGTCGATTGCACTGCCATGTACATACCCCAATAGTGGTCCACGGCCCCTGTCACGCATTATGGCACATGTCAGATAGCTGAGTTAGACCCATTGAGTATGGACTCCCCCACCTTATTGTCTCCACATTTGGTTAGGCACTGCTTGCTCACAGCAGCTGATCACAAGGAGCCCTGACCGAGGGGTCGGGCTTGCACACCTGATTTGTGTCCTTTGGGTCTTGCAGCAGACCAAAGAAAGGGAAGGGTTGTTTACTCACGTCGGTCAAAGTTCAAGGATCCTATTGGTCACCCAGTGAGTAAATAAGTCGTATTTGGTAGTCGTTTGGAAGCTCACCTTGCTGATATAATCACACATGCTTTATAAGTCGGAGTCCCTTCTCGGTGACTACTTCCTCCATCACTGCTCCACCATCACCACCGTGAATGACGGCGACAACAACCACCATCCAAAATGATGGTGACAACAACAACAACAACAACAACCAACATCCATCGTCATCACCGCGAGAAACAGCAACAACAACAGCAACTAACTGCAAACGGCCCCAATGACAAAACAACCACACTGCACGGCGATGATAACGACCACCATCTGATAACGATAGCAGTGCCATGCCCTCCACTGCGAATCCCAGCAACCAACTACCGCCCTGAACGACGGCAACCGACCACACCTACCACCTCCCTGAACGATGGCGATGACCACCACCACCTTCCTCTGCTAACGACGGCAAAAGATCGACTGTCACCCCAACGCTACTGCCACCACTGCGAATGATGGCAATGGCCGCCACCCTCCAGTAATGACGACTACAACTGCTGCCTCACCACCGCGATCTCGACCAGTGCGACGACGACGATATCCACCACCAATTCCCACTGTCTGATCACGACAACGAACACCACCGTTGCCACTGTACCTGCACATCAACGATGACGAACCCCTGGGCACATGCCCTCTGCGCATTCATCCCCACTCCCGGTTACTTGCATTATTATTGTTATTCATCCCCCCTTCCTGTCTGTTTGTCCATTTACATAGTACACTGTTCTTGTATGCCACACAGCTGTATTGAATTGGAATGTAATGTCACCAGATTTGCGAATATCCAAAAAAGTGTGATGTTTTCCACCTGCTATTATGTAGTGATTATGGAGGCATGAAAATCAAAATTTAGCCCATTTCCCAACTACATCTATGAGACAGTTGTTCCAATGGATAGCTATGCCATGAGGAACAGTGATCATCATTTCAGGAATTAATAAGTCACATCATGCAAACTGGAGTCTGCAAGGTCCACATTGACGACCTTGATTGTCACCACTTAGCATATTTGTTGGAGTATTGAATATATGACAGCTCATTGCATCTGTGGAAAGTATATAATGGAAAATCGGGAAGATACTACTACTCGGAAATTTGCCATCAGATGGCATTGTGACTAATGCATCTTTATGAGAGAATACCTAACATAGACCTAGCATGATATTCTAATATCGGACACGTCCTAAACACGCCTTGCATGATTCCAATTACAGTTATTCGAGATGATTATAAGGGGTATATAAACCTATGTCACAAACTTGTTAAACCTGTGGTGCGAGGAAAAGAGCGAGATCCTTGCCCAGGCCTTGTTTCCCCCACCTCCCGATGAATCCACAGTCCCCACTGACTATTTGTATCCAGAACCGGCGGAGCACTGGACTGAAATCACAAAGGAACAATTAACGCAAGCCATCAACAACCTCAGCCCGTACAAAGCCCCGGGACCGGACGGTGTAGCCAACATCGTATTCCAACAATGCCAGGTCCTCATTGACTACCTCCTACCCATCTTCAACGCAGCCATCAACCTGAGAACATACTACAACCCGTGGCGCGAATCAATAACAGTGATCCTACGAAAACCAGGGAAACCCGACTACTCAGTCCCGAAAGCATACCGCCCAATAGCCCTGCTGAACACAACAGCAAAGCTCCTGTCCACCATCGTTGCGGACCGCACGTCATACATACTGGAGACGCACAATCTCCTCCCAAACACCCACTTTGGAGGAAGACCAGGACGCTCTACAGAAGACTCTCTCCATCTACTGGAGAACACCGTCCGACACACGTGGAGACAAAAACGAGTCGTCTCAGCGCTCTTCCTCGACATCGAAGGCGTGTTTCCCAACGCAGTCACCGATCGATTGATCCACAACATGAAACGTCACCGACTCCTCCCAGAAATCGTCAGCTTCACAAACAGAATGCTTCGCGGAAGAAGAACAAAACTACAATTCGATGATTACACCTCGGAGTGGTTCGACATCTTGAACGGCATAGGACAAGGCGACCCATTATCTATGATCCTATACATCATATACGACTCCGACCTGGTAAGAACGGCAAAGGGAAAACAGGAACTGACACTAGCATTTGTAGACGACACTGCCTTCCTAGCCATAGGAAAAACGTTCCAGGAGATGCACCAGATACTCAAGGACATGCTAGAAAGAAGTGGAGGCGGTTTCGAGTGGTCAAACCTACACAATTCTCGTTTCGCCCCTAGCAAGTTTGCGCTAATAGACTTCTCGTTAAACAGGACCAAAGACCGTCCCCCACTGGTAGTCAGAGGAGCCACAATAAACCCATCCCCCACCCACAAGTTCCTCGGCGCCATACTCGACCAGGAACTCCGATGGCGCGAACACACAGCCTACGCCATCGCAAAGGGAGCACGCTATGCCATCCTTCTCCGACGGCTGTCCAGAACAGCACAAGGAGTACCCACTAAACTGATACGCCAATTATACCAGACAGTAGTAATACCCCACACACTCTACGCTGCAAGCGTCTGGCTCCGCCCGACGTACAACAGGGCAACTGGCACTCCCATTCGAGGATCCATAGGAACAGCAAGGAAGATCACCCAAACGCAGAGAACAGCACTCCTGGCGATAACCGGAGCAATGAGAATGTCCCCTACCGACTCCCTAGAGATCCACGCAAACCTATACCCAGGACCCCTTCTAATACAACGAGCGCTGTTCAACTCCCTCATACGCATATCCTCCCTCCCGCCTCATCACCTGCTCAATCCCATCGTAACCAACATAGCAAAGCGGAGACCAGTAAAGCGCCACCAGTCAGCCCTCCACTTCATGATGAGGTATCTCGCAGTGAACCCAAGGACAATAGAGCTCATACACCCACGCCCCATCCACCCAAACTCACATACTCCATTCACCACGTCCATAGCCAGTTCAAAAGAGGTTGCCATCGCCGAGTTCCAGAATTGCAACACCCGAACCATGATATTCACCAACGGATCCAGCACCGGTGGGAAAGTCGGAGCAGCAGCATCCCTATACGTAGACTACAACCACATAGCAACGCTACGATTCCACTTAGGAGACGACACCGAACATACAGTATTCGAAGCGGAAGCAGTTGGACTTATCCTAGCGGCCCAACTCCTATCAACAAGAAACGAGGCAACCTTCCCAGCGACGATCTTCGCCGACAACCAGGCGGTAATCAGATCAGGTGCACGACCCACAGCCAAACCGGGACACTATCTACTGTTCCACTTTAGAAAGCTGGTCAGACACCTGCAGAAGAAAAAAGACCTCGACGATGAAGCAATCCGCCTGAACTGGATAGCCGGACATGTGGACATAGAGGGCAATGAACTAGCCGATAGAGAGGCCAAACTAGCAGCGGTAAGAAAGGAGACATCCAGCCCACGAAGAGACCTACCCAAGACGCTTAGAAAGAGGCTCCCAACAAGCACCTCCGCAATCAAACAGACCCACGAGAGCCAAATCCAAAGAAAGTGGCACGAGGAATGGAAGAAATCTCCTAGACACCCCCATACCGTAGCGCTAGACCCCACGCAAACGCCCAACTCATTCCTACGTCTGACAGGTCATCTGAAGAAGAAACACACCTCAATATATGTCCAACTCTGCACAGGCCACATCCCGCTAAACAAGCACCTCCACAGAATCAAGAAGAGCGCCACCCCCATGTGCCTACAATGCGGTGACAATCAAATCGAAACAGTTCATCACTACTTATTCGATTGTCCCAGATACGACAGGGAACGGCACATACTTCGACAGAAACTGGGTCAAAACGCGTCGTCAACCTCCCACCTCTTATCCGAGAAGACCGCACAACAAGTGCTATTCAGATATATAGACAACACTAAACGCTTACATCCGGTGTTCGGCGACATCCCCACCCCCCCAAAAAGTAGCAATCCGAGACGGCCAAAACCCACAGAGCAGCACAGGACATAACGAAGACAGCAACATGTCATATGCAACAAGCCGCATGCCATCAATTCGACCCATGCCCAGCCCCCTCCCTCCTTCACTCGGTGATATCTATCTTCAGCATTACTCCACCCTGACGCATACCTCACAGAAGCGACAGACAAACACCACGGTTAGATTTCCCTTCACACGGGAGAAAGACACCAAGCTACAGTAAAACACGACGAAGAACAACGGGACTTGAACGTCCCTGTCCAACGACGGCACAAACGTCGTGGACCCTCACCCAACCCGATCCACCCAAGAGGGACGCACTACCACGCGTCAAGACCGGCGTACCACCGCGCATCCATTCACCCGCAACTCACCACACCACACCATGACGCCAGCAGCAAGTCCGTACCTGCTGGAACGCACGCGGAGTCGGCCCCTAACGGCCACAGGAAGCCTGGAAGCAGTACACTTGATACCCTCTTGGTTCCGTCGACTCTTTACCGAGCGGCCGGGACCGTGTCTGTACAGAACCCCAGACAGATAGAACACAAACTCTTCCCCACCTCGTCAGACGGCACGACTAAAACGCGCGGCGGGAACGCGACGGACCCTTGGGGGACCTTACAGTCCTGGCCGGGGGGGCATTCGTGCGTCAGGGGAAGAGTCAGGCCACAGGGGGCCTTAGATTTACATATATACCGCCAGTAGAGTGCAAAATGGGGTGTCACACTCCGAAGCACTATAATTCAACTTAAAAAAAAAAAAAAAAAAACTCTCTTATCCCAAGGTAGCAGGTCGTCCAAGCAGATATCTCTGGTGAGATTCTATACAGCCAACCGTATCTCATGTCCAGGTACCGATGGCGCATCGTCCATAGGGTCTGCACAATCCGCACCTAAGTCCACGGGGGGTTACGCAGGTATGCCATACGTACCCTGTTGCGTCATGATCGTCTGTGACCACAGAGCCATGGGCAATGCGCATCACCTCATCATCTTGGACAGGCAGTGGCAACTGCGGCCTGTCGCCTCGTTCGATATGCAGCGGGTTGTGCTCTTGGGGTACTGGCCACACTGTCACCTCGCCGCTATGGTCATACTCTCAACACACACCATCATTATTATTGGCGTTGAGCCCAAAGCCCCATACAACACTTACCGACAGAATCATGCCGTCGAAGTGGCGGTGTGGTAGCATTGATTGTCCAAGTCCCCGCGTCGTCGTCAATGCAACAGCATGAGATGCCTATGTCGCCCCGTCGTTGTCTGGTCGTATATTGTGGTAGCGCCTCCTCTCTATCATAGCTCGTGGTCATCTCAACTCTTTTGATGGACCAGCAAGTGCAACAAGTGGTGGCGGGAGTTTCGAAATCACATGGTTAACTACGTGTTAGCAAATTGGTAACAAGATTGAAAGCGCCAAATCCTTCTGCCTAGTCAACTATGTCCGTGCAACATATATTTGCCATAGTAATTTCGAGGGAAATCGCCTGCGCTAGAAATACATTGGATAATCATATAGCAAGACTCACGGGCAACTTATGTGGCTCTACATAGATCTATGGCCAGCTATGGTATGGGTACAAATGGATTTCCATATATACAACCACGGAACATCAAGCTGTAGTGTCACTTTGATGCAACAATCAGTGACATTGTAATTATGATCCGGGCAAGAACCACTAACCATAATTAGTCCATGATGGCATCACCCCAATGCAAAGTTAAATCACTTTTCCTGAAAGTGTCTATCACCCTTTAACACATTCCTGGGGAAAAAAATGGGAGTATATTCAGGCATTGACCATAAGCGGAAATGTTTTAAAAGTAGTGGATGCTTAAGTAATGCCCTTGAGATGCGGAGGTACGAAGAAAGCCAGTGACTGGGGATCCCAAAGGGGGGATAGATTCCAGAATGCATTGGGGCGATGCCGATCGACCTGTTGTCCTAGCATTCTTGCGTCACAGGTGCCCTCCCATATCGATGTATGTGTGAATATACACACCTATCAGTACGAAAGTATCCGTTTGCAATGTTGGATTTCAAGTTATTTCCTGAGAAGACATACTAGTGACGACAGAACCTTTTCCCTTTTGTTGGATCTGCCCAGAGTCTCAGAGTCATTTGTCTTGTGGATTTTGGTTCCTAGCATTAGGCCATCCGTCAAGCAAGGGTTCTACCGACGCAGACGGCATCCCTGGGCTCGGCCAGGCCTCTCAGGACAACCGCAACGCGTCGTCGGACAAACTGATCGCCCACTATGGTGGTCCGCTCAGGGGCAGCTATTCATGTGGACTTGAAACTCTGCCCCTAGGACGACTCTTTGAGAGCAGAGAGAGTCTGGTGTGTTGCGGAGGGTGATGGAAGTGATACAAAGTAAAGTTTCGAATCTTCCGATATCGAGCGATCATCGAACAGCCAACGTTTGCCAGTTGAGGATCTATCCAACCCTGGGAGCGACACGTGTGTCAGACTCGTGCCAGCACATTCTGGACATCCTCGTGCGCCTGGGAGATAGCCCGCGTGCGCTCATTGGCCATCCCACACACATCTTCTTGCCCGCGTTGGTCGTTGTGCTGCAAGCGATGACACCTGCAGTATAAGATATCAGCTGGACTGGCATTGATCGCATCGAAATGCCACTTCTCGCCTCCCTCCGTCCCATCCTCCTCGTCGGGGCATGTCTCGTCCTTTACTACAGGAGGTAGCCCTTGTCGCTCTCCCTACTTCACGGCTGTTCATCATATCTTGCAGGTCCCTGGCAGACGCAATCGAGTACTACACAGGCTCGTCGTGGATATCTGCCTGCCTTATCCTTGCAGGGTCTCTCGCTGCGGTCCTACTCGCTCTGCATGACACTCCCTACACCAAGTTTGTTTGGCACTGCTTTTTCCGTCCACTTGGCACCGCCGATCAGAAGACTCGTTTGGATAAGGTCTGCCCAACTCCAATCCCCCCGTTGGCGCCTTTCTGGCTGACTTGCGTCATAAGTTCTATAAAGGTCAGGCAGATGTCTATGATACTACCAGAAGTGCATTCTTGCGGGGCCGAAACACGATGCTCAATCTCTCCGCGAGTCATCTTCGGGCGATCAAGGAAAAGCACCCGACGCAACGACTTGTTTGGGTCGACATTGGTGGCGGTACAGGTAAACACTGACATCATCGTCCAAGTGCCAGGACGCTGAATATCTGCACCCAATGTAGGACACAACATCGAGCTTATGGACAAACACTTTCCTGTCTCCTCCTTTGATGCCGTCTATCTAATCGATCTTTGCGAGCCCTTGTTGGATGTCGCACGGACGAGGTTCGCCAGAAAAGGTTGGACCAACGTGACCGTTCTACAACAGGATGCTTCCGAGTTCTCCCTTCCCGAATGGGCAAACTTAAAGGAAGCAAAAGGTAGCGTCAACTTTGTCACATTGAGCTACTCACTCTCTATGGTAACAACCCTCTCCAATCGATCGATCTATACTCACCCTACCATCAAATCTGCCTAATCTAGATCCCAAGTTTTTATACCCTACTCGATCGCATCGACTATGTCCTTGCTCCAGAGACAGGCATTCTCTCCGTCGTCGACTTCTATACGTCTGGAAAGCAACCCTCGTTGCACGAAAGGGCTATTGGCGGAACCAGCAAAGAATGTGGCTGGCTCAGTCGGTGGTTCTGGCAGATCTGGTTCGATTTCGACCACGTGTCGCTGTCACCACATCGGAGGGACTATCTCGAGTACAAGTTCGGAACAGTGCGACATCATTGTCCATCCTTGTCGATCTTATGGGTAACTAAGGTCCGTGGCTTTACAGATCAAGACATACAACGGGAGAAACCGTTTTGTTATTCCATTTATCGTTCGAATGTAAGCTCTTCTCTCTTCCTCACAAACCCCCCACCCAGCTCATCACTTGACACGACAGTCCCTACTACATTTGGCTCGGTCGTTCTCGGTCGTGCGATGTCTCACGGTTCTGCCATGCCTTTGAGGTCGAAGGCGGCAACCTCCTGGGAAACTGCTCACCCTCGTCTTTCACGGCCATAAAAGAGTCCGAGATCATTCCCCCTCTAGAAATAGGAAAGCCTGCATTAGACCAGTCCGCAGTTCTTTCCGATGCAGTTATCAGTATCACCCCGCCACTGAGTTCGTTCCATTATCAGTTGGGAAAGGTCAGCTGTTACTTCGATAGGCTCATCATTCACTCAGCTTGCGTGTACTAGCCCTGGAGGTTACCCTACTATGAGCAGCCTGTACACAAAGAGTTCAGGACGTTTATATATTCCTTCACTTGGGTAGGTTTCCATCTGAGTGGATGACATCGAGATTACCGATTTGGTCCATAGGAGGATCCCTTCGAGGACATGAAGTACCTCGACCTTGGGCCTGACGATTCCCTACTGGCCATCACGTCTGCGGGCGACAACGCGCTACACTACGCAATCGCCGCGCAGCCAAAACGAGTAAGACCGTTCACTATCGTCCTTGCATGTGCCTAAACTTCCACACAGATCCACTGTGTGGATATGAACCCCTGGTAGGTATTTGCTTACTAATCCAACACTTACCTGTGATTCACCATACAATTCAGTCAAGGCCACCTCCTGGAGCTGAAACTCGCTGCAATCAATGCTCTCGGGTACGATGACTTCTTCGCCCTTTTCGGCAAGGGACACCACCCCAACTTCCGGGCACTGCTTGACTCGCGCATCTCTCCACTCCTCTCATCGATAGCTTATCAGTTCTGGCACATCAATGACCAGTCATTTTCCAAGGCTTTCTATTTGACTGGGTACAGCGGCTGGGCCCTTCGCCTCGCGCAGTTCGTCTTCTCTCTCGCCGGAGTCTCAGCCGATGCCGAGGCGCTCTGCGAGGCGAAATCTCTCGAGGAACAAGACAGGATATGGAGGGAGAAGCTGAAACCCGTCTTGCTCAATCCAGTCGTAGTGGCTGTGCTCAAAAGCCCAGTGTTTTGTTGGAATGCATTGGGTGTGCCAATGAATCAGAGAAAGATGATCTTGGATGAGGGGAGTATATGGGAGTTTGTGAGGGATACATTTGATTCCTTGCCCAAAAGTTGGAGTTTCAGAGATGGGGCATATTTCTATCCACTTGTACGTGTCTTTGCGCGGCTTTCTCCCAGGTACTGATCGTGATGGTGCGGCAGACGCTAAGGGGCCACTACACACCCACGTCATGTCCAGCGTACCTTACCCGAGGTGGGTTTGACGCTCTGAAGGCAAACGGAGGACAAGCAACAGATGCATTCAGACTACACACTGATTCCATCATCAAGTGAGCATTTCCATTTTCCTTCCGCCTTCCCCTTTTCATTGATCGCTTTACAGCGTCCTACAAGGTCTAAAGACGTGGTCCCTCACGCGCGCCGTGATAATGGACCACCTCGACTGGTTCAGTGAGGACTCGAAGGATGTAGATGAAGAAATAGCAGAGCTCGAAAGGGTGCTCGCCCCTGGTGGTATCCTACTGTGGAGGTCCGCGGGAAGGCGACCTTGGTACGTCAAAGTGTGAGTCTCCTTTTTTTGCGATGCCGTCGAGACGTTGGGTGGCTGTGGTTGACGCGGCTGAGCCAGATTCCAACGGTACGGGTTTCTTGTTACCCCCCTGGGAATTAGACAAGGTCCCGAGATTGCACTAGATAGAGTGAATATGTGCGTCATCTTGATCAGTTGCGACTAATGTTTCGGTGCTGACTGCGCCTACGCGCAGGTATGCGTCCTTCTGGAGGGCTGTTAAACCTACTTCGTAACAGGAGCTGTGCTCGTTCACCTTGGCGGATGTACCCACGCGAGACGAGGGTAACTGCTGAGGGGACACCCAATTGACGTACTCTCACGACTTTATGCCAAGGTTGCTGGATCTGCGTTCCGTGTGTTGGGAGAGGTAGATCGATGTATATCCCTTTTGGCCGTGCAAGATATTCTTCACTGGTCTGTACAGCCATTTAAATGGCAAAATACCAGATGACTAAATGGAAACAAGGATAAGAGTGAGAACACAAATCATGTCCCAAATCCTTCAGACACGAGGGACTGATGACTGAACATAGAAAACCTTATTTTTCATGTAGGATACGTATTCATTGGCGATGACGACGGCCGAGCATACCGTCAATGTGTTCGTATCTTTCCTTTTGCATGGCACGCTCTACATGTATCTCGACGACCTCAACATAGTTGCAGCCTGGCCACGTACAAATCGTCCTTTCTGCTGGATGTACCGGTGCACTGACAATGTTCTATAGCAACAATGCAAGGCACATCAAACGCGGTATGATGAGACTGTACGCTGCATGCCGCCGACCCCAACCTCCGCGGATCACCCAGTTTCTAAATAGGCCCATCACTGATATCTTCCTCGAGAATTTGAATTTGTTGCAGAGTCCGAATCACGGCCTCCGGTACCTTTTACCGAGTGGCCAGCGCTATTCCTTACTTATCAGCCAGGCTTATATGTAGAAGTACTGCAAGCAACACGCAGGTCCGACGATGCTGGATGCGGAGTGCAAAGTTGGAATCTGCTCCGTCCAACCAGGGATGCGATGCCGTCGGGCATCGTTTGGTTGATGCGGCTCTACCCAGGCACTAGAGTCCGTGTCGACAGAATTTGAATGCATGCATACTAGTATGGACGCATGGGGCGTAGTTCCTATCGTCATCGTATTTTTAGGCAGCGTTTGTCGGTGTTAAATCCGTGTCGTCTAAAGCTGGTGGCACAAGGACTGAACGTCGCAGTAGGTTGTAGTACCACTACTAAATTTAGCCTGGAAAAGCATACCTGGAATCAGAAATACTTTACTGGCAAGCATTCGGTCGCGATGGTTTGAAGTGTTTTGAGGATCCGAGAACCGTTATCCGCTGGAAGGTCCTTGGTTGGATTTGAACATTGGACACCTTGCTTCCGCGCGTGTATCGCGTTTGCTCCCGGGCCCGGGTTCGATGGACGATACGGACCATGACCTCGAGTCACCTATGGCTCTTCTTCACCAGTTTCAGAGAGATGGGGCTCGCGTGCGAGTTCTGGGCTACGACTACCGGCTGTCCTGGGTCAATAGAACCGATGACTGCGACTCTGCGGCTGTCTCGAGGGCCGAGGCTGTTTAGAGGGCCCTTTCTGCATCGCAAATCTAAACAGTATAGTCATGAGCCCACGTATACAATGTTGAAGTTCTTCATTCTCTTGTTGTGTATTGCGAAATCGCGACATGATGGGAGCGAAGTGAAAGACGAAACAAGAGGCGCCACCTACAACTTTCAACAGGTAGTGTTGCCGCCGACTCAGCGTGGTTCGAAATTTGAATTGTTCGATTGTTCGAAGTCAAGCAAACTGCCGGGTTCGAACAGGTTCAAACTCTTTTTCGAACTGACCATCAAGCAAAGAAACTTGCACACTTAGTCGAAGCAGGATTTCTCCTCAACTATTGGGATGATTGAAGGCATTGCAGATTCTAAAATTTGCCCTGAGGAAGGTCAGGCTAAATTTACTTGTACGAGAAGAAGACTATCATATTGAAGCAGTGAGCCTCGTTTAGTATCTGTTCAACACCATTTAAACCCTGCCACGGAAGCGGTTCCGAGCGCAGTATTATTGTTTCCCATTATTGTCTTGTCCATTTCACGCTCAACTTGCCTCGCGCGTAGGATGAAATACAAGAGCACCATGCATGTTGTAAGGTGGGTTGGCAGTGGATGGGGCACGCAGTGACACGCTCTTGCTCGTAAACAAGGAGCCTGCCGTGCCAACTACAGCACTCAGCACTCCCAAAAAAAGACCGGAACGTTTCAATCTGATCACTAGTGGGTGATCGACATGGAGAATGGGACAGTATTATTTCCTTTTAGAGGCGAAAATATGTGATTATCATACTAGGAATCTCTCAACGAATGGTAGCAAGTATCCCACATTCTTAAAGTACACAGTCCCGAAGGATTGTCCTTTGAGCTCAGATAAGTACGCACCACATGGTCCGTTACATAAATACGAGGTACGACGGACGGCATCTCCCACCAGTGAGCGCTCAGCAAAGCTGCCACATCTTCACATAATCGCTGCAAAATATTATTATTTATCGCGCGAAAACGCCAGGGGGGGGAGGACTCACATCATGAATGACTTGCTTTCCCCATCTGATCCCCAGGTCGGTTCCCACGTCCCCTGGGCAAGGGCAAAGTCCTTCATCGCCGTATTGGACCCGTCTAACCACGGCTTGCTGCCTGCGTTGTCGGGGAACCATCCATTCGTCCCTCCTACTGCGAGGGAGAGGATGAGGTAGAAGGCTGTCAGGCGTCGGACATCAGTTCTGTGCTCTCCTAAGACCGGTCTGGAGGGGAAACGTACGCTGGTCAAAGGGCGTCGCGTTGGTTCCATTCACCCACGGATTCTCCAACACGATCGGGGTTGTCCCGTTCTGGACAACGGGAGGGAAATTGCCGCGCGTGAAGAATGGCTCGAAAAACGAGAGCTGGATCATGAACTGGAGCCGGTTGTCGACATAGATGCGTCTGTAGTAGGGTGGACGGTCAGCACGACTAGAAGGAGAAGAAGGGGGGGGGGAAACGTACAGAAAATCGCTCGTCCATTCTAACACGTAGGTATGGAATCCCTCGCCGTAATCTGTCCGCCGTTGTGTCCACCACCCGAACGTCTTCGAGACGGCATTGATGAATGGGAGGGGACCCCAGTTGAGTGAGCCTCGGACATAGTCGATGCCCCTGTCGTGGCAGATGCGTTAGATTCATCATATCAGAAATGGAACTGTGATTCCGATTCTTCCCTCCTCAGCACCCGGATGCGATCCGTGTCAGCCGGAGTAGAGGAAACCGATGGTGTGTTTTCAACAGGAACAAGAAGGGGAAAGAAGATGAGATGGAATACGACGACTTACTGATCAGGGTAATCACGACCGTTTCCGCGGGATTCCATAAGATCAATTTCACCGCTCATCGGCCAGGGGCCGTAGGTATTATTGACAGGAAGCATCCAAATTGCAGGCCAGAGCTGTGTAGCACCTCATATAAGCATCTCGTAATGTACACAGCAAAACACCTTACCCAGTCGCTGTGAGAATGGAGGTCAGAAGCAGTGGATAGAGGAACCCATGGGACTTACCCTCTCGGCAGCTTAGCGCGGACTTCGACCCGACCATACCTGATGCTTGCACTGTACCTTGTACTAATCCTTGCGCTCTGCACGGGTGGGATGACGGTGCCGGCGGTGGTATTGCTAACGGCGCCACAAGACTGGTAGTATGCAGTGGGATTGAAGGTGGTCGTGTTTGTCCCGCCTGGTACGGACTCGGGGTTGGTGACATTGTAGGTACAGTCTGTGAGGTTGTAGGTGTATCCGTCAAAGATGCTGCCCATGCCGATGGCGTCAGACGTCAATGTGGGGGTGATATAGAGGTATCCGTTGGACACATAGGAATTGTTCGTCGATGACGTCGTCATCTCGAATTCGCCGTTCCTAAAAGACGATGGTAAGGGCACAGTTCAGGGGTCGTTGGCGAAGGGGGTCCTCACCCGTATCCCCCCAGTTCGACCTCGCGGAACCACTTTCCCCCTGAGCCAAATACGGTGTCGGTGTCTGTGTTGAAATCCTCGTCGAGCACCATGCACAAGTTTCCCTTGATCATGGGAACGCTCTTATACCCAAAATAGCATCTGACAACCGATGCGATTATGCCGAGAGATGCAATGGCATAGGTGAACAAATATGCAAGGCGTCCATATGGATCTTTCTTTTCGAGCCACGGCTTCTGGAGGGTGCTTGGGTCCTCGAGGAGGGTTGATTTGATGCGCTTTCCCTTGGCATTGCCGTTGGTCGTGGCGACAGAGGGTGACGTGGAGTACGACGTGACAGGGCGCGAGGGCGGGGCGGCGAAGCTCTCTCGGAGACGCACGCCAGAGGACGCACGGCTTGGCCGGTACCCATGACCGTAGAAGGGCGCGCCGCGATCGGTGCGGTCTACGATGGTGATGTTTTGGCGAGGGAAGGGTTCAGAGGCTATTGACACGCTGGAAGCCTTTGGGCGATGACCGCTGCCGGCGTGACGGGGCTGGTGGGGAAGGGGGGAGGAGTTCCCGCTGGAAGACTGAGAGTCGAGAAGGGCATCTGAGTTGTGCAAGCTCGGTGGGGGAGAGAAGGGGTTGGACATGGATTCACCGCTGGTAGTAGAAGGACGAGAGTGGGTCGTCGTGACGGAGGGGGCGATGTGCTCGGATCGCCTGTAGGGATCCTCACCGAGAAAGAACGGGGGAGAGGGAGGGAGGTTATTTGAGGCGCGATCAGAGGCCGACATAACTGCGCGAATAGGCGAACGACGGGTGGATGCATGGTTCTTCCCGTTGGATTAAAATACGACTGGATACGATACGTACGCGCGCCTGTTGTGAAGATGGTGATGCGGCTCAGGGGAACTCCCATTTGGAACACCGGGGGTGGGTCGATCGGATCTGGATCGTGTTTTGAGTTACACCCTCGACACAAATAGAACACCACTGTGTGCGACTTGCATCCATTCATCGTATCATCCTGCAATCATTCCTCCGACTCCATCGATTACCGCCCCGTCTCCGGCCGGAGTGCTTCAGTGCCCCAGGAACGTTCACAAGGTCCATGGGTGACGAAACGACGAGACCTGGTACTCCATTGGCACATGTCCATTTCCCAGTGAGAAAAACCATGTTGGGAGAAAAAAAAAAAAATCATTCCGTCCGCGGGAATGACGGCGTGTAACAGATCTACGTACTTCCACCTTACTTGGACTCGGTAATGCGACCGTCTGTCCATGGCATGTCAACCTCTGCGACGTGACACCCCTTGGCGCTTTCTGCTAACTGCTGGCACCACTCACCGGCATCGATCACCCTTGCTGTATTCACGTTGACAACCCGTTGGCGTCACATCATGGAATTTCTTCAAGACGCTGAGCCCTGTGACGCGAAGACCCTTGATCAACTTGACTTATTCGACTTAGGCTCTCCGAAAGTACGTTCGATCTTAGTCTCACTCCAGGGGAGCCACAAGTGCTTGGCCTTATCAGTCTTATCTTGCAAAGAAGGTCGTGCACAACCACAGCATCCAAGAATCGTTTCATCAGCGCTCAGCTGGCGAAGCAGCCTGTGATTCGCAGCCAAGAAACGGGTGGGCACTATGGATTCAGGCCATCCATGCCTTCAAGGCAACCTCAAGGGAGCCACCCTCAACATTTGCACCCGGAGGCACGCAGCACGTCGCAGTGGAAAATCAGGGCAGAAAGTGAGGAAATAGTGCCCTGATTGCAAGGGGTTTTTCTGATGGTGGGTAAACCTCGATAGACAGTCGTGAGTATACTAGTTACATCTTCATGGGCGAACACATGTATGTGTATTTGATGGCTAGCCCACCATCAACCCACAGGTGCGGTATATTCCCTTGGTACTTATCGATCTGATACCTGCCCGAATAGCATATGGACTGCGTCATGGCATCACGGCGTTTTCGTTAAATGAACCACGTGAAAGTCGTGGCGTTCATGGAAACCGTTAATCTTCAAGGAGCACCTCTCTCAGGGGACACGCCACTGGCGCTGATGCGTGTGCTGCGGGCGCCTTCATTTGATACGTATGCACCGTGAAGTAATGACACCCCATGTCCGTGTTTTAATGCAACCTTAACCCAATAGACTCTGGCCCAGACCGTCTCACTGACCTACCGAACTACTAGAACAGAACTTAATCAGCAGGACCCGAAGAATGCTCCGGCGAGATGATTCATGTTTATTTCTTGAGACTATTCTGGGCTGTGCTGTACTTGTCCCTTGTGTTTCATATGACAGATTGCGCACTTATGGCATACACCATACCTCGCATGAATATTTTCTGCGACTCGGATCCTCACCGGTATACGTACAGAAGTTGACCGGAACGATGAAACATTTCAAAGCAGGACAGACGCTGAGTGATTCTCTTGCGTCCAGGAGGAACCGATGCGGGCGCGATGAGTCGACCAGGTCACCCAGAGTTGACGACACGGCATAGGGGCTGCTCCGGGTCCGTCGGGTGGTGAAAAGTTGCCTTTTTTGTCGATACGTTTTGAACGACAGCATGACGACGACGACGACGACGACATCACCGCTGAGTCTGCCTGCTTCTTGGCTGAGAACACTCTCCGAGGAGGGCACGGTCTAGACCATGAGCAGTTCTGCGTGCACTGCCAGTGATATCTCCTGAATATTAGTCCTCGAGTACAGGTACGAAGGGATGAACGCATTATCCTGTTGACGCTGTTGATGCAAATGGACTGCCTTCCTCGTCGAAGTCGATGTAAATGAAATACATCTTCAGCGCACGAACAACAGTGTCATTGTCCCATTATGCTTGGCCAGGACTGGTCGGGTAACACGATTCTCCACCCGGTGTATTCTTAGTGGTTCCCACCCGTAGTGCCCCGCCGACGTTTGTTGGGTCCTGTCACGCCTTGTGCGTTCCTTGGTCGGACGTGCATTACGGCCCACATAGGAACTTCAAGATCTTCGTACATGACGGTGTTTTTCCGTCAGAAGGGGGCCCTGTGCCGCAATGAGCATCCTTTCCGGACATCCCGGCGGATTATCCGGGCCACACTGATATGTCCAAAGGGGGTTTTTGGGGATATCTTGCCTCGCCCGATTGCCCCGTCTCCTTGAGGTTAGATCCTCGCTGGCGAAGCACCCGTGGAGGACGTGCACTTATAATCGCTTGTTACCCTCGCTGGGCACCTTTACCGTGCCCGTGCCCCTGACATCGACGGATATCCTCTGCTAGGTTTTGTCCATCCCTGCCCCGTCTGCACCACGATACTTGGCCAGGCAGTTCACGATGGCGATGGACTATGATGCATACGATGCATTGTTGCATCACATCTTCAAGCGGGCAAGTCCTCTCTTCTCTTTCCCCCCTCAGTCCTGCTCAACGTCTTTAGACCCAAGGTGATGCATGGTTCAAGCCGTCAGAGGAGAACGTCTCAGCTGGCGTTTGCCTCCGCGTCGAGCCTGGTCACTTCCGTGTGTTCCCATACGAGAACTCGGCTCTTGCCCCTTTCGAAGCTGCGGTGCGCATTCTCAATCCCGTCGTTGCGGTCAAAGTGCGGAGTGCGGCGGTGCACGCTGCCCTAGCAACTGTGTATGTCCTCCATCTTCTATTTGCTTTTCGTAGTAAGGTAGATGTACGACCCTTTAGCACTGACGATGCTACCGCCATCAATGTCGACGACAATACGCGCATTCAGATCCTTGACTCCATGGTCCTGCTTCCTAGAGCGGAGAAGGAACAATGCGGCGCTTTTGTTGTGAGTGCATCGACGTGTCGCGATGATGGTAGTTCCGACTGACCCGACGACAGAGAGATGAACGTGTTCTCGTCCTGTGGACCGATCGCCTAGACAACATCATTCCTCTCTACCACGACTTCGAAGACAAGTTGATCAAACTCGTATGGCGCGCTCGAGCTACCTTCTCTTTCCCCCCTTCCGAGATAGATTACTCGGCCACACCCTCCAACGAAGACCTCGTCAAGAACACAGAGGGTGCTGTCCTACCCGAGAAGATCACTGTGATTGACAAGGCACCAGCCCCGACGGCAGGTTGGAAATGGCTCAACTGGCGGTCCACGCGGCAAGACCACGATGCCGAGAAAGCATCACAAATTGCTCGGCCGGTGAGACTTATTGCGCCATTTTACAGTGGTCTAGGTTGTGCGCTGTCAATATGTAGGTCTCGTCGACATCGTACCTGGCTTTGCTGACGATCTCGTCCCCAGATTTCATCGGTAGCGGTGCCACTATGCTTCTCCAGGAGTCCATTCTAGACGGAAAGTGGATTCGGTTCGCGCTTCTGGCCACTGCACCGTTCACCTTTTGTGTCTCTCTCGTAAGTCATACCCCCTATCTGTACGTGATTTCGTATTGATGCAACGACTGCAGTTCTTCTCCATGCAAATTGTTGGGAATCTCGGGATGATGTACGAATTATTTACTTGATGTTCCTGCCATCTAACGCGCCCCTGGTAGGCTTGGCCCCGTTTCTCAGTACCATGAAAACTCGCGGTTCTACTCTGCTGTTAAGCCAACGTCTACCAAAGAGGTTGACCAGGCTCTGCCACATATCACAATCGAGATGCCGGTCTACAAAGAAGATCTGGAGCAGACCATGTACGTGACTGCATTCAGAGCCTATCACACCCAAGTGATTAAACCGTCTGCAGTGCTCCATCCATCTTCTCTTTGAAAAAAGCGATGCAGACGTACGCGCGCCAAGGCGGGTCGTCTTCAATCTTTATACATGATGACGGTCTCCAGTCGCTTCTCGAGAAACAGCGCTTGGAGCGGATCGACTTTTACGCAGATCATAACGTAGGTTGGATTGCACGCCCTGCCCACGATTCATCTCCTGGTGGATTCAAGCGCGCGGGCCGGTTCAAGAAGGCGTCGAACATGAACTACGGTCTTGCCCTTAGTTTGAAGTTGGAAAAGCATTTGAAAGTTCTCGAGGACGCCGAAGCAAGGGGTATGCTCGAAGGACCCGATCCCGAAGAGAGTCTGGAGGACTATGCACTGCGACTGGCTTGTGAGGAAGTTTTCCAAGAGAACGGGCAGAAGTGGAAACCGTGGGCGTGTAATGGGAAATCCATCCGGCTCGGAGAAATCATTCTGTTGGTCGATTCCGACACGATTGTGCCAGAGGCAAGACATTTGTGTTATAGAGAGGGGTCATGCTAACTGACTAGTTAGGATTGTCTCCGGGATGCGGCCCGCGAACTCGGCGAGTGTCCTGAAGTGGCCATCATTCAGCATAATTCCGGTGAGCGCCCAGCTTTGAAAGCTTCCACTGCCTGGTTAACATGTCGTATCAGACGTCATGCAGGTCGCGAATCACTACTTCGAAAATGGCATTGCACATTTCACACGACGGATAAACAAGTGCATATCTCTTGGTTGTGCGAATGGGGAAGTAGCTCCCTTTGTCGGACATAATGCGTTCCTTCGGTGGTCAGCGCTTCAAGACGCTGCTTTCATCGACCCAGCTGACGGGAATAAGAAGATCTGGTCGGAGTCGAACGTATCTGAAGACTTTGATATGGCTTTGCGCCTGCAGGTGCGGTTCGAGGCGCTTTATCTGCGCAACCTTCTGATGGGCCGGGTATTTAGCTGAAAGGATATATCATTCGATGGGCGACATACTCTGATGGCGGCTTCAAAGAAGGCGTCTCTCTCACTGTCGACGATGAACTGAATAGATGGCAGAAGTACTCGTATGGTACGTGACATCATTTCCACCACTTTCATTGCATTGTCCAACGGAGGCTTTTTCACAGGCTGTAGCGAGCTAATCTTCAACCCCCTGATCACTTGGTGGCGCCTAGGCCCGATTAATAAACAGCTACGGACATTCGTGTGGTCCAAGGCGCCGGTTCACTACAAGTTTACCATGATGTCGTGTGAGTCAGAGCGTCATTTACCATATCCCAGGACTGATCTGCTTCAAACAGACATGTTTTCTTACTGTGAGAACCAAACTCGCTGGGAATTCCGTAACTGATAGCGTTTTTGCAGATGGTATCGCGGCCTCGATGGTGTTGTCTGTGGCCAATTATGTCATTTTGGGCCTCGGGATCCAAACCGATGGGTATTACCTCCACAGCTTTGAGGTTTTCCTGGCTATCGTTGCCGTGTTCCCAGGGTTAGGGAACCTGGGATATATTCTACTGGAATACCGTCTTGGCTATCGCCGCCTGCTGGATATCTGCATCGAGACGGCCACATGGATCCCCTTCTTGTTCGTCTCCCCACTCACTGCCTTGATATGATTTCATGTATCCTAATATCGATGCCGTTGTCAGCTTCTTCTTCTTTGGGGGCCTGAGCGTGCACCTGAGCGTTGCACTCCTCGCACACATGTTCTCGTACAACATTACGTGGGGCGCTACGAAGAAGGAGGTCGAGCAGTCCAACTTTTTCATCGAGGTCCCACGCATCCTCAAGCGGTTCTGGCTGGCGTTTTTGGTGTCGTTTTCGGCGTTTGCTGCTATTGTTGTGTTCAGTTTAGATATCGTACCCGCTGGCTGGCGGATTCCGGGCGACTATTGGGCGGTTATTCTTCCCCTGGCGTGAGTGGGCAGCTTCTTTTTGTTGTGATGACTTGGCTGACCCCGGCGAAACCAATGTGACTGGCTGTAGTATCGTCACGGGCTGTCATGTCCTGTTCCCTGTAAGTCCGAGCTACTTGGGTTCTTTGTCGTCTGATCGCGAACGGCTCCCTCCAGATTGTATTGAACCCCTGGCTAATGATTTTCTCCTACTGAGTTCTCCCGGATAGATAAAGAAGACAGTGAGAGGCTTGGTGTTTTATAACACCCGTTATAATAATACTATTGGACAGTCACATCTGGACGTTGTAGAATAAGACACTCGTTTAGTATATTATTTAAAGCAAGGACATTGTATGGTGTTTCCGAACCTCGCTAAATACAGCTCAAATCCGAACGAAAGCGGTGATCTCATGGGCATGGGAGAGATGCGAAATTAAAACCTTTACTTACAGCAAGTACAGGACAATGATGTTTGGATCCTCAGGCCTCAGCTCGGATCCAACCGAGGGCATGGGGAAACGACTCAGATCAGAACAAAGAGAGTAACTGAAACTTGAAGTGAAGTAAGTTCCGCGAACTTCGAGAACAAGGACTGACAACTACTAACTCAGGTACAAACAAAGGTAAATAGCGACTTGCACAAAAGGAGATCCATAATATAACCAACTGAGTCTGGACTCTCAACTGGACAGACAGAATCTGTTGTCAGTTCATGCTTGGTTGATGCCGTCATAACTCAACTTGTCTTGCACTTCCTAACATTCTTGAGCCACCTGTCTCAAGTGGTACGTGAATCGGTCCCTAACTAAATACACAGCCTCTTCGCGCTCCCAGTCTCAGGCCTCCTCACTGCGATCTTGGCCAACGAAACGGATGGTGATACGGGTGGCCAGTGGCCACGTAAAATCCCCAACAAGACACTCACAGCCTACTTGATATTGAATCCTGGACCGAGGATTCATTTGACACGTGCGGGTGTATTCATTTTCTCCGTTTTGATGACCGCCGTAGTGCTTCGATTCATTTCGCCCGAAACGTCCATAAAGGTCGAGACCTTCGTGTGTGTTCCTTCTGTATGGTGCCACGCTTCTTGATCATAGGGTAAGTAATTTTCCTCAAAAACGTTTTTCTGCACGTGTACTGCAGTGTGGTTTCCAAAGGCATGTTGGATGATAAGGATGAACGGTCAAGATGAAACAATGCTCCGCGGATTTTTGGCGGTCGGGCTTCGCGCCTTGCCAGGTCACTTCGTCGAGGCAATACTACAAAACAAAAATACATGACGAGATGCGTGAGACTCACGTCATTTACGCACGATGCCATTGGATAGGCCCTGGATTCAGGTCAGTGATGGGCGGGGTGAATCCTGCTTAGGAAAAGCTTGATTCGCCCGCTCGTACTCTTCGCTCACCGGAACCTGTCCTGGTGCCTCGACCGTGAGCAAAATGCATTATTTTCAGGGCCTGCGGCGGTCATTGTTCCGAACAAGCATTTCCTGATCGTGCTATTGGGCGGGTCACCCCGTAAGACATCTCGGCACGCGTGTCGCACGTTGATTCTGCCGCAGTGAGTTCCGACCTGGGAGCTTATCGATCCCCCCGGGCGCTCGCCCTTGTCAACCCTTTAAGTTCGACAATCAGTTTTTGGCCACATACCTTTCCACAGGCCGCTTGGCAGGATGGACTATGATTCGTATGATGCTCTTCTCCACTATGTGTATCAACAGGTGACGGTTATCATTGACGTGCACATTCTCCATTCTGAGCACCTGCAACTAGACACAAGGTGAAGCCTGGTTCAGACCAGTCGAGGCTGGGATAGCAACTGGGGTCTGCCTTCGCACTGAAGATGGTCATTTTCGCGCTTTCCCATATGAGAATGAATTGTTAGCGCCGTTTGTGGAATCAGTCAGCCTCCTCAATCCCATTGTCGCTGTCAAAGTTCGGAATGCTGCGGTCCATGCAGCGTTTGCGACAATGTATGTTGTTGTTTTTAAAACAAAGAACCTCCAGAATCCCACTAATTGTTCCCAGATCGCCCACAGATACAGCTGTATGTATCGATTCCGACACAAAGATCCAGGTCATAGAGACGATGAGAGAGTTGCCCCGCGCGGAGAAGGAACAGTGTGGAGCTTTCATCGTCAGTAATCCAGTTGACTTCCATCTTCATCTCATATCCATTTCTTCCCCGTCAGAGAGATGAACGAGTTATTGTAGTCTGGGCTGACCAATTTGACAACATCATCCCACTCTTCCGGGACTTGGAGGACAAGCTGATCAAATTAGTGTGGGGTAATCGCCACCTAATGTCCCCTTCCTCTAGTCGTCCAGGGGTATCCTCCACGATCGTGTCAGATGTTGATCTCTCTGAGAAGGGAATCGTGAATGAGGAGATACCTGTAACAGCGAAGGAACAGGCAAACGCAAGATCTCAGGATAAGCCGAAGATCAAAGCATCAAAGTTCTGGAGCTGGAGAACATCATCGCCGGTTGCGAACCAATCAGATCCAGAGAAAGATGGATTGCCAAACAAGGATCCTCGACCTGTGCGGCTTTTCGCTCCTTTCTATTGTGGGCTAGCGGTCGCACTCTCTACCTGTGAGCGTCAACTAGGCAAATTCACATATCGCTCCACACGGCTTACCATCGTTATTTTCCACCTTGCAGTTTTCATTGGTAGTGGCGTTAGCATACTGCTCGCGGAGTGGGTTTTGGACAACAATTACATGCGGTTCGCCTTGGTCGTCACAACACCATTCCTATTCTGCGTGTCACTGGTGAGTCTCCTGCAGGGATTCTACGCCTTCCTTTCTGATTTGCTCTTTGCCTTAGTTCTTCTGTCTTCAACTCATCGGTAATTTGTCTTTAGTGTGTGTAACTTTCAAACGTATTCCTCTGTTTAGTTTTATTCATGAATCCTTTTACCCAAAAGGCTTGGACCGGTTGCACAGTATAATGAGAATTCCAAGTATTACTCCGCCAAGCGACCACATCCAAACAAAGAAGTGGATGAGGCACTCCCTCATATTACCATCGAGCTGCCAGTGTTCAGGGAAAGCTTGAAAGAAACCATGTATGTGCCTCGAAACGTCTCAGTGAACATGTAATCTAAGATTTACCTGCAAGCGCACCATCCGTCTTCTCCATCAAGAAGGCCATGCAAACCTACGCAAGACAGGGCGGCACATCATCGATCTTTGTGCACGATGACGGTCTGCAACTGATTGATGCCAAGGACAGAGAAGAACGCCTTTCTTTCTATGCTAACCATAATATTGGTTGGGTGGCACGTCCCAAACATGACAGCACGCCTGGGGGGTTCAAACGTGCTGGGAGGTTCAAGAAGGCGTCGAACATGAACTACGGTCTTGCATTGAGTATCAAGCTCGAGAAACACTTCAAGATCCTCGAAGAAGCAGAAGCGCTGGGGCAGTTGGAGGACACGGGAGAGTCCCTAGAGGATCGTGCGTTGGAAATGGCCATCGAAGAAACTTACGAAGAGAGTGGCCGGAACTGGAGACCTTGGGCATCCAATGGCAAATCCCTGAGAATAGGGGAAATTATCTTGCTTGTTGATTCTGATACAATCGTTCCAGAGGTTCGTTGGTTTTTCTGGTTTAAAATGACCCTAATTATTGTTGTGCACGATCAGGATTGTTTCCGAGATGCCGCCAGAGAACTAGTAGAATGTCCAGAGGTCGCCATCATACAGCACGAATCCGGTGGGTAGCCCATCATTATTTCTTCCCCGTATCTTTGAGCATTCCCAGATGTCATGCAAGTCGCACATCATTACTTCGAAAATGCCATTGCTCATTTCACTCGGCGTATCAATAAATGCATTTCCATCGGATGTGCAAATGGTGAAGTCGCTCCTTTTGTGGGACATAATGCATTTCTACGGTGGTCCGCTCTCCAGGACGCAGCATTCGTTGATCCTGATGACGGGAAGAATAAAATTTGGTCCGAATCCAATGTATCCGAAGACTTCGACATGGCCTTACGGCTACAGGTATAACAATCCTAATTCAAGAAGAAACTATGTGTTGATATGTGCCCGTAGTTAAAAGGCTACCTCATCCGCTGGGCTACATATTCCAAAGGTGGTTTCAAGGAAGGCGTATCACTCACTGTGGATGACGAGCTGAACCGGTGGCAAAAGTATTCATACGGCAAGTGATTGTCTTTGGGGGTTATATGCATTCGGTGACACTGGCACCAGGATGCAACGAACTGATATTCAACCCGCTCATTCAATGGTGGAGGAAGGGTCCAATCTCGAAACAGCTTCGCATTTTCGTCTGGTCAGGTGCCCCGTGCACTATAAGATTAGTATGATGGCATGTTCGTGCCGAGCTATTTGTGGAATCACCGCGTTCTGACATTTCCTGTAGACATGTTCTCATATTGTGTGTTTCATTGCGCAGCCCTATCCTCTGTTCTTCTGAAGCATTTTTAGATGGCATAGCTGCAGCCGCCATACTCACGCTCCTTAACTATCTGATTCTTGGATTCCAGATTCAAATCGACGGGTTTTTCCTTCATAGTTTCGAGATTTGGCTTGCTTGTACTGTGGTTTTTCCTGGTCTTGGAAACCTGGGCTATACGTTACTGGAATACCGCCTTGGCCAACGCAGCTTACTGTCCTCCTTGTTCGAGAACCTCACGTGGATCCCTTTCTTGTAAGTGCTAACCTCGATAAGCCAACTGATCTGGGCTCAACGAGAATTTTCTTCTAGCTTCTTTTTCTTTGGAGGTCTCAGTATTCACTTGACCCAAGCCATTCTCGCTCACTTACTGTCATACAATATGACCTGGCAAGCTACCAAGAAGGAAGTTGAACGTTCGAACTTCTTTGAGGAGGTTCCAAAGATCCTGAAGCGTTTCCGTGTTGCTCTGATCTTGTGCTCAATTACTGCTATCGGAATGGTGATCCTCGCTACATCACTGGTACCTCCCGGATGGAGGATCGAATCGACAAACTGGGCGGTCATGTATCCGTTGATGTAAGTATGACCCTTGTTCTATACAATTTCTTAGGAGTTGACATTGTGGTTTTGACGACATAGTCTTGTCGTAGGCTGCCACATACTCTTCCCAGTCAGTGATTCTTCCTCTGGTATCTCGATCACTGACTTTCAACGTCGTCTAGATCGTACTCAATCCTTGGTTTATGGTATTTTCCTACTGAACGTAGATTCCACTATCCACAGTATACTAATTTAATCTTGGGGATCGGACTACAAAGCCCCTTGCCTATTCAATGGATATCATACAGCATTTCCGTTTCTCTCCTTTGAACTTCTGGACCTTTAGGACTACAAACTGTGTGGTGTTGCGATCGATGGGCCTTGTCACTCAGTGATACTGTTAGGATACACGATGGTACCCTAGTTGACATTCCATTATGGACATCTTGATTTTCTTTTCGGGTCTTTTGGTACATCCTGTAGTCGGTAGAAAGTAATTTAATCTTGTTTCGAGGGTTATGCTTGTGGATTCAAGCTCGCACTGGGCTTCCCTTGCGAAATCTTGACGATTTGTTACTCGCCATGAGAGTCGGCTGAATAGTAACTGAGCCAACAAAACTTACTGTTCGATATAAATCACCCACTGCGAGAGAAATACAAGCTAATGCATAGCACTGAGAAAGCAACCTTGGATCTTGGATCTTGACCGTGCGCTCCTTCAGCATTCTAGAGGAACTACTGTCTTTTTCTTATGAAGAGAGACGAGTCTGGCTCGGGGAGACCAAACAAGTGGAATCCTGTCTGTCCACCAGTAATTCTTGATGCATGATCATGATGGGAAGCGAAACATGCCAGTTGGGTGCATCATTAGTCCATCGGATGACAGCCCTCTTACCGTAGTGCAGCATTTCAGCCAAAAATCGGACTCCGGTGACATGTAGAGACCGCGGCACATACTCTTTTGGAAATGCACAAATAAAACCAAGCAACACGGTCGCGTCAAGGTTTGGGAGAGCGTTACAGCATTGTGCACATATGTCCGCCCCTGCATCCTGTGAAGGTGGGCTTACCAAGTTCAGCTCCTCGGAAGGTCGTGAATATTGCTGCAATATGCTACGTTGCCTTCTCCCCCATGACACCCATGATTTCCAACTCAACGCCATTGGACATCTCCTTGATGGTCAAGATACATTACTTGTCACAGCAACTGGTAGTGGGAAGACAGATACGTTCATAAGACTTATGCGTCTGATATGCACATCCAAACGAGATACCTGGAGTCATGTTTCCACCTGATCCCACCATGATCATTATTTGTCCCACAAAAATGCTTGAAGAAGAAATGGTGAGATTTATAAGTTTTCGGCAAAACAAAGGTACCCACCTTTATTTTCCAGGCAGAAAAAATGAAAAAATGCGGCCTCCAATCATTGGCCATCAATTCTGATACCACCAAAATGGCAAAACAATCCAAGGGTCAAGATTTGTTTCAGGATGCACGGAGAGAGAGGGGGTGAGAAGTGCAGCCAAATGTGCAGGGAATGTGCAGCTAGAGAGCCTGGGGGTTGCCTAGAACGTGTAGACATGCGCAAGGAAAAGCAGAAGTAGTGGGAACCACGGGATATCACCGGAGTGCAAGGGAAGGGGTCGTCAGAAGTCGTCAAGGCACAAGAAAAGAGCGGCAGGACACAGGAGAAACCTCAGGACACAGGAAACACAGCAGGACACACACTAAGACTCAGATGGGGGTGGAAAAAGCTTCTTATTTTTGTGTGGAGAAGGCCTATATAGTGAATCGAGTGTAGGTACATGATGGGAAGGCTAAATAAGGGAAAGCGTGCAAGAAGCGCACAGAAGTGATGATCCTAGCTAAATGGGGAGTGGTAGTGTGGACCCTGGCACTTCTAGAATGTAAAGCAAGAGAGAGAGATGTGGAAACAAATAGGGAGCGAACAACGGACCAATAGTGATGGCATCCTTCCAAATAAGGAAAAGCACACGTGCCCTGAGGCACAAGGAACAGGAACAAGCCCAGGAAAGGTGACACACAGGAAAGGGAAGGAGCAGGATGGAGACACAGGGTGGAACACACCAAATGCTGTCCCTGATGACGTCGGACGAGTCTGGGGAACCCCTGGGGAGAGCAGGACCCTGACACACAGCACTGCAGGTTGAAGAGCATGCTAACAGATGCGGGAGTGCGCATGGAGTGCACGTGTGGCTGTGCTGAGAAGCGCGAGCAAGCAGAGACAACCTGATGCTGTTCCAAGTGACCGAAGCGCACACAGGGAGAGATACAGAGAGTGCACTGATGCGGGACCTTCACAGGGGGCTACAGAGCGCATATGGCTGCATGTTGGAGAGCTAGTGTGTGCGAGAAGTGCGTGTGGCTGTGCTGAGTAGCACAGATGAAGGCCGGGTGGATACTGAGTGTGCAGACACTGCTGTGGGTGACTGAAGGAGCTTGAGACATGAATGGAAGGCTGCAGCTCTGTGGGACTGATGTATGTGCACCTAACAGGGAGTCCTGCATGTGCTAGAGTGCCTCCAGTGTGCATGGGTACTTGCACTCCATAGCTCCTGGCCAAGCAAGCTCTAATGTGCAGATATGCACCTAGAGACACGCACATCTCTACACCACCCCTGCGCCTTTTGTCACCTTCAGTTTCCAACTAAAAAGGCACTCAGTCTACACCTCTCCAACAGTCCTTCCTGTGGAGAGAAGCTTCGTGCTGCGTGGGCTGACTTCTGTCTTCATGCAAGTACCGATCCTGGGTTAGCACCATTGGAGCACAATGACCAAGGGAATCCCATGGAAATCGCCTACAATGCAAATGATATCGGTAACCCCGACAGAGGAGATTTTACTTACGACATACCAGTTGATGTTGATCTTCCCTCTACACCCCCAGATAGGCTTCCTGAGACACCTACAAACCCTCAAAGAGGGCCCCAATGGCCACAGTTTATCCATCCATACCCGGCACTGGTCGCCACTGTTGTTGGAGAGGGGGACACTCTCTTTGACACAGTTCACAAGGAGCAGGAGGTACAGGGAAACAATCCCACTGCACCTTTTGATAGCAATGGGGAATGGGACCTAGCCAAGTGGTTAATTAAGAATGTCTCACAGATGGGAATTGAAGAGTTTATCAAGTTAGCTATTGTAAGTGATTCCTCAATAGCACTGATGATGTCAACCTACAACCTATGACAGACGAATAAGCTTGACTTGTCATTCAAAAGTAAACATACCTTCATGAAAGTGATTGACCATTTGCCATGAAGCACTGAGTGGTCGCTAAGGATGGTTGATGTGGAGGGCGACATAATGGGTGCAGATGGGAAGCTACTCACAGAGGAGGTGGAGCTCTGGCTGCACAACCCGCTTGATTGCATACATGAGCTTATGGTGAATCTGAATTTTGCGGATGTGATTTCATACAAGCCCAAAAGGGTTTTTGATGATGAAGCAGGGCGAGAGAGACAGTTCGACAAAATGTGGATGGGAGACTGGTGGTGGGAAGTGCAGGTCAGCCAGCTTAAATGAAAAGGGACATGCAGCTTACGGTGTGAATTGATAGGGTCGTTTGCCACCTGGTGCTGTAGTAGCACCAATCATACTGGCTTCTGATAAGACCTCACTGTCTCAGTTCCACGGAGACAAAGAGGCCTGGCTGGTTTACTTGACAATTGGGAACATCTCTAAAGATGTGCGTCATCAGCCATCACAGCATGCCTGTGTCCTGCTGGGGTACTTACCAACTGCCAAACTGGAGTGCTTTTCCAGTGGTCAGCGATCAGTCAAATGTTACAGGCTCTTCCACTACTGTATGATGCAGATCCTGGAACCGTTAGTAATTTGTGGAAAAGAGGGGGTGCTGATGATGTGTGCCAATGGGCTTGTGCAGCACATCTTCCCAATTTTGGCTGCATATGTTGCAGATTTTCCTGAGCAGTGCTTGGTGGCTTGCTGCAAAGAAAGTAGATGCCTGAAGTGTACAGTCGCACGAGATAAACATGTAGAGTCAACTAGGTCCTCTGCCCATATTCAATGCCAAACGATGAAGTCCCTAAAGAAGTATGAAAATGGTGAGATCTTGAAAGAAGAATTTGAACGTAACCTTGGTCTGCGGCCTGTGTACGAACCGTTCTGGGCCAATCTCCCACATTGCGACATCTTCACTTGCATTACACCCGATATCCTGCACCAACTCCACAAGGGTGTGTTCAAGGATCATTTGGTGAGTTGGTGCTTGCAAATCATTGGTGAGGACATACTGGATGCACAATTTCGGGCAATGACATCGTTCTCGGGTCTTCGTCACTTCAAGAAGGGGATATCAAGTTGCAAGCAGTGGACTGGATCAGATCACAAAGAATTGCAGTGGGTTTTCCTCGGTGTAGTGGCTGGGTTGATGGATGAGCGTGCATTGATAGCCATGCATGGGATTTTGGACTTCACATACTATGCTCAGTATCAGTCCCACACCGAGACAACCCTGAAGAAGATAGATACAGCCTTATGACTATTTCATCAACACAAGAATATCTTCGTTGACTTGGGCGTCCGTGACAATTTCAACATCCCCAAAGTCCATTCAATGCTACACTACACCACATCAATTCATCTTTTTGGCAGTGCAGATGGCTTCAACACCGAGCTTCCAGAGCGACTCCATATTGATTTTGCCAAAAAAGCCTACTGATCCAGCAACAAACAGGACTATATCTACCAGATGACAACATGGCTATGTCGTCAAGATGCTATTTTCCTGAAGGATTCTTATGTTGCCTGGCATCACAATCATAATCGCCAACTTGACGGTATCGACTCTCGCGATGTTGACCCCTGCAGCTTAGACAGGTTGTCTGATGCCTCTGACGACTCCATTGTCTTGGATGGTAAGGCGCCAACCTTGGCCAACAGCTACAATTTGTATTAATATCCCCTTTCAGTGGCAACCCAACCCCACCGAAATAGCCAAGTGGTCTCTGCTGGTGGAGGAACGACCCAACTGACATGGCAACTAACGTGATTTGCCATGCTCTCGTTACAATGAGGATATTATCTACCAGCGCACTGCCCTCTACCTGGCTTACCTATTTCACAGGTTCAAGAAAGGTACGGTGCCCCACTCCTTCTAGAAGCACTTGAATCATTCTTTGCTTCCAATGTGGCACTGCGTCACCATTGTAGGGTCCACACTTTTGATCAACTTGACATTTACAAATATATAACCATACTCTCCCCGTTGAAATAACACATGAGCAATACCAAATGGTTCTTCAAGCTTTGTGCAACCCAAAGCTGCCTGGCACCTCGCAACAGTCACAAGGGGCCATCACCTGCAGTCTTCGATAATGCACTGTTCTTCAAGGATTTGGATGCAAACACTATGGGATTCAGGAGCAAAGGTAAACCATCTTCCTTGCCATGTACTGAGGGAACATTTGACTGAGTGAAATAGGGCTGCAAGTGGGTCATATCAAGGTCATATTCAATGTTGGACCGCTTCTGGGGACGACCAGGCACCCATTAGTGTATGTCCATTGGTTTTGCCCCCTTCAAAGCATTGACCATGCAACATGGATGTTTCGTGTTGTGCCATCATCATGGCAGCATGGCCCCAATGCAGAGGTGATTTCTGTTGACCGTATATGTTGACCAATTCATCTCATCCCTCATTGGCGTGGTGGAAGCATGAGTGGAGAGGAGGTGGACAAGTTTTTACTCAACAAATAGATCTGGACTTATTTGATACATTTGATAGTGCAGTAGCAATCTAACTTTAGACTTACTACCTTGGTCTAAGACCTAAGAATTGCAAAACCCTATGTAGGTCTATGGGGACCATAGAGCTTTGAGCCATCTTCTTAGACTATATATTATATAGAGTAAACTATATATACTATGGTATTATGTAGAGCATGCTATATGTGCTATGGGAGTCTACAGTAGTCACCTGATCTGCTACATTGCCTATATGTGTCAATTTCACACTATATGGCTTGGCTGTGAGCTATTCTGGCAGAACATTTTTTGCTGATGAGGAGGGGCTTGCATAGGGTCTTGGGAAGTAGGTGCCGGGGTGTTGTGTTGGTCGGGCTAGTTGCTGCCAATTTTGCTTCCTGGTCTGCTAATTCATTACCTAAGATGTCAGCATGTCCTGCGATCCAGTTAAGTGAGAGGGCTTCGCGGTCGACGTTCTTCTTGTCCTGTAGGCGTTTCATTAGCTTTCTGAAGTGAGTAGTGACCCGGCTTAGCCATGGGGTGGGAACTAGAGCATATTGCCGCTTGGTTGTCGGTGAAGATCATTGCAGGGAAGGTGACTTCTCTCCTTTGGGTGAGTAGGTGGGCTGCAAGGACGAGTCCAACTGCTTCGGCTTCGAATACTGTGTGTTCGGTTGCTTTGCCCAGGTGTTGATGTAGGGTGGCAACATGGTTGTGGTTGATGAACAGGGTTGCAGCGGCTCCTACTTGGCTGTTGTGACTTGAGCCGTCTGTCAAGTCCGGGTCTACTCCGGTAGGGGGTTCGGTCAAGTCCGGACGAAAGCGGACGAAGGAAGAGAGCAGAGGGCTGGACAAGAGGTTAGTCCGGCCGGAGTTGGTGACCGCTTGGATTCAACGACTAAGGATAACGAGCGTTGATCCCTTGCGTAGGTTCCGGTCAAGAGGGGACGGAGACGGACAGAAACTGGAGTAGATGACTGTGGTTGATTTCAGACTGAGGTATACAGGACGGAGTACAGGGTACTTATACTATGGAGAACTAGGGACAAGTATTTACGGTGACAAGTAAACATCCTAAAAAGCGGACAAGGGATAACCGGAGAAAGTACTAAGTCAGGTCCGGGTAAAATAAAGTCAGGCCCGAGTAAAATAAAACAGGTCCGGTGAAAATGATACAAGGTGGTGGATATAACAGGTACATGGAGAACTCACGTCAAGGCAGGGTAGACGGTGAGGTGTAGTAAGGACTGAGTAGGGACTAGGCCAAGGGTCGTACTTAACGGAGGTATATCTGCGCGACCGTGACCGGAGTAAGTGATGCGCGACCGGAGTTGAGCTGTAGAGCTGCGATGCGACCGGAGTGACCGGATAAAGCCCGGAGTTAGACATGGTCGTAACACCGTCTGTGAATACCATCATATGACTTGTGCAGTTTTGGAAGTCTACTTTGGCTTCTTCTTTTTAGCTGGCAATGTCTGTAATGAATGGGGTCAGAGATGTGGGGTGGAGAGGGTGTGGGGAGACGGTTTCTATTCTCTCTGGGTTTATCTTGAGGCCATGGAATAGGTGGTGTAGTGCCGTCTTGTGGCGTTTGACGTTGTGTTTGGCTGTGCATTTGACTAACGAGTGTAGTGGGTGTGATTGGGGTCTTGATGTGAGGCATAGGGTGGTGTTGTGGAGTAGGTGTTGTAGGAGTAGTGGCATGGGTAGGAGGTTGGTGTGGATTTCTACTGAGTCTGTTGGGGAGGTTCTCATAGCTCCTGTGATGACTAGTGCTGCTGTTCTCTGGGCCTGTGTCATTTTCTTGGCTATTTCTTGTGAGCCTCATAGTGGGTTGTTGGAGTCCATGCAGAGTAGCAGTTTGATCCAGACACTTGCGGCATAGAGCATCTTTGAGATAGCTATGGCATGGTAAAGTTGTCAGATGAGTCTTGCCGGGATGCCATGGGTTGGTCTTGAGAGGCATCTAAGCAGCGCTGCGTAACCGGCACCTTTGGCTAGGGTGAAGGCTGCATGTTCTTTCCAGCGGAGTTCCTGGTCTACAATTACGCCCAGGAATCTATGCAAGGGGGAGGGTGTGATGATGTTTCCGTGGATTGTCATGGGGGGGTGTGGCTTGGTCTTGCTGAGGGTGAAGTCAACTAGGCTGAACTTGTTGAAGTCACACGTGCACCCAGTGTAAACCATCAACGAAGTGCACACAAGACTGCGACCCATATTAGTGTAGACTTAGTAATAGTCCTCTTTAGAGTAGATGTTACATGTCACACATCACATGTCACAGTCACACATCACACTATTTGTTGTATATAAACAGCGGACATCGCTTATATAACATAACAGCTCTTGACCAGCTACCGCTATCATCTCAGGTTGTGCACTCCACCCAACAGGTGAGTTGGAGTAGCAGTTCCTCTACATATATAGGTATTGCTTCAACAGGTTATGAGCCCTGTGAGTGCACTGTGTGCAGCAATGCACCAGACAGTGCTCCAGCTCCCTGAAGCGTCACTTTAACTAGCTTGACGCTGTGGAGGACAGTGAGCTCCTAGTGAGCCCCTGCACAGCCACAAGGCAAAGTCCATCAAGGACTTGTGCCAGACAGTGAGCTCCCAGTTGAGCACCTGCACTGCCACAGGTGAAGTTCATTGATGACTTGCGCCAACCATGGCAAAGATCATTGACAACTTGCGCTGGCATGACCTAGTCATGAGTTAGCTGTTGACAGAAGTGCTTTCACTAGCACTCAGGTGTTTCTTCTTTTCTTGCTTGTCCATTGTCACATTCATTTGCTGACTCTGTTGACTCCCAACAGAATTCACCATGTCCAGCACTCTCGACAAGATGGTCCCTGTGTTCACTGGCTCCAACTGGCAGCAGTGGCACACCTCTATGCAGGCCTACCTTTGGGTGCAGGGCCAGTGGTTTGTTTATTCAACTACCCAACCTGCCGACGGTCATGATGACCGAAACAACTGGGACGACAACACTGAGAGAGTGCTCAGTAATATTACCTTGCACCTTGCTCCTTTGATCCAGGTCACTATTGCTGACCTCACTACAGTTAAAGAGGTCTGGGACTACCTCAAGAAGAGCTTTGGTGCCCCCAGTATCGGTTCTGCCTACACTGAGCTTAGCAAGCTCCTCTCGATGACCATCCCTGCTGGCTTGCATCCCGCTCCCATGATAACCAAGATGCTGAGCCACTTCACGTACCTCAAAGATGCTGGTTTCGATTTCCCTGCCCCCGTGCAGACAATGATTATTCTATGCAAGCTCCCTCCTACCATGGAGGTCGTAGCACAGATTCTCAGCCAGATGTCCCCTGATGAGATTAAGAACTTGAAGCCAGAAGGTATCATCAAGGCTGCCATGCTCTCTTTCGAGCAGAAAGGCGCTACTCACAGCAGTGGTAAGGGCCCACAGGCAAATAAGCTTAGCGCTGTGAAGCACAAGCTGGCTGACCCCAAATTCACCCAGCAGCAGCAGCAGCAAGGTGGGTCCAACAGCAGTGTGAGCGGAAATGCTCCCACCCAAGGACAAGGAGGCCGCACTCGCCAAGGCGGCAAGAAAGCTTGCGCTTGTCATGAAGCTGCTCAGCAGGCTGCTTTCGCCACCTATGTCCACTACGATGGACCTGAGCCAACTGTCGACCCTCGCGCCCTGGCTCACATGCCTGGTGCCACCAACTATGGCCCCCGCATTTGATAATACCATCAAGGCCTTCAACTTGGCACACCGCTTGGGGGTAGAGCCCTCCTGCCAGACCATCCGCACCCTCGACCAAGTTGTGTCAATGGCTAGTGTGAACCTGGACCAGCCTGAGGCTGGTCCCTCCTTGCTGAAGTGCCCTTGTCTCAAGGAGTGCGTCACCATGTATGAGGAGGATGCCATCTCCCTTGGGGATGATGAACCCATTGCCCACAAACTGTTTGCTGACGACGAGTTCAATGAGATCGACGTGATGGTCCTCGACTGTTACAACGCGACATCAATGGCGATGGATGCAGAGGCCAGCCTCTTCAGGCAAGTACCTTCTGCACGCTGTGAGTCAAAGTGTGGATTTGGGTCGGAGTAATAACCCAAACACAACACCAACAAAGGACTATGAAAAAGTGCGAGTGGTGGTTTACCTCCATGGTGTCCAGAGAGGATGTGCTGAGGAGGGGGAGAGGGGATCTACACCAACAGGGTGATGCAGACAGAGATACAGGATACTCCTGGGGTACAGGAGTGATAGAAGACGAAGGGGATAGGTGTCTGGACTCTTCCTATAGCCTAGGAAGTGTCAAAGCGGGGATTGAGTAGACTGAGACTGAAGTAGCGATACTACACCTAGAGATTGGTGCAGCAAAGGGGCAAGGGGGCTCCTGACATCCAGAAGCAATTGGAGATGAAGGATTGACAGGCTAGACTCCGCTTGAGCCTAGAGAAAGACTTGGACTTGAATAGATTGGATAAACTTGAAGATATTGAGCCTTTAGACCTTCACTGAAGCCTACAAGACTCAAGAAGCTGAGGGGATACTGACTGAGAGAGACTGAGAGAGGGATAATTTCGTATAATTGGGCTCTCTTCCACTGGGCTGAGCCCAGGGGTTTAAATACATGGGGGGACACAGCATTAAAGTACAAAAAGGGAAGGGCATAAGCAGAATTTGTCAAGGATTGGTAAGTGATTGGTAAGGGCTTTGTAAGGGCTT